>Ga0209533_1000587_pt1 | contig 34675 bp, 30 predicted proteins | sample COG_04_FD_184748 | JGI IMG/M metagenome (GOLD analysis project Ga0209533, IMG submission 184748) | Pelagic Microbial community sample from North Sea - COGITO 998_met_04 (SPAdes) (version 2) | ecosystem: Environmental > Aquatic > Marine > Neritic zone/Coastal water | place: Helgoland, sampling...
AAATTAGCTGGTTTAATGTCTTTTTTTAGAGCAAAATCTGCCATCACAATCGGAACATTTCCTCCTCCTATATTCTGAACTTTAATAGTCTCTCTGTGAGTATATTCAAATGGGTTGATGTAGTTTGGAAAATCAAGAGCAAACTCTTTGTGCTTAGCTCTGTTTTCGTATCTCGCAACTATTTTCTGAGCTACAGGAATTTCTGCCTCTGCTTTTTCGGTTAACGAAACACGGATCGTATCTCCTATTCCATCTTCTAATAAAGCTCCTATTCCTACTGCTGACTTTATTCTTCCTTCTTCTGCTTCTCCTGCTTCGGTTACACCTAAATGAAGTGGATAATTCATTCCTTGTTCCAACATTGTAGCAACCAACAATCTATAAGCTTGCACCATTACTTTTGTATTACTTGCTTTCATAGAAAGTACCATTTCATGATAATCATGATCTCTACAAATTCGAATAAATTCCATTGCAGATTCTACCATTCCTAATGGTGTATCTCCGTATCTACTCAATATTCTGTCAGATAAAGAACCATGGTTTGTTCCAATTCTCATTGCAACTTTATTCTCTTTACACAAAAGGACTAGAGGAGTAAATTTACTTCTTATTCTTTCTAGTTCTTCTTGGTAAGAATCGTCAGTATATACGTACTCATTAAACTGTTTTTTATCTGCATAATTCCCTGGGTTCACTCTTACTTTTTCCACAATTCCTGCAGCAACCTCAGCTGCATTAGGAGTAAAATGAATGTCAGCTACCAAAGGAACATTATATCCTGCTTCTCTTACCAATCGCTTAATTTCTCGAAGGTTTTCTGCATCTTTTTTACTTGGAGCTGTTAGCCTCACAATTTCACAACCCACTTTAGCCAAGCTAATAGTTTCTTCTACCGATTTCTCGGTATTCATTGTGTCAGCAGTGGTCATAGATTGAATCCTAATTGGATTATCTCCTCCTATTCCTACTTCTCCTACTTTTACTTCTCTCGTTTTCATTCGAGAATAATGAGTGATGCTATCGCAGTATGGTTTATTATTATTCATTTATTCCTAATTCTATATCTATTCTTTCAATAATTTTATTGGCAAGTTTCTCTGTTTTATCAATTACCGAAATGTTATAAACCGACATTAATAATTGATATTTTATTATGTTTCGAAACTCATGCTTTTCCAACATAGTTGAAATATATTGAGAGCTTGGTGAGCCCTCATAATTCATGTTTTTAATTAAATACGGAGTAATATTTGTCGCTACAAGTTCTTTATGTGTGTTAGACATTGTCTCTAATCCTTGATAATAAGTTTCGTAATACATTATCAAACCTCTTCTCAAAGTATCATTTTTAAAAATCCCAAATTTACCGCTATACTTTAGATTAACATATGTTGCATTTCCCTCTTGTAAATCAAAACTATTTTCTAAATACATCTCAACAGAATCAATTCTATCGTAATTTCTTTCATGAATTGGAGTTAAGTATTCTTCATTTTTTACAAACCTTTCTTTATAGAAATTAAGTACATATAGATCTGATTTTAAATCACTCTTTAGTGCTTTATAAGATTCTTGTTCTTCTAAAACTAACTTTTTATTTTCATCCCACTTATTAATATTGAAAGCAGTTAAAATTCCCAATGTAACTATAAGAAATTCAAAAAAGAACTTCTTAATTAAGGAAACTATGCTTGCTTTTTTCTGTTTCATTTACTTAGTTGGATTTGCATATAGTTTAATCTCTTCTGCTTTAATTTCTTGACCACAAAGTATTACAAGCCTTTCTACAATGTTTCTTAACTCTCTGATGTTTCCAGTCCAGTCAATTTTTTTCATTTCAGATAACGCATCTTTTGAAAAAGTCTTTTTTGGGATTCCTTGCTCTTCGCAAATCATAGCGATAAAATGTTCTGCTAGCATTGGAATATCATCTCTACGTTCATTTAAAGAGGGAACGTGAATCAAAATTACGGCTAATCTATGATATAAATCTTCACGGAATTTCTTTTCCGAAATTTCTTCTTTCAGATTTTTATTGGTTGCAGCTAATACTCTAACGTTTACTTTAATGTCTTTGTCTCCTCCTACTCTAGTAATTTTATTTTCTTGTAAAGCTCTCAATACTTTTGCTTGTGCAGAAAGACTCATGTCTCCTATTTCATCTAAAAATATGGTTCCTCCTTCAGCTTGTTCAAACTTTCCTTTTCTTTGTTTAATAGCAGAAGTAAACGCTCCTTTTTCGTGACCAAACAATTCACTTTCAATTAATTCTGCTGGAATTGCTGCACAGTTAACTTCTATAAAAGGTGACTTTACTCTTGAGCTTTGTTCGTGTAATTGTCTTGCGACTAATTCTTTTCCACTTCCATTTCCTCCAGTGATTAATACTCTAGCGTCTGATGGTGCTACTTTTTCAATCATTTTTTTAATGGCGGCAATCTCTTTGGATTCACCAATAATTTCGGTTGTTTTTCCTTTATGAATTTTTCGCTTTAATACTTTGGTTTCTTCTACCAAGTCACTTCTTTCAAAAGCATTTCTTATGCTTACTAAAGTTCTATTTAAATCTAGTGGTTTCTGAATAAAATCATAAGCGCCTTTTTGAAGACACTCTACAGCTGTGTTAATTGTTCCGTGACCAGAAATCATTATTACAGGAGAGTCAACTCCTTTTTCTTGTAATTTCTCTAGCACTTCCACTCCGTCCATTTCTGGCATTTTGATGTCGCATAAAATTACATCATAATTGGTTTTTGTAGCTAAATCAAAACCTATCTTCCCATTTTCTGCTACGTCTACAGAATATTTTTCGTTTTCTAAAATCTCTTTTAGTACGCTTCTAATTGGTCTTTCGTCATCAATTACGAGTATTTTAGTCATAGGAAATTAGTTTTTTACTTCAGAAAGCATAAAAATAAGAGTTTGGGAGGAGTATCTCCAATAAAATGGCATTATTTGTTGTTAAAGTATTGTAACCAAATCTGCTTTTGTGGTTTTAGAGGTTACAAAAAAGATAATTATGAAATTCCTAAACCTAATTTTACTGCTATTCCCGTTTATTTCTTTGGCTCAAATTCCAAATTGTGTTCCTATTCGTGGGGAATATTTATATATGAGCAGAACGGAAGTCAGTAATAAAAAATATATCAATTTTTTGGAGAGTATTTCTGATGAAGACAGTATTAAAAACAGACCTAACTCGGCTATGTGGAATTCTGTTTTTAAATCAGAAACTCCTATGGTTGAATATTATTTTTCTCATCCTGCTTACCAAAATTACCCTGTGGTAAATGTTACTTATGAGCAAGCAAATAGTTATTGTGAATGGTTGACTAAAATGCTAAATAACTATTATAAAAACCAAAAAGTCCTTATTCGATTACCTACAGAAAAAGAGTGGAAAGATGCTGCTAAGGGCGGAAATGATTTTGCTATTTATCCTTGGGGAACAGAAACAATGAGAGTAAAAACGGGTAAATATCAAGGGCAAATGCAAGCTAACTTTGCTAGAGGAAGTGGAGATTATTTGGGCGTTTCTGGCGTATTAAACGACAATGCAGACATAACAGCCCCAGTAACCGCTTATTGGGCAAATGATTTTGGATTGTACAATATGAGCGGAAACGTAAGCGAAATGATTTCTGAAAAGGGAATTGTGAAAGGTGGTAGCTGGAAAAACAGAGCCGATTATTTAAGAATTGATAAACAACAATATGTGTATTCGGCTTCACCAGAAGTGGGGTTTAGATATGTGGTGGAAATTGTAGAATTACCTCAACCTAAAAAACAACCAAAACCACTTGTATTAAATAAAAAATTCTTTAAACAATATTTTGCTGAGATTAATGATACGATTTCTGTTGGTAGGTTTGAAGTAACTAATGAACTTTTTCAACAAATGATTTCTCTTGCTAAAGTTCAAGTTCCTAATCGAGATTATGATGGTACTGAGTGGGAAAGTGTATTCCCATACAGTCAGTTATGGATGAATAACTATAATTCTCATCCAGACTTTTATAATTATCCAGTTGTAAATGTTGATTTAACGGATGCTGAAGCTTTTTGCAGGTGGTTTAAGAATGCTTATTTTGAAGTTTTTAATGAAAAAGTAGAAATCCGATTACCATCAGAACAAGAATGGGAACTAGCTGCAAGCGGAGGAAAATCAGGTTCTCCTTATCCTTGGGGAGGACCTTTTATTCGAAACAGTAAAGGGTGCTATTTGGCAAACTTTAACCCAAAAATGAGCGAAGATGAAAACGTGAATGGATACGATACCTTATCGCTCAATAATTTTTTTCAATCGCATTTTACCGATTTACATGATTATGATGGAGAGGCTGTAATTGCTCCTGTAGACTCCTATTTTCATAATGATTTTGGGTTGTACAATATGGCTGGCAATGTAGCTGAAATGGTTTTGGACTCCAATTATACCAAAGGAGGTTCGTGGAAAAGCAAAAGCTACTACCTACAAATAAACTCCGAAGAAAAATGGGATAAACAAGCAAATCCGTTTACTGGATTTAGAGTTGTAATGATTAGAAAGCCTTAGTTTTTTGGCCGTTTATTAGGCTGGAAAACTGTTCCTAGTTCGTCTGCTAAGTTATTAAACTCAACTTTTTGAGTCTCATTACAAAGGTTTTTAATATCCTTAAAGTGGTTGAAATGTAATACTTCAATTTCATTAACTCCTTTTGTTATAACTTGTAGTAACGAATCGTTAAGCATTGGGCTTTCGGTCTTTAAACCCTTGTATACTTCGTTCTTAGTTTTTGTTATTCTTCTGTGAGTTGATTGAATATTGTCCCTGTGAATTTCTATTAATTTTTTAAACTCTTCTTTTTGAGATTTATTAAAATCTAACCTTTCAATAATCATTTTCATTGGTGGTTTTCCATGATTATTCTTGGGTTTTCCAAAATATAGAAATCCAATTAGTATCAAGTTTGAGACTAAGAGTAAGGCGATAATGATTTTAGTGTTCTTATTCATAATACGAATAATTTAAAGTGGTGTATGGGTTAAATTCTGTTTCAACCTGAGTATTGCCTTTTAATTTTTGTTGACCAATAATTCCAATATTAACAAAAAGAATAATCACAGCAGCAGCCAATAAAAGTTTAGATTGGATGCTCGATTTTTTTTGTTCTAAATGAATTTTATTTTTGATTTTATCCAACAAAAAGTCAGGAACCTCAACCGAACTAAATTGTTCTTTATGTAGTAATTGTTTTTCCATTTTCTTATAATCTCTTTTTAAGATTTGCTCTTGCTCTTGACAATAATGACTCTAGAGCTTTCTCTTTTATTTTTAATATACTCGCTATTTCCTTTTGCGATAAGCCTTCTATTCCTTTCAGTATCAAAGCAGTTTTCTGATTTTCTGGGAGGCTGTTAATCTCCTTCATTATTTTTTCTACCACTTCTTTACTTTCAACTTTAATTCCTGGATGATCGAAATCTATCTTATCGTTATCCTCATATTCTCTCGAAAACAAGACTCTTAATTTTCTGTTTTTTGATTTTATTACATCCAAACTATGGTTTATCGTTATTCTGTATATCCAAGTTTTTAGACTAGATTTATTATTAAATCCTTCTATCTTATTGTAAATTTTTACAAAAACATCCTGAGTTGCTTCTTGAGCATCCTCGGTATTGTGTAAATAATGTAGGGAAAGGTTGTACACCAATTTAGCATATTCATTGTAAATGACGTTAAATTGGGTTTCGTTTTTCATGCGTACTTCTTAATCCATATATTTGACGATACTAGTAATCGTATCCTTTGAAACTGGACATAATACTATAGAATTAGTTGTTTCTAATCGTTCCAGACACACTAATCACGGCAATTTTTCGCTTGGTGTTAGCGGTAACTGTAACGTATTTAGTTTGTTCTCCTAATGGTATTCCAGGAGTAAATTTAACTGTAATTGACCCTGTGTCTCAAGATTCAATAGCTTTTTTCGTGTATTCAGGAACTGTACAAGTACACGAACCTCTTACACTAATAAAAACTAATTTTTCTGAACCAGTGTTTGTAAATGTAAACGTGTGCTTGTATTCATAGCCAAGAGCTATAAACCCAAAATCATGATTGGTTTTATCAAACTTGTAAGTGGTAATAGGTGTTTCTTTTGCCTCTTCACCAAGAGCTGTTTTAAGAGCTAATTCTTGTTTTAATTCGGCAATTTCTTTTTGAGCTTTAACAAGGTTATTCTCAATATTCTCGTAATATTGACCAAGCTCTCAGTATTTCTTCTTGCTAACACAAGAAGAAATGCTGAGAGCTAAAAATATAAATGCAATGTGTTTTAACTGCATTAAATCTGTTATTGGATGTTAATTCCTTCAGGAGCAATCGGCTGAGCTGGTTGCTGAGGTGCATTTGGATCTGCTTGAATATCTCCTGTAATAGTTAATTGAGTAGTTGCTGGTGACGTGTTAGCAGTAATTGTTACATACTTAGTCTGAACACCTGATTGTCCAGCTGGCTTATATTCAACTGCTATTTCTCCTGTTTCTCCTGGAGCAATTGGTTCTTTTGGCCATTTTGGTACTGTACATCCACAAGATCCTTTTGCGTTTGATATAATCAATGGCTCAGTCCCTGTATTTGTAAACTTAAATGTGTGCTTGTTCGAAGAAGTAGATAATACTTGTCCAAAATCTTTCTTTGGCGTTTTAAAGTTTAAAGAAGTTAAAGATCCTGTTGGAGCAGCTGGTGCCTGAACTTGTGGTTTTTGCGGCTGATCAAAATTATTAGCAAAATCATTCGTTTCTGGCAATGTAGATGGGTTTACGGCTCCCACATTGTTTGCTTGAGAAGTTGGTGTTGCTACTACTCTAGATTTTTTTGTAAAAATAGAATAGGTGTTAAATAAAGTAAGCGCTCCTATTACAGCAATTGCTCCTATTATTATGTTTTCTTTTTTCATGATTGTAAATTTGTTTTTGTTTTGATACACAAATATAAAAAAATATTAATTTTTTGTAGAGACTTATTTTTATTTAAATATTCCCTCTCTTGCAAGTTTAAGTTTTTTATAATCCCCATTCTGTAATAGTTCTATTCCCTCTTTATATATTGGGTTTAATTCATTAAAAATTTCATAAAACTCACTAAATCCATAAAGGTTCTGAGCAATCATTGCTTTTAACCTTATGGTTATAGCTTCTTCAGCTTCTTTGTATTCCTCCTCGTTATATTCAAGTTTGTTTTCTGCTGCAAATGCTGTTAGCTCTGCAACTGCTGATTTTAAATCAAAGGTGGCTTTAAAAGACTCAAAATCTGGATATAATGAAGCAAAGTTTTCTCTGTTTTTATTTACATACTCTAATGCAAACCTATTCATGATTCCTTTTCTTACTAAGCTTAAAAAGTAAGGAGATATTCCTGTTGTGTCAACCGGTACAAATACATCTGGAATAATTCCTCCACCTGCATACACATCTCTTTTTTTGATTAGGGTTTTAAATACTAAAGAGTCTGGAATTTGTATGCTGTCTTTGTTAAATGATTCTCCGTTAAGATATCTCTCATACTTTTCTTTTCGGTATTCTTTACTCCCGTTTGCGTATGATTTTTGAATACATCTTCCTGATGGTGTAAAGTATCTTTGAGTAGTTATTCTTACTTTAGATCCATCCGGTAATGTAACTGGTCTTTGAACCAATCCTTTTCCAAAAGTTCTTCTTCCTACAACAGCTCCTCTATCCCAATCCTGAATTGCTCCAGATACAATTTCACTTGCAGATGCTGTTCCTTCATTCACAAGTACAACTAGTTTCCCTTTTTCATAACCTCCTTTTTCTGTGGCTACATAGTTTTCTCTTTTATAGCTTCTACCATCAGTAAAAACAATCATTCTTTCGTTAGATAAAAACTGATCAGCAAGTTTAAAGGCTTGATCCAAATATCCTCCTCCGTTATTTTGTAAATCCAAAATCAATGATTTCATTCCAAGTCCAGATAACTTTTCTAGAGCATCAATAAATTCTTGCTCTGTAGTTCTAGCGAAAGCATTTATTTTAATATAACCGATTTCATCATCAATCATGTAAGCTGCATCCAAGCTATAAATTGGAATTTTATCTCTTGTAACTTCAAAATCAATTAAGTCTTTTTCACCACTTCTTCTAACAGTCATAGTTACTTTAGTCCCTTTTTTTCCTAAAAGTCTGCTTCTAACTCCCGAGTTTTTTAATCCAACTCCTGCTACAGTTTCGTCATCAATTTTAATTACTTGGTCGCCTGCCATTACCCCTACTTTTTCACTTGGGCCACCAGAAATTGCTGCCACAACCATAAGTGTGTCGTTTAATATTTGGAAACGAACTCCAACTCCTTCAAAGTTCCCTTTAAGCGGAGCTTCCACTGCGTTTACTCTTTTTGCTGGAATGTAGGCCGAATGCGGATCGAGTTTTTCTAACATGGCGTTTATTGCCGCATCAACTAACTCTGGCGAGTTAACCGAATCCACATAATATCTTTCTATAATCTCAATCAGCTTTGAGATTTTTTTTGTTGTTAAATTTTTGTCTTTCTCTACTTGAGAAAAAGAAATCGTGCTCGAAAATAGCAGTATAGCTATCGAAATTACTAGTTTATTCATTAAGTGTTTATTTAGAGGTCTCCATTAAGTCCCCGAATTTGTTGTATTGTTTTTTTGAAATCAGCTTATCTTTTTTGTAAACCAATTCCTCTTTTATTTTTCCATTTTTATAGTATTCAGTCCACTCTCCGTCTTTCATACCTTTTTTATAATTCTCTATTCTTTCTGGTGAGCCATCTTCAAAATTATAAATCCATTCCCCATCTTTCTCTCCTTTCAAATAAGAAGTTTGATAAGCGAGTGTTCCATCTTCAAAATAAGAATTATCCTTTCCTTCTATCACTCCTTCTTTGTATTCTTTTTCGATTAACAAAGTGCTGTCATCAGCATACTTCATATAAGGACCATCAAATTTATTTGTTTTGTAAGTTACAATCTTCTTTAGTCCTCCATCTTCATAATACTGTTCAAAAGTTCCGTTTTTAACATCCATTTCAAACATCTCTGTTTTCTTCATGTTTCCATTAGGATAGTAATATGTTTGTTTACCGTGTTTCTTATCAAACCTAAAGTTTTGAACCCACATTAAAGTGGAGTCTTTCTCCCAATATTTCCAAGTTCCATAGGCTTTACCTTCGGCATAATTTAGCTCCAACCAAGGAGTTCCGTCTTCATAAAACTTATACAATACTCCATCTTCTCGACCCTCAACATAAGTTACTTTCATCTCCAATTTTCTGTTTGGGTAAAAGGTAACGCAAGTCCCTGTAAACAATGGTTTTCCTGTTTTGTTCTTATCTAATGCTTGTTTAGTAGTTGGGTCAAATTCTAAGTCGTTTTTGCAATTACACGCTTTTTCTTTTGTGCTTGTTGCATTTACTTTTTGGGGTCTTTGGTCAGTAGAGTCTTTTCTTACAGTAACAGTTGGTGTTGATTCTCCAGCTTTATACACTTTTCTTCTTTGAGAAAAAGAGGTGCTTGAGAGAAACGCTATTGTCACTATTATTAAAACTATCTTTTTCATATCTAACCTTTTGATTAATACACACGCATAAACTGTACCATTAGTGTTCTATTCCTTAATTTAACAGTAATTAACAGGGTTTGTATTCACAATCGTTTTTATTAATTCTACGCCAGAAACTTTATCTTTCAGGATATCCTCAAATAACTCAATTGTAAATTGTTCACTTTCGTAATGGCCAATGTCTGCAATAATTATCTTGTCTTCTGCATCAAAAAACTGATGGTATTTGTAGTCTCCAGTTACAAAAACATCTGCTTTATTTCCTTTGGCAGCATCTAATAAAAAACTTCCTGAACCTCCGCAAACAGCAATTTTAATTACCTTTTCTTTATGTATATTAGTATGTCTTATGCATTCCGTTTTCATTGAAGATTTAAGATGCGAAAGGAATTTTTCAGTTTCCATTCCTTCTTTCAAGTCACCAATTATTCCTGCGCCAAGTTGTTTGTTTACGTTAGCCATAGGGATTATTTCGTAAGCTACTTCTTCGTAGGGATGTACTTTATTTACCTCAGTCACTATCCTGTTGGCTTCTTGGTTCATTACTATAACCTCAATTTTGGTTTCATCCATAAAATTGGTTTTTCCTTTATCGCCATAAGCTGGATTGGTGCTTTCACCAGGTAAATAAGTTCCTTTTCCTTCTAAATTGAAACTGCAATTAGAATAATCACTTATGTGACCTGCTCCATTTGCAAAAAGGTTTTCTCTTACTTTCTCTACAATTTCTAGTTTATCGCTAGGGCAATAAACTATTAGTTTACTCATCCTATTTGCCATTGGCGACAAAATTTGGATGTTTTCTAATCCTATTTTCTCGGCAATTTTTTGGTTTACTCCATTTTTCAGGACATTATCTAAATTGGTGTGACACGCATAAATAGCTATGTCATTTTTAATCGCTTTTATGATTACTCTCTCAATATAATTTTTCCCGTTTAGTTTTTTCAGTCCGCTAAAAACTATAGGGTGATGCGCTATAATCAGCTTGCATCCTTTTTCTATGGCTTCGTCAACAATAGACTCTAAGCAATCTAAACATAATAATACTTTAGAAACTTCTAACTCATTATTCCCGGTTATCAATCCGCTATTGTCATAAGATTCTTGATAAAAAAGAGGTGCAACTTGTTCTAGTATTTGAGTAATTTCTCGGAGTTTCATTCTAAAAGATGTTTAAACTTTAAATATAAGGATTCCTTTCTCCTTTTATTAAAAAAGGAGACACCTTTTGTTAATTGTTCTGTTGGTGTGGATTTATTTTTACTTAAATAAAAACAGTTTAAGATTATGATGGTAGTATATATATTGGGGGCTTTACTAGCTGGTTTAGGTATGCTTGCGAGCGGACAATTAAAAAGAAAATTTGCAAAATATTCTAAAATTCAATTGCAAAATGGAATGAGCGGAAGAGAAATTGCTGAAAAAATGCTTGCCGATAATCGAATTACTGATGTAAAAGTAATTGCAGTTCAAGGGCAATTAACCGATCATTACAACCCTACCAATAAAACTGTAAACCTTTCGCAAGTGGTTTACAATGAACGAAATGCTGCAGCAGCAGCTGTTGCGGCTCACGAAGTAGGACATGCAATACAACATGCTACTAATTACTCTTATTTACAAATGAGATCTAAGTTAGTTCCTGTAGTAAGTTTTGGTTCTAAATATGTGCAGTGGGTATTAATAGCAGGAATTGCAATGGTTGCTAAATTTCCACAATTACTATTAGCTGGTATTGCTTTGTTTGCTTTAACAACTTTATTCAGTTTAGTTACTTTGCCTGTTGAGTTTGATGCAAGTAAAAGAGCCTTAAAATGGCTTAAGAGTTACAATATTGTAAATAAAGAAGAATATGCTGGTTCTAAAGATGCTTTAAAATGGGCTGCCATGACTTATGTAGTTGCAGCAGTTGGTTCGTTAGCTACTTTGCTTTATTACGTTAATATTTATTTGAGTAGGAGGTAATGAAAGTCAACTACTTAATTTTATTACTGCTTTTTTGCTTCAACTGTAACAGTTCAAAGCATTCTTATAAAAATGAGAGTTTCTATGATGGAATTAAAACTAAAAATGACTACATAAAAACTCATGGAGATCCAGACTTTAAATACTATGGGATTTCTACTAATGAAATCTGGGCTTACAATGACTCAATTAAAGGAGGTGTTCATAGTATAACATTTGCCGACAGCATTGTTAGAGGGCATAGTTGGTCTTTAAATTTCAATTTACCCGACACTACTGAATCAGTTTTTTTTAAAGAGGCGCCAGAGCTACCTTTTTATCAGTATTTAACTAGTAATCAATGTTTAATCAAACATACTGATGACTACAATCATGAAGCCATTATTAAATTTAATCTTAACGATAGTATTGGAGTAATTACTAGAAATAGTAGTTCTTCAAAAATAAACGTGCTTTCGATAGTTAAAACATTAAAAGAACATCCTATTCATAAAATAGGATGCATCAAAAAGAATGCAAATCCAGTGTTTTTTCACATGGGATTTGTCCAAATATGGGTGAAAGAAAATAATTCAACATTCTATTCTTCTATGATAACTTTAAACTGGTATGATAAAAGATTTGAATCAGTTATGCAGGAAATTTGGAAGTTAATATAAGACAGTTACTACTTCACTCCAGTACTTCCAAAACCACCTTCTCCTCTATTTGTTTCTGATAATTCAGCAACTAAATTCCATTCGGCTTGGTCGTATTTTGCTATCACTAATTGAGCTACTCTTTCGCCATTTTCTACTACAAAATTTTCATTACTCATGTTGATTAAAATCACACCAATGTCTCCTCGGTAATCAGCATCAATTGTTCCTGGAGCGTTCAGTACAGTTACTCCTTTTTTGTATGCTAATCCGCTTCTTGGACGAACTTGGGCTTCATAACCATCTGGCAAAGCAATATGCAATCCTGTTGGGATTAGTCTTCTTTCTAGAGGTTTAAGAGTAATAGATTCTTCCAAGTTTGCTCTTAAATCTAATCCTGCTGATTGTGGAGTTGCATATTGCGGTAATTCGTGTTGCGAATTATTGATGATTTCTATTTTCATGGTATTGGATTCTGTTCTTTACAAATTTGATTGTTTTATCGGCAAACTCAAAGAGAATTGAGAAAAATTTAAATTGGAGGTTGTTAAAACCGAGTTCTTGCCTATTAAATTTCTTACCTTTATTTGAAAATAAATTATCAATGGAGTTTTTAATCATATTAGCTACTTTCTGGGGAATGGAATTCATGGCTTGGTTCACGCATAAATTTGTGATGCACGGGTTTTTATGGAATTTACATTTGGATCATCACGTTCCAAATAAAGAAAGTTTTTTCGAGAAAAATGACGCGTTTTTCTTGATTTATGCCATCCCATCATGGTTGTGCATTATGTTGGGTTCTATGTTTGCCGCTTGGACTATTATGTTTATTGGTTTTGGAATTTTAGCCTACGGAATAGCTTATTTTCTGGTTCATGAAGTGTTTATTCACCAAAGATTAAAATGGTTCAGAAATAGCGACAATGTATATTTAAGATCCATAAGAAGAGCACACAAAATGCACCACAAACACCTTGGAAAAGAAGAAGGAGAGTGTTTTGGAATGTTGATTGTTCCGTTTAAATACCTAAGGCAAGAAATTCAAAAAGCAAAAGCTTAAACTCACATTTTCTATGAAAAAAGCTGTTGTTGTAGGTTCTGGAATTGCGGGAATAGCTTCGGCAATTCGCTTGCAAAACAAAGGATACTCTGTTCAAGTATTAGAAAAAAATTCTTACCCTGGAGGTAAACTAACTCAGCTTACAGGAAACGGATACCGATTTGATGCCGGACCTTCGCTTTTTACAATGCCTAATTTGGTGACGGAATTATTCGAGATTTCTGGTAAAAATCCTTCCGACTATTTCAATTACGATCAGCTTGATGTGTTGTGTAATTATTTTTATGAAGATGGAACTCGTATTTCAGCTCACAAGGATATTAAGCGTTTTGCGGATGAGATTGATCGAAACACGGAAGATTCTGCCGAAAAAGTAATAAAACACCTCAACAAAAGTAAATTCATTTACGGAGCAACTGAAGAACAATTCTTAAATCGTTCGCTACATAAAATTGGTTCATTTCTATCTTTCAAAACTTTAACTTCTATTGTCAAATTGCCTTTTTTGAATATATTTAGTTCAATGAATCAAGTGAACGAAAAAGCTTTTAAAGATTCTAAAACGGTACGGCTTTTTAATAGATACGCCACCTACAATGGATCTAATCCTTACAAAGCACCAGGGATTTTAAATATTATTCCTCACCTAGAGTTTGGACTGGGAGCTTATTTGCCAAAAGGTGGAATGCACGAAATAACCAATAGTTTAGTGAAATTGGCCAAAGAAATTGGTGTGAAATTTCAGTTTAATGCGGAAGTAACTTCAATAGAAACAGAAGGGAATAAAGCGAAAAGCGTTCACACAAAATCAGGAAATTACGAAGGAGAAATTATTGTGTGTAATGCAGATATTCACACGGTTTACGAGAAATTAATTCCTTCGGCCAAAAAATTAGAACAAGTTGACAAACAAGAAAGATCGAGCTCAGCTTTGATTTTTTATTGGGGGATTGGCCAGGAATTTCCAGAACTAGATGTCCACAACATTCTATTTACTGAGGATTACAAAACAGAATTTGAGCATCTGTTTGATTCTAAAACTATTTCTGATAACCCAACTATTTACATCAATATTACCAGTAAACATCTTAAACAGGATGCTCCCAAAGGGAAAGAAAATTGGTTTGTGATGATAAATGTCCCTTCAGTTTATGGGCAAGATTGGGACGAAATGATTGCCAAAGCAAGAAAAAATATCTTTACTAAAATATCAAGAGTTCTTGATCAAGATATCGAATCACTCATAGAATTTGAGGAGCAATTAACTCCGCAACTTATTCAGGATAGGACCAATTCGTTTAAAGGTTCGCTCTACGGAACTTCCAGCAATAACAGATTTGCTGCATTTTTCCGTCACAAGAATTTTTCTTCGGAATTCAAAAACTTGTACTTTTGTGGTGGAAGCGTGCACCCTGGAGGCGGAATTCCTTTAGCACTTTCGTCTGCTAAAATAATTGATAAACTGATTAAATGATAAAGAACATTTCTATAGAAAATAGGTGGATTGGGCTATTGCTCCTATTCTACTTTTTTGGTTTATTAGGAATGGCTTTACCCGAATATCGTGATTTCTTTTTGCCACTAACACCTCTTAATTTACTTCTTACTTTGGTTGTTTTTTATAAGATGAATAACAATTTTAGCGGGAAGTTTTTGATTCTCTCAGCTATCATTTTTCTCATAAGTTTCTCGGTAGAAGCAGTTGGTGTGGCTACAGGTGTTCTTTTCGGAAATTACGAATATGGAGCTCCTTTTGGGTTCAAAATATTTGAAACTCCTTTGATGATTGGTGTGAACTGGTTGTTTTTGGCGCTTAGCACTTACGGAATCGTTCAGTATTTTACCAAAAAGGCCATTTTACTTATTTTGATTCCACCACTGTTAATGACTGGACTAGATGTTTTGGTTGAACCAATTGCTATAAAATTAGATTTTTGGAGCTGGGAGAATGATATTATTCCTATTCAAAATTATGTAATGTGGTTTGTAACCAGTTCAGTTATACACTCAGTCGTTTACTTCTTTAAACCAACTATAAACGCTAAAATTAGTTTTGTAATTTTGATTGTGCAAGTCTTGTTTTTTGGAGTATTGAATTTCGTGCTTTAACAGAGTTTTACTCCGGCTTTTTAAGCATAGATCTTACATCAATTCCTTCTAGTTTGATAATAAACCAAATATAGAATCCGAAGATTAAGGTGTTAAATCCTAAGCAAAGTATTACTGAATCTTGGAAGAAATATTTGAAGCCTAAACTTAATCCGTACAAGCCAACCGCAAAAATCAAAAAGAAAAATACTTTCTTAAGATTATAGGGAATTGGATAGTGTTTTTGACCTAATAAGTATGAAGTAACCATCATTCCTCCATATACTAAGAAAGTTGTCCAAGCGGAAGCTACATAGCCTAGAATTGGAATAAAAATAAGGTTTAAACCTATAGTTAAAATTGCTCCTCCAATAGCAATGTAAGCTCCAAATTTTGTTTGCCCAGAAAGCTTGTACCAAATAGATTGATTGTAGTAAATCCCCAAGAAAATATTTGCCATTAGCAATACAGGAACTATGTGTAAACCTTCCCAATAGGCGGTTTTAGGCAATAACCATTTAAAAATCTCTAAGTACAAGAGAATGAACAAAAACATGGAAGCAACTGCCAAAACGAAGTAATTCATGACCGTTCTGTAGGTTTCATTAGCATTTTTATCTTTTGCTCTAGCAAAGAAAAATGGTTCAGCAGCATACCTAAATGCTTGAATAAAAAGTGAAATTAAAATCGACAGCTTATATACTCCAGAATAAATTCCTACTTGCTCTTTGGCAAACTGGATTCCGTGCTCGGGTTCAATTACTCTTCTAAGTAAAAGCCTGTCAAAAGTTTCGTTAATTATTCCTGCAAAATTTCCAATCATTAACGGTAACGAATAAATCAACATTCGTTTAAGAAGCAGCTTGTTTATCTGCCATTTTACTCTAATTATTTCTGGGTACAAAAGCATTAATTTAACTCCTGTTGCAATTAAATTAGAAATGAAAATATAGGCTATTCCTATTTCTGGATTGTACAATAATTCAACTAAGGCCGTTTTATTTCCTTGATCAAAACTAGTTTTAGCGTAAGCGATAAACAGCAAATTGAAAAAGATATTGGTCCCAATATTAATCAAGTTAATTTGAGCAAATCGCTTTGCGTTTCCTTCGTTTCTGAGCTTTGCCATTGGAATAGATGAAAAGGCATCTAATCCAAGTATTAAAGAAAGGTAAATTATAAAATCGGGCCTTGAAGCATAGCCAATAAAATCGGCTATGGATTGAGTAAATGTTAACCCTATTAATATAAAAAGCCCTCCAGAAAACGCAATAGAAGTTAGTGCAGTTCCATAAACTTTAGATTGATCATTTTCTGATTTAGAAAATTTGAAATAAGCAGTTTCTAATCCAAATCCAAGCAGAATAATAAAGAAGGCAACATTGGCATAAAGTTCCGAAACTTCTCCGTATTGAGCTACACTGAAACTAGTAACGTAAAGTGGAGTAAGTAAAAAATTTAGGATACGTGCGAACATACTACTTACTCCGTAAATAGCGGTTTGCCCTGCTAATTTTTTAATTACACTCATTAATTATGGTAATGATTTTTCTTTGGCCCAAATTATAGTTTTTTCCTCTTTGGGTCTGTCCAAAATATTAATACTAGTTCCCATTTCTAATTTGAATGTTTTATCAACCAAAAATAAATCAACCCCTAATGTTATTCTTCTTGATGTATCTTTTTTAATCATATGAGTATAGAATCGATACAAACTATCTGGAGCAATTTTTAATATAACTGGGGTATTAACTGGGCAGGTTGTAAAGTTATTAAAACTAATTTGAGAGTTGTCACTTGTAAGTAAGTCAGATTCACCTAGGCAAGACTTACAAAGAAAATACGCAGTATCCTCATTGGTATTTATCAAAAACACCTCTATGCCAAAATTATAAGACTCTACTTCTACTGGGTAAAGCCTGTATTGAAAATCAATATTGTCATATATTTCCTGATCTGCTTTTTTAGGGACACTAACAACTTGTTCTCTTAATGGTTTTTCATTGCTTCTAATTTCCTCATTAGTATTTCTAACCTCTGTATTGCAAGAGATTAATAAAAAACAGGATATTAGTAGCGTCCATCTCATTATTTACTTAAAATTCGCTTTTCTTCTTTCGATAAAAGCAGTTGTTCCTTCTTTAAAATCATCTGTTCCAAAACAGTTCCCAAACTCTTGTATTTCTGTTGCAAAACCATCTACACCATCTACATAATTAGCGTTTACTGCTATAATAGCAAGCGATATTGCAGAAGAAGAATTCTTTACTATTTTACCCGCAATCTTGTTACATTGCTCCAATAATCCTTCTGGAGTTGTTACGTGATTTACCAATCCCCAATTATGCGCATCATCTGCTGAAATCATTCCTGCTGTAGCAATCATTTCCATTGCTTTTCCTCTTCCAACTAGTTGCGCCAATCTTTGTGTTCCGCCATATCCAGGAATTACTCCTAATGATACTTCTGGCAATCCCATTTTAGCATTATCCGAAGCCACTCTTATATGAGCCGACATAGCTAATTCTAATCCTCCACCCAATGCAAAACCGTTTATTGCTGCAATAATTGGAGTAGATAAATTCTGTGCTAAATCAAATAGCTTATCGTGTCCTTCTTTACTTAGTTTTTTCCCTTCTTCTACTGAGAACGAAGCAAATTCTTTAATATCTGCACCAGCTACAAAAGCCTTTTCTCCAGAACCAGTTAATATTATGGCTTTTACTGAATTCTCTTTTTCAGCATCTTTCAAAGCTTCTGACAATTCATTAATTGTTTGTGAATTAAGCGCATTTAACTGTTTTGGTCTATTTATAGTTATCGTTCTTATTGAATCGTTATTTTCTATAATAATATTGCTTTCTGCCATTGTTTTTTATGTTTTTTTATCTCTAACTCAAAGTTAAGAGATTACTTGCTATACTTTTTAAGTTTGATTTTTATTATTCCATACTGAGTGTTAATAAGTGAAAACAATCTTTAGTGATTTATGGTTCCTGAAAAATCAATACCTTTATACCATGAAATTATCCTCTGGAATTGTATTTTCTTTTTTGCTCGGTTTTCTCTCTTTTGGGATTACCGCATTGGGAATTTATATCGTGTTAAATGACCTTGATAAGGAGTTCATGGTGTTGATAATTTCATTGATAATTGGGGTTTTGATATTTGTTGTTTCTTATTTTACTCTTCAGGTTTACACCAAACGAAAATTCAAAAAAATATACCGTTCCATAGGTTTAGTTTACGAAAAAAATGGAGATACGTTTGGAGTTGACGCCCAGTTAGAGGTTGAAAAATGGTTAAAGAATAAAACATCCGAAATACAAAAACTAAAATCTACTGAAGAATACCGAAGAGAGTTTTTTGGAAATTTAGCTCATGAACTTAAAACACCCGTTTTTAGTGTTGAGGGATATATTTTAACCTTACTAGAAGGTGGGTTAGAAGATGAAACAATCAACCGTAAATTCCTTAGTAAAGCAGCTAAAGGGATTGACCGTATTACGAAAGTAATCGCAGATATGGATACGATAACCAAAATAGAATCTGGTAATTTAAAGCTTGATTTAAAAAAGGTTTCAATTATTGAAGTTATAAAAAACGTAATGTCAGAATTAGAAGATCTTGCTAAATCAAAAGAAATTAAGCTAATAATTGAAAAGCCAGCTGTTGCAGATTTGTTAGTAAATGGAGATAAATTAAGATTGGAACAAGTTTTAACAAACCTAATAGCTAACTCTATCTTTTATGGAAACGCTGGAGGAAAAACTACTGTTTTGATAAAAGAGAATTTGAGGGGAAAAATAACTGTTTCTGTTTCTGATGATGGGGTTGGGGTTGCTCCAGAACATCTTCCTAGATTATTTGAACGCTTTTATCGTGTAGAAAAAAGTAGAAATAGGAATCAAGGTGGCTCAGGTATTGGACTAGCCATTGTAAAGCATATTATTGAGGCTCACAATCAAAAAATAACGGTAGAAAGCACAGAAGGAAAAGGAACTACTTTTTCTTTTTCTTTGGATCGGGTTTAAACTCTATTTCCAATTGCTCAGGCAATAACCTAAATGATTTCCTGTGATAGTCTGTTGAACCAAAATCTCGTATTGCTTGCCTATGAGCTTTGGTTGGATATCCTTTGTTTTTATTCCAATCGTAATGAGGAAACTCTTCGTGATACCCTTTCATAATGTCATCTCTATAAGTTTTTGCTAAAATAGATGCTGCAGCAATTGGCAGGTATTTTCCATCTCCTTTTATTATACAAACATGTTCGGTTTCTTTATATTTATTAAATCGATTTCCGTCAATTAATAACAAGTTTGGAGTCTTTCTAAGCTTGTCTAAAGCTCTATGCATTGCCAAAAAAGAAGCGTTCAAAATATTTATTTCATCAATTTCTTCAGGAGATACAATTCCTACTCCCCAATCAATGGCTTCTTTTTCTATAATTGGACGAAGTAAATCTCTTTTTTTTTCTGAAAGTATTTTAGAATCATTTAGAATTTCATTTTTAAAATTCTTTGGTAAAATTACTGCTGCTGCTACAACTGGTCCAGACAAACAACCTCTTCCTGCTTCGTCACAGCCAGCTTCAATTTTAGTTTTATCGTAATAGAGTTCTAGCATAGTTAATTCTCTTCATGAACCTCAACAATAGTATCCCAAACAATTTTAGCTGTTTTGTCCCAACTAAATAATTGAGCTCTGCTCTTTCCATTTTCGATTAACTCCTCACGTAAGGATTGATCTTTAAAAATTCGCAACATTCCATTTTTAATGTCTTCTGTAGAAAATGGATTTACGTAAATAGCTGCCTCTCCTCCTACTTCTGGCAATGAAGTTTTATCAGAAGAAATAATTGGAAGCTCACATTTCATTGCTTCTACCAAAGGGATTCCAAACCCCTCGAAATACGAAACATAAGTTAAAGCCAAGCCTGCTCCGTAAACATTTTTTAAATCTTCGGCCTGAATATGGCCTGTGAATATAACTTCGCTTTGATAAGTCATGGCGTCAAAAACTTGTTTTATTTCTTTGTTCCACCAGTATTTTTCACCTACCATCAGTAACTTTACATCACTTTTTGTTTCTTTTTTAAATTGATCAAATGCCTCGAACAATTTAGTGACGTTTTTCCTTGGTTGTAAAGCGCTTACAAATAAAAAATATTCTTTTCCATTGGTAAATTTACTTCTTGTTTCTTTCTTTTTTTCCTCAAGGATAGGTTGGAAAAAATCTCCAATTCCGTTATGAGCAACAGTAATTTTATCCTCAGATATTCCAAAGCTTTTCTCAATATCAGATTTAGAATACTCAGAAACAGTTATTATTTTTGATGCTTTCTTCGCAAATTTTGGAAAATAGTGATTCACATATTTCTCATTCAAGAAAGGTAAATCTTCTGGGTAATGAACAAAGCTCAAATCATGAATTACAGGGATTTGTTTTACATCTGAACCTAAACTTAAGTAACCATCAGGAGACAAAAACACATCAATATTGTGTTTTCTTAGAGCTTTCTTTACTCCAAACTCAAACCATAAATAATATAAAAATGGATGCCTTGCAGGAGGGTTTATTACGATTGGAGTTACATTATCTCCATAAATAAATTTTGAGTCGTATTTTCTGTCGAAGAAAAAATAGAACTCATGCTCAGGATTATTTTGCACAATTCGTTTTACCACTTCATGGGTAAACCATCCAAAACCTTCGAGCTTGGTTGGTAATAAAAAACGTGTATTTATTGCAATTTTCATCTTAAGGGCTAAGGTAAAATTTTAAAGTCAATTCAACAAAAACACAATGGAATTGAGGGTTAAAAAGTAGGCTTTTCAATTCTTTTTGACAATCTAACAATATGAATGTCTTCAACTTGTTCTATCTCTTGGGGTTGAATTTGCTCTATTTGGCTATTTATATAGGCGTGTAAAGGCGAGTTGTGCTTGTAAATTACTATTCCTGTGGCGTTAGCTTTTATTAGCTCTTGGAGCTTGTTTGAGTTTAGTTGCGAATGTTTAGCTCCTTCTTGTAAATATATTTTACTTGGATGGTATACTGATTTTAAAGCAATGTTGTAAGTAGATTCCCATGATAGAAAATCGACTAATAAATAATCTGCTTTTTGATCTTGGCTTTTAAGAATTGTGTTGATTTGATTGCAATAGCTTTCTTTCACAATAGGAAATGGTTGAGCTCCTTTGTTTAAAGCAATTTGAAAGAATGAAAGCCCAATCGTTATCATTAAAAACAAAATGGCATAATTTCTTTTTTTAGTAGAATATTGTTCAAAATAAAGAGCAAAAAAAGGCAAGCTAAATAAAACTAAAGTTCCTGTAAACCTATGGTGATTAAGTAGGTTTCCTTTAAGCGAATTGTAACCCATAAACAGAAATAGAACCAAAAAAGGAACAAGCCAAAACAGTTGTTTTTGATTTTTAATAGTGAAAGTTTTCCATCCGTTTTTTAAAATTATTATTCCCGTAGGAACTCCAACCAATAAAAGCCAAGAGTATGGAAAAAACACCAATCGTTTGATGTATTCTTTCCAGTTTATATCTTCATTTACACCCATAATTACATGTGTCCACTTGTAGTTTCCGTTTATACTATATAGTGCATTTCCTGTTTCTACATAATTAGAATACATCCAAGACAAAGGAAATAACGAAGCAAAAGCACCTAAAATAAAAGCCTGTTTTGGTTTTTTATACACGAATAATAATCCCGTAAAAATGGCGATTATTAACCAAGATTCGTATCTAAACCCTGAAGACAGAGTGAGGAAAAGTCCTGCAAAAATGAATGAACTATTCTTCTTAAATTCTAATCCTTTGGAAATTTCATTTATCGCTAATGCCAGAAAAAACAGGAATGGAGCATTAGACAAAGACATAAAACTAGTTCTGAATAAAATTGGGCAAAAGGCTAAAAATAGAGTGGCAAAAAAAGCTCCTTTTTCATTGAATTCTCTTTTTACAAAAAAGTAGAAAGGCAAAAGTGTAAGACATGAAATAGTCACTTGAACCAACTTGGGCATAATTACACGGTTATCCCATATAGAAAGTGAAAACGCATTTAAATAGTAATGAAAAGGTGCCCACACATCAGTCATAATCCAATGAGGATTATCCAACCATTTTATGGATAAAAATATTCTCGTTACTGCATCTGCATCAGTAGTTTCGGAGAATGGAAGCAGAATTAATTTGAAAATAAATACTGCAGCAACCAATAAAAAAATGTTTAGTTTTTTGCCCATATCAGGTTATAACGCCATTAAAAGCAAATCTATATTTTTGAACGGTAAATTAAATGCATCACCTAAAGTTTTACTTGTTAAAGTTCCCTTGTAAACGTAAACTCCATGACGGAAACCTATGTCTTCCCTCACTTTTCTTGCTATTCCACCTTCTTTTCCTATCTCCATTAATAGTGGTGAAAATATATTGCTTAAAGCAAATGAAGCCGTTCTTGAAACTGAAGAAGCAATGTTTGGAACACAATAATGAATTACTCCGTGTTTAGTATAAGTTGGTGATTTATGGTTAGTAACCTGAGAGGTTTCAAAACAACCTCCTTGATCAATACTTACATCAACAATTACTGTTCCTTCTTTCATGTTTTCTACCATAGATTCTGGAACAACACAGGGTGTTCTTCCGTTTACAGATCGTAAAGCGCCTATAGCTACATCAGCTCGCATAAGAGCTTTTTCCAACACTTTTGGATTAATTATAGAGGTCCAAACCTTAGTGTTTAAATCATTTTGAAGTCTTCTTAATTTATATACGTTATCATCAAATACTTTAACTGATGCTCCCAATCCTATTGCAGATTTTGCTGCAAACTCTCCTACTGTTCCTGCTCCTAAAATAACAACCTCTGTTGGGGAAACACCTGCGATTCCTCCAAGTATTGTTCCTCTTCCTTCGTTCAAATTACTTAAATAATGAGAGGCAATTGTAACTGATTTAATTCCAGCAATCTCTGACATAGATCGGATTACAGGATAAACATCTTCTTCGTCTTTGATAAAATCCCAAGCGATTGCTGTGATTTTTTTCTGAATTAAAAGTTCTAATGTGTTTTTTGGATGAACAGATAATTGAAGGGCTGCAAACAATGTTTGGTTCCCCGGCATCATATTAATTTCTTCCTTAGTTGGTGGCGCAACTTTTATAATGATATCTGCTCTAAAAACCTCCTGAGGGTCGTAACAGATTTCTGCTCCTACTTCACTGTAATCGTTATCCGAGAAATTAGCGTTTTTACCTGCATTTGTCTCAACACAAACCCTATGCCCATTATTCACAAGTAATGAGACTGCTTCTGGTACGAGTGAAACCCTGTTCTCTTGAAAACTCGTTTCTTTAGGAATTCCTATAAATAACTTTTGGTTTTTCACTCCAACTCTTTGAAGCTTTTCTTGAGGCATCATTAACGCCTCTTTTGCTAAGGATTTTAAAACATCTGAAGACATATTAGCTGGTTATTTTAATTAAACGGTTTTCCTTTTTTACTTCAATTTCTATTTTTACGTATTCTCCTGGTAAAAAGTTTAAACATTTTTCTGGCCACTCGATAAAACAGACTGATTTACTGTCTAAAATTTCTATCATTCCTATATCAAAAAGTTCAGTTTCATCATTTATTCGGTATAAATCAAAATGAAAAATGGAGTTTTTTTCTTCTCCAAGATACTCATTTACTATGGAATATGTGGGGCTAGAGGTGTGTTCTTTTACTCCCATAACTTTACAAACCTCATTAATTAATGTTGTTTTTCCTGCTCCCATTGGCGCTTCTAAACAAAAGTGTGAGTTTGTTTTAGCTAATTCAGATATGAATTTAGCTGGTTCAATTAACTCTTTAAGTCCTTTTATTTCAAATGATTGAGTTTTCATAGAATTGAAGTTAAAGTTTTATTTTTCTGACATTATCAATAGCCTGAGAAATTGTTTTAATTGAGCTAAATATCAATCTTAACTTATTATTTCTCTCGCTCATTTTGCAATTCCTTGGGTTAGATTGAATGTAAATTAACACATTTGTAAACCTATCAGATTCGAAATAACTGGATTGCTGCTCTGATGTAAAGTAACAAATCATAGTGTCTTGCTTTAGTACTATTTTCTTGAAACCAATTTGTTTAGAAAGCCATTTCAGCTCAATCGTTTTTAACAGTTCTTTCGTTTCTTCTGGTATTTCTCCAAACCTATCTATTAATGCCTTTTCATATAGGTTTAACTCGGCTTTAGTTTTTACTTCATCCAACTCTTGGTATAAAGATAATCGCTCGGCAATTTGATTTACGTAAGTATCCGGTATCAATAATTCTAAATCTGTTTCCAACTGAAAGTCTTCTAATTCGAAAAACTTGTCGTTTTTTTCGTCCTTAAACAACTCTTTAAACTCATTGTTTTTGAGCTCTTCAATTGTCTCGTTTAGTATTTTTTGGTAAGTAGCAAATCCTATTTCGTTTATGTATCCGCTTTGGCTTGCCCCTAGTAAATCTCCTGCTCCACGGATATCCAAATCTTTCATTGCGATATTAAAACCACTTCCTAGATCACTATGTTGCTCAATAGCATTTAATCTTTTTGTAGCATCATCACTCAACATGTGTCTTGGTGGAGTAATTAAATAGCAAAATGCCTTTTTATTGGATCTTCCAATTCTACCTCTCATTTGGTGCAAATCACTTAGTCCAAAATTATTAGCATTATTAATAATCATGGTGTTGGCATTAGGCACGTCAATCCCTGATTCTATTATAGAAGTGGCTACAAGTACGTCATACATTCCGTTCACAAAATCCATAAGTACGGCTTCCATTTTTTGCCCTTCCAATTGCCCGTGGATAATTCCAATTTTTGCATCTGGAACCAATCTCTGAATCATTCCAGAAACTTCTTTAATGTTCTGAACCCTGTTATTTACAAAATATGATTGACCTCCTCTTTGCATTTCATAAGAAATGGCATTTCTGATAAGCTCTTCGTTAAAAGTGTGAATCTGTGTATCAATTGGTTGCCTGTTTGGTGGTGGTGTATTTATTACTGATAAATCTCTAGCGCCCATCAATGAAAATTGCAATGTTCTTGGAATTGGAGTGGCGGTTAAAGTTAAAGAATCCACATTTTCCTTCATGGTTTTTAGCTTGTCTTTTACTCCTACACCAAATTTTTGTTCTTCATCCACAATCAAAAGACCTAAGTCTTTAAATTTTACACTTTTTCCTGCTAATTTGTGTGTTCCAATCAAAATATCTATCTCTCCGCTAGCTAATCTTTCTAGGGTATCTTTTACTTTTTTGGCCGATTTAAAACGGTTCAAATAATCTACTTTACACGGGAATTCTTTTAACCTTTCCGAAAAACTACGGTAATGCTGCAAACTAAGAATTGTTGTTGGAACCAAAATTGCTACTTGTTTGCTATCGGCAACAGCCTTAAATGCAGCTCGAATTGCAACCTCAGTTTTTCCGAAACCAACATCTCCACAAACAAGTCTGTCCATTGGAATTTCCTTTTCCATGTCTTCCTTTACAGCTAATACTGCTTTGTGCTGATCGGGAGTATCTTCGTACATAAAAGAAGCTTCCAACTCGTGCTGTAAATAAGTATCTGGTGAAAAAGCGAATCCTTTTTTTACTTTTCGTTTTGCATACAGTTCAATTAAATCAAAAGCAACTTCCTTTACTCTCTTTTTGGTTTTTTCTTTTAGCGCTTTCCAAGCTGGAGTCCCTAACTTGTTTATTTTAGGTTGCTTGCTGTCTTTTCCTGAGAATTTTGAAATCCTGTGAAGCGAATGAATACTCACATAAAGTACATCTCCACCAGCATATAAAATTCTAATTGCCTCTTGTTCTTTTCCGTTTACATCAATTTTTTCTAACCCAGAAAAAGTTCCTATTCCGTGATCGATATGAACAATAAAATCTCCTTTTCTTAATCCGTAAACTTCTTTTAAACTAACTTTTTTATTAGCCTCTTTATAACCTTCTTTTATTCTAAACTTATGGTAACGCTCAAAAATTTGGTGATCTGTGTAGCACACCATTTTTAAGTCATTATCTATAAAACCTTCTTTTATACTGGTGTGAACGGGTACAAATTCTGCTTCTTTTTCAATGTCTTCAAATATTTCTTCGAGCCTTTGAATTTGGTTCGGGTTGTCCGAGAAAATGTAATTTTCGTATTCGGCAAGAGTGTTTTCTTTTAAGTTTTGAGCCAGTAAATCAAACTTTTTATTGAATGCTGGTTGTGGCGATTGATGAAACTGTAAAACAGTTTTTCCAAAGTGAACCTGGTTTCCAAACTCCATAATTTGAAACTCATTAAGTTCTTTTTCTAATTCCTTAGAATTTATGTAAAGGTCCTGAGGATGTAATCTTCTTAATTCATTATCTAGCTGATTGTAGGCGTATTGTGCCTTTTCAAATCCTTTTTCAATTTTCTTTTTTGCCACTGAAAAAGAAGTCATCCAAAGCATAGATTTACTAGAAACAAATTCAAAAAATGAACATCTTGCTTCTTCCAAAAGTTCTGCTTGAACATTTGGGGTAATAGTAATTTTTTTGTGAGTGTTTATTGAAAGTTGGTCGGCTATATTAAAGCTCCGGATTGAATCTACATCATCACCAAAAAACTCGATTCGGAAAGGGTTATCAAAGGAAAACGAAAATACATCTACAATTCCTCCACGAACAGAAAACTGCCCTGGTTCATAAACATAGTCAACTTTATGAAAGTGGTGTTCTATAAATAATTCATTCAAAAAATCGATAGAGTAGGTGTCGCCCACATGAATATCGAGAGTGTTTTTCTTGAGTTGTTTTTTTGTAATTACCTTTTCTACTAGTGCCTCAGGGTAAGAAATTACAACTGTGTTTTTTCGGTTTTTAGAAATAGCATTAAGTACTTCTGTTCTAAGTAGAACGTTTGCATTATCTGTAGTTTCTATCTGGTAAGGTCTGCGATATGATGCTGGGTAAAAGAAATACTTTTTCCCTCCTTTTTCTGGGTTTATATTTTCTAAAGTGTTGTAAAAATAAACGGCATCTTCCTTTTCAGGAAAAACAAATAATTGAAGGTTGTCTATTTCTTTCGTAGCTGCAGAAGCAAAAAATGCTAAAGAAGAGCCCAGTATCCCTTTGAGATGGACATGAGAATCTTGTTGCGACCATATATTTTTAAGGTCGGTTACTTGTTGAGAATTGGCATATTTCTCAATGATTAAAGATGAATCTTGCTTCATTTGTTTGTATCGGTTGCAAAGATAGTAAATTCAATAATGAGAATTTATAGTAAATCATTAGAGTTTTAAGCATCAAAAACCACCCTAAAAGAAATGTGTTTATGTTAATAATTTGCTTAAATTTACGTTATTAAGACCGTTATGAAAGAACAACAACATCTTTTACTTCAAAAACTTGATGAGTTTATTAGGAAGTTTTACAAGAATCAACTTGTAAAAGGCTTGATATATACTTTTACAATTGTCTTTCTGTTCTTTATTTCGATAATACTTTTTGAGTATTTTGGAAATTTCAACTCTACTGTTCGTAGTGTTATTTTCTTTAGTTTTTTGAGTGTTGCTTTGGTTTCTATTATTGGATACATTGCAATTCCTTTGTTCAAATTAAATAAGCTTGGTAAGTTCATTAATCACGAATCTGCAGCTGGTATTATTGGAGATCATTTTGAAAACGTAAAAGATAAGCTGCTAAATACTTTACAACTGATAAAAGAAGGTAAAAACTCTGATAATGAATTAATTAATCACAGTATTAACCAAAAAATATTCGAACTAAAGCCTGTTCCTTTTTCTAGTGCAATTGATATTTCGAAGAATAAAAAGTATTTAAAATATGCTGCAATACCCGTTTTACTGTTTGTTGCTATTTTATTCATCAATGCGAGCATTCTATCTGATGGGGCAAATAGGATTGTTAATTACAATCAAGAGTTTGTTCCTGAAGCACCTTTCCAATTTAATGTTGTGAATGAGAATATGAAGGTGGTAGAGAATGATGATTTTAATTTAAAAATAAAGCTTAGCGGAAAAGAAATACCTAACGAAGTTTTTCTGAAGATTAAAGACAATGTTGTTAAGCTTAGAAAGAAATCTAATACTGAATTTGAATACACGTTTAAAAACGTACAGAGTAAAAAGAATTTTAATTTAGAAGCGGGTGGTTTTTCATCTAAAGATTTTGAAATATCATCAATAATTAAACCTGTTGTTATGGGTTATTCGGTTAAAGTTAATTATCCTGCTCACACACAAATGATTTCTGTAACTCTGGACAATATAAGTGACATTTCGGTTCCTCAAGGAACTAGATTAACTTGGGTGTTTAAAACAAAGAATACTACTGAAGTTATATTTTATGAAAACGATAAAAAAGTTGAGCTAACTGAGACTATTAAATCTACTTTCACTGCAAGTAAGAGTATTAGAAAAGAGACTAAGTTTGCGCTTAATATTGCTAATCAATATATGACAAACCCAGATAGTTTGTTGATTAGGGTGTCTGTATCTTCAGATCAAAATCCATCAATTTTTGTAGAAGAGACTTCTGATAGTTTAAATGATAACATCACTTATTTTGCTGGAAAAATTGCTGATGATTATGGATTTAATAGACTAGTCTTTCATTCTAGGAAATACCTTGCAGATTCAAACGAAACTAAAGGTAAATTTACGGCTAAGGCAATAGAGTTTAATGGTAATTACAACCAAGCTATGTTTTACCATTTATGGAATTTAGATGAGTTGAATATTGGCCTTGGAGAAACAGTAGAATATTATTTTGAGGTTTGGGATAACGATAAGATTAATGGTTACAAATCAGCTAGAACTTCTATTAAAAAAGTAACTGCACCAACCAAAGAAGAGCTTGATAAATTGCAGGAAGAAAAGAGTGAGTCTATAAAAGATGATTTGGAAAAGAACATCAAGGATTCTCAAAAACTTCAAGAGCAAATTCAGAAAATGACTGAAGCTATTTTGAATAAAAAGAACCTTGATTGGCAGGATAAAAAGAAAATGAAAGATTTGCTTAATAAGCAAAAAGAGCTATCTCGCCAGAACAAAGAAATTCTGAAAAAATCTCAAGAGAAAAATAAAGAAGAAGAGAGATTTAACAAAAACAATGAAGAGCTAGAAAAGAAACGTGAGAAACTAGAAAAACTCATGGAAGAGTTGAATAGTGAAGAGATGGAAAAACTCTATGAAAAACTAGAGAAAATGATAGAGAAAATAGATAAAACTAAACTTCAAAAATCATTAGAAGAGTTGAATCAAGAAAACATTGATTTAAAAAAAGAGATGGAGCGTACTCTTGAAATGTTTAAGCAAATGGAAATGGATGACAAACTGGAAGAGTTTGCCAAGGAAATGGAAAAACTTGCCGAGAAACAAGAAGAACTAGCAAAAAAAGAAGAAGAAAACACTCCTGAAAAGCAAGAAGAACTTAATGAAGAATTTGAAAAAGCTGAAGAAAAACTTGATGAACTTAAGAAGCAGAACCAAGATTTAGAGAATAAAAAAGACATGGATGATTTGGAGCAAGAGAAAGAAGAAGCCAAAGATGACATGAAGGAAAGTTCTGAAGATCTTAGAAAGGGAGAAAAAAGTGATGCACAGAAGAAACAAGAAGATGCTGCAGAAAACATGAAGCAAGCGGCAAAAGCGGCAAGGGATATGAAATCTTCTAGTGCTGAAAGTGCTGAAGAAAACATGGAAGATTTAAGAGCTTTGTTAGAAAATCTAATCAGCCTTTCCTTTGATCAAGAAGAGGTATTAAGCGAAATTAAAATTACGAGTAGTAATAATCCTAAGTATGTTGCATTAGGTCAAAGGCAAATTAAAATAAAGGAAGACGCTAGAATGATTGAAGATTCATTATTTGCTTTGAGCAAAAGAATTGAGCAAATACAACCTATTGTTCATAAGGAAATGAATAAGATTAATGATGGAATAGAAAATTCACTTGACTACATTGGAGAAAGAATGACTCGTAATGCAACACAGCAACAACAACTTACAATGACTTCGGTTAATAATTTAGCCCTGTTATTAGATGAAGCATTAAAGCAAATGCAACAACAAGCTGCAGCTAAAAAGAAGCCTGGAAGCGGAAGTTGTAATAACCCAGGAGGAAGTAATCCTAAGCCAGGACTGTTACCAAGTTTGAAAAAAGCAAAAGGAGAAGCTGGAAAGTCACTTGGTAAACTTGAGAAAAAATTAGGTGAAAAAGGAAAAAAAGAAGGTGGAGAGAGTGGTGGAGAGCAAAGCAAAGAGTTGGCAAGAATGGCTGCTGAGCAAGCTATGCTTAGAAAAGCTATTAATGAAATGAGTCAAGAACTAAATGGTGATGGTAGTGGATTGGGTAATGAAATGAAAAAAATAGAAAAAGAACTTGAAAAAGTAGAAGAAGATATTATTAATAATAATATAACTCAAGAGACAATTAATAGACAAAAAGACATTTTAGGCAGGTTATTAAAATCTGAGAAAGCTTTGATGGAGAGAGAGTTAGATGAGAAAAGAGAGTCGAATGAGGTAAAAAATCCTAAAACAAGTAACCCAAATGAATATTTAGAGTATAAGAAAAAGAAAGAGCAGGAATTGGAACTGTTAAAAACCATTCCTCCTTCATTGGTCCCTTATTATAAAAACAGGGTGAATGACTACTTTAATCGAACGAACTAAAATGGATAATACATTAATACAAAAAACAATACAGCTTGATTCAACTCAAGAAAGTATTAATAAGGTTACTGCATACATTGACGAAATCTATAGCGCTCAGAGTGATATATTGAATGATGCGTACGGTAACATTATAATCGCAATGACAGAAGCTGTGAATAATGCAATTAATCACGGTAATAAAAATATACCCGAGAAAAAAGTAACAGTTGGATATTCCCAAACAGATACTAAGATTTCATTTACAATAGAAGATGAAGGAAACGGTTTCGACTATGAAAATGTTCCTGACCCAACTGACCCTGCTAATCTTGAAAAACTTAATGGTAGAGGTATATTTTTGATGACTAATTTAGCAGACGACATTCATTTTCATGAAGAAGGAAAAAGAATAGAATTGATATTTAACCTTGCTTAATAAATGGAAAACATTTCCTTTTTTTCTGAGGATATTAGTTTTGAAATTGATAATTCTCATAAGCATATAACCTGGATAAACTCTTTAATTTCTTCTCACTCCAAAATAGAAGGAGAAATTACTTATATATTTTGTTCCGACAACTACCTTCTTTCAATAAATAAAGAACACTTAAATCACGATACATTTACTGATATAATAACCTTTGATTATTCACAATCAGGAATAATCAGTGGTGATATATTTATTAGTATTGAGAGGGTTATAGAAAACGCAAAGCAATTTTCTCAAGAATTTTCTCAAGAACTAAAAAGGGTTATGGCTCATGGAGTTCTTCATTTAATTGGTTTTAAAGATAAAACTGAAGAAGAAAAGAAAGATATGAGAGAAGCTGAAGAAAATGCAATTAAACTATATTAAAAAGGCTAAGGCGCTATTTTTAAGAAGAGAGTAATTGTAAATACTATATTCCTTATCTTTGTGTAAAATTTTAATGTATGCATCCTAAGTATGATTTAATAGTAGTAGGTGGAGGACACGCAGGTTGTGAAGCTGCTGCTGCTGCTGCTAATCTTGGCTCTTCAGTTTTATTGGTAACAATGAACATGGAAACGATCGCTCAAATGTCTTGTAACCCTGCTATGGGTGGAATTGCCAAGGGACAAATAATTAGAGAAATAGACGCTTTAGGTGGATATTCTGGAATTATAACAGATCACACAGCTATTCAATTTAAATTATTAAACAAATCAAAGGGTCCTGCAATGTGGAGTCCAAGAGCTCAAAGTGATAGAAAACGATTTGCTGAAGCTTGGAGAATGAAATTGGAAGCAACTGAAAATGTAAATTTTTGGCAAGATACTGTTACTGATTTAATTATAGAGAGCCACAGAGTAGAAGGTGTGATTACAGGAATGGGAATAAAGATATATGCACACTCAGTAGTTGTTACAGCAGGAACTTTCCTTAATGGAATTATTCATTTGGGTGAAAAACAATTTGGTGGGGGTAGAGCAGGTGAAAAATCATCAACAGGAATAACTGAAAGACTAGTTAAAGAAGGGTTTGTGAGTGGTAGAATGAAAACCGGAACACCAGCCAGAGTTGATGGAAGGTCTCTTGATTTTGCTAGGATGGAAGAGCAACCAGGTGATGAAAATCCTGGGAAATTTTCTTATTCTCCGGAAACAAAACCACTGACCGAACAAAGGAGTTGTCACATTACTTATACGAATCCCGAAGTACACGATATATTAAGAACAGGGTTCGAAAAATCACCTCTTTTTAATGGTCGAATTATTGGTTCTGGACCAAGATATTGTCCCTCTATTGAAGATAAATTAGATAGGTTTTCTGAAAGAAATAGGCATCAAATTTTTGTAGAGCCTGAAGGATGGTCAACATGTGAAATTTATGTAAATGGATTTTCAAGTTCATTGCCTGAAGAAGTTCAGTTCAATGCTATGAAATTAATTCCTGGCTTTGAAAACGTGAAAATGTTTAGGCCTGGTTACGCTATAGAATATGATTACTTTCCACCTACACAATTGTCATATACTTTGGAGACAAAACTGGTTGAAAACCTATATTTTGCTGGGCAAATTAACGGTACAACAGGATACGAAGAAGCAGCATGTCAAGGATTGGTTGCTGGTATAAACTCACATAACAAAAAGTATGAGAAAGAGCCTTTTATACTTACAAGAGCTGAATCATATATTGGTGTGTTAATAGATGATTTGATTACTAAAGGAACGGAAGAGCCATACCGAATGTTTACTTCAAGAGCTGAATACCGTTTATTATTAAGGCAAGATAATGCAGACATTCGTTTAACGCCTAGGGGTCATAAAATAGGATTAGCTAGTGACGAAAGAATGAAAAGGGTAGAGGAGAAAATTAAAGAAACAGACTCATTAATTAAAAGCTTACGTGATACTTCGGTAGATCATCACTTGATAAACCCAATTCTAGAAAATAAAAAAAGCGCATCTATTTCACAGAAAATGAAGTTTGATAAGATTGTTTCTAGACCAAACATTTCATTAGATGAGGTTTTATATACGTCAGAAAAATTAAGTGCTCAAGTTAATAGCCTAAATACTTTGAAGGAAGAAGTGATGGAACAGGCTGAAGTTCAAATTAAGTATAGCGGGTATATATCTAAAGAACAAAATGTAGCTGATAAAATTATTAGGCTAGAAGGAACTTCGATTCCTGCCGACATGAATTATACTAAACTAAACTCTCTATCTAACGAAAGTAAAGAAAAACTTAATTTTGTTAAGCCAACAACAATTGGTCAAGCCTCAAGAATTTCAGGAATAAAACCTACCGACATAAACATACTCTTAATTTATTTGGGTAGATAAACAAAATGTTCCACGTGGAACTAATCACAACTTTAAGTTTAAAAAATATCGTTTATCAAAAAAGAGTTTAATGTTTCACGTGAAACATTAAACTCTTTTTTATTTAAGCCTGGCTAAATTATTGTGACCTATAAACGTGTTGGTTTGTGTTAAAAGTCAACAAAAAACACCTTAAGCCTCTTTAGTTCAGTTGATTAGATTTAAACCTATTTACAGAATAATCATTTGGAAAGCCGTTTGTTTTAAGCTTGGTTCTTGGTTTTTTAATGCCTATATGGGTGGGAAGGGGTTAAAACCTCTTAAATCGCCTATAAAAGGGTTTTAAATTAAAAAACATAGTCCTTTCGTCTAACGAAAGGACTATTGTGACCTTGACGGGAGCAAAATCAAACCATATTTTGAACGTCTTGATGGCTTTGAAAGCGTTGGAGGGATAGCTTCTTTAACTACCAAACTTTTATTTGTTTTTTTTATGGTTCTGTCGCATTAACTTCATTAAAGATAATAAATTTAATTTTTAATATATTGTTAAGCAACTAACGAACAGAATGTTTTAAACGAAGTAGAACAAGGATTAATGATTTGATCCTTTTTAATTATGCTGACTACTTCTATTCCTGAGAGGGTTCGCTGTGCTGATTCAAACTCTTTGAATCCTGTCATTATTCTTATTCGCCTTTTTATTCTCCGGTGGTCTTGTTCTATGATATTATTCAAGTACTTGACCTTTCGTATCTTTATTTTCTTTGTGCTTAAACTTCTTTTGTTCACTGTCAAAATTGCTGAACTATTAGACCCACTTTTGTCTATG
>Ga0209533_1000588_pt1 | contig 34663 bp, 34 predicted proteins | sample COG_04_FD_184748 | JGI IMG/M metagenome (GOLD analysis project Ga0209533, IMG submission 184748) | Pelagic Microbial community sample from North Sea - COGITO 998_met_04 (SPAdes) (version 2) | ecosystem: Environmental > Aquatic > Marine > Neritic zone/Coastal water | place: Helgoland, sampling...
TGATCATTTATTTCTTTTTGATTTTTATACCATTGGTAAAATTCTTTAAAAAAAATTTCACTATTCATTTTAGAATAATTATTTTGATGTATTCTATAAAAAGTTAAAGGTAAATTAAATGCATGAAAACTAAATACTTTTGATGCTCTCATAACAAAATCAAAATCACCAATAATGTTGAAATTTGGATTAAATTTTCCAATTTTACTAAAAACTTTTTTTCTAACAATTAATCCACTAATGATAATGAAATAATCTTTTGAGAGAGAGTTATGTATTTTTCCACTTGGTAAATTATAATTTCTATATTTTTTTAAACTCTTATCTTTTTCGTAAAATGTACAAACATTATTATAAAATATATCGTAATTATTATTATTAAATTCCTTTTCTCTGCTATTTAAATAATTTTTATCCCACCAATCGTCTACATCTAAAAATGCAATTAATTCTCCTGATGACTTTTGAATGGCTTGATTTCTTGCGTTATAAAGTGTTAATTTTTTTTTACTTAAAAAATATTTAATTCGATCATCATTAAATTTTTTTAATATATTTCTGGTATTATCAATTGATGCGTTATCAAAGAAAATTATTTCAAAATCTTTAAAAGTTTGATTTAAAATACTATTCAAACAATTTTCTAAATATTCTTCACCATTATGACAGTTTACGATTACACTAATTTTTTTCATTTATTGAAAAATTTTATAGTTTTTTTTAAACCATTTTCTAATGAAATTCTTGGCTTCCAATTCAAAATTTTTTTTGCTTTAAGTATATTTGGATAAAGTTTCATTATTTCATCTTTTCTTAAATCTATTTTACCAAATTGAGGTTTACCAGAATTTAGTAGTTCACAAATTTTATTTATTACTCTTTTAATTGAAACAGGTTTGCCTTGTCCTATATTTATGATTTGTCCAGTTGACTGTCTATTTTTTAATGTTTTTATGATTGCTTCTATAACGTCCTCGATATAAGTAAAATCTCTAAGCTGCAATCCGTTAGAACAGTCAAATTTTTTGTTTTTTATAGCGTTAAAAATTGTAATTGGTACTACTCGATTAGCATCTTGATAAGGTCCATAAACTAAATACAATCTTAAAATTGTAACTGGAAAATTAAATTTTTTGCTAAGATTTAATAAAAATTTTGTGCTTTTTAGTTTTGCTTCTCCATAAGCAGAAAAGGTTCTTTGTTTATTGTTCTTATTTTCTAGTTGCGGAGATCTAATTTTTCCATATTCAATACTTGATCCTACTTGAATAAATTTTTTAATTTTAGTTTTGAGAAGTATTGTCGACAAATTTTTGCATCCTATATAATGACTTTTAATTATTCTATCTCTATTAGAATGGTCAACATATCCAGCTAAATTTACAACATAATCAAAATCAAGAGATAATTTTTTATTTAATTTATTTTTGTTATAAAGATCACATATTAAATATTCAACATTTTTTAGTTTTCTTGTTTTAATTGGTTTTTTTGTTGAGATACTAGTTACAGACCAATTAAGTTTTAAGCAATATTTTGCTAAATGATATCCTATAAAACCAGTCGCTCCAGTTATTAGAATTTTTTTACTCAAGATGTTCTTTGTTTTTGATTTTTTTTTCTAATATTTTTCTATCTCTCAATGTGTCCATGCACTGCCAAAACCCTTTGTGTTTAAATGCAATTAATTCTTTTTTTTTTGTCATTTTTTTTAATGGTTCCTGTTCTAAAAAAGTATTATCTCCTTTGATATATTTTAAAAATGCAGGTTTCATCACAAAATACCCTCCATTGATCCATCCTGCGTCTAAACTATTTTTTTCTCTAAAATATTTTACTTTATCTCCAGCTATTTTAATGACACCAAATCTAGCTGGTGGTCTGACAGCTGTTAGCGTGACTAACTTATTTTTTTTTTTATGATAAGCTAATAGTTTCTTTAAATTTACACTAGACAAACTATCCCCATAGCTAACCATGAATGTTTTGTTTAAATATTTTTTTAAACGTTTAATTCTTCCTCCCGTCATGGTATTTTTACCTGTATCAATGCATTCAACTTTTATATCTTTGTTAAGTTTACAGGATTTAAAATATTTTTTTATTAAGGCACCTTTATATCCTAATGCAACGTAAAACTCCTTAAAACCGTTAGCCACGTAATGATCTATTATTCTGTGAATAATAGGTTTGCCTAAAATTTTAATCATTGGTTTGGGTACAATTTTAGTTAATTCAGAAATTCTTGTACCTAAGCCACCTGCTAAAATTACTACTTTCATTTATTTTTTTTCAAAATTTCTGATTTGCTTGATAGAGAAATCATAAACATTTTTATTTTCATAAAAACATTTATACCAATCTGTAACTAATCTTATTAATTCCTTAAAATCTAGTTTATTTTTCCAATTAAGATATTTTAAAGATTTACTACTATTTAATTTTAAAAGTGTTGATTCATGATAAGTGCGATTGCTGAAAACCCATTCTAGCAAATTCCAATTTTTTTTCATTTCTCTTACAATAGCCAAAACTGTATAATTACTTTTAATAGGCGGTCCAAAATTAAAAGATTGTCCATTAAGTTTATTGTTCTTCTTTAATTTACTAGCTAAAATTAAATAACCATTGAGCACATCTAATACATGTTGCCAAGGCCTTGTGGAACTTTGATTTCTCAATTTAACTTTTTTATTGTTGAAGATTGATCTCATAATATCAGGAATTAATCTATCATTTGACCAGTCTCCGCCTCCAATAACATTTCCAGCTCTACAAATAGCAATTCTTAGATTCTTTTTATTTTTTAAAAAAGATTTAAAATACGAGTTAATAACAAATTCTGCCGAAGCTTTAGAGGCACTATATGGATCATCTCCACCCAATATATCATTTTCTGTATAACCTCTTTTAATTTCAAGATTTTTATAACTTTTATCGCTAGTAATTATTATCGAAATACATTTAAATTTTGATAATCTCAACACTTCTAATAAGTTTAAAGTCCCATTGAAATTAGTTTCAAAATTATAAACAGGATTTTTAAATGAGTTTCCAACTAACGATTGTGCAGCAAAATGAAAAATAAAGTCAGGTTTAATTTTTGTTATTATTTTATTTAGTTTCACAAAATTTCTAATATCAATATTAAAATTTTTAACATTTTTTTTTAACCTAAAATTCTTAATATTTGTCTCAGTTGATTTATAGTTATTTGAAATACCGTAAACTTTTGCACCAGAAATATTTAGCCATAAAGATAACCACGAACCCTTAAAGCCCGTATGTCCTGTTATAAGAACTTTTTTATTTCTAAAAATCTTTACTAAATTATAACTTTCCATTTAGTCAATGTATCATTTAAATAAAAAAAGAAATTAAAATTATTTTTTACTTTTGATGTTAAAATTTTCTTTAACTCAATTTCATTAGAAAAAAAATTACTTTGATATTTTTTTAAACCTTTAAATGGTGACAAATTAATACTAAATTTTGAATTAAATATTGCTATATCATTAGTAAGATGTGTATACTCAGCTGCAGCACTAGTTGAATTAGAAAATACATATAATTTAAAATTCAATTTTTTTGGTAAATGATAGATAATTTTAAGCCGGTTAATTTTATAATCATAATTATTTACATCACCTGGATGTGGCTTATAATAGACCACTAAATCATTTCTTTTCTCTAATAAATTTTTTATTATTTCTAGTAATTCCTCATTTATTTTTTTTTCGTAGTCTCCAAAAACTAAGATTTTATTTGTACTATAACTAGTTTTTTTATTTATAAATTTATTTAACCAATTATATCGCAATGCCTCAACTAGTTCTAACTTTTTTTTATTTATACCCTGATTAATTAATAGATTTAGATTTATTTTACTGGTTGTTAAAATTTTTTTTGGAAGATAAATATTTTTTTTATTAAATTTTTTAGACTGATAATAATTTAAGTGCCAAAATGGTATTGTTGCATGCACATAACCATATGATAAAATTTTTCTTTTATAGCAAAAATTGAGCAAAATTTTTTCCCAACTATGGTTTTCCATCAGATATATGCACTTTTTGATATTTGGATTAAAATGAAAAAATTTTTTAATAGAATAATATATTTTTAAATTTTCCAAACATGTTAAACCAGAAAAAGAAATTTTTTGTACATTATAACTTAATTCTAATAATGCGAATTGAGGATCCTTTTTGTTTTTCAGAATTAAAAATAAAAAAAAGAATTTCCAGGAATATATGAAAGATATATAAAAAACTTTAATTAAATCATTAAAATAAAAATAATTATTTATAAAATTTTTTTTTTTTATATTTTGTATTTTTTCACCTACTTTTATTTTCAATGAATTATATGATTTATAACTTTGTGTAGAAATAAAAAAATTCAAATAAAAATAATCTTTTTTAATTTTTTTTTCAAGACCTCTCCAGTGATCACTAACAAAAAAATTTTTATTTTCAAAATTTTTTTTATAATGACAAAAATATGATAATATCAAACTTTTACTATTATAATTAAATTCATTTAGATTTGATTTTAATGAAATATTTTTTGTAAAAAAAATCAATATAGCAGTTAACCAATTTCCTAAAATAAAATTTTTTGATACATCTGTGAAACTTTTTTTACTTTTTTTTATGACTATAAAATTAACATTTTTTTTATATTTTATTAATATCTTGTAAATCTCATTATCTATGTTGTTTAATCTTATCTCTTTTACTCTATAATATTTTATAATTTCTAGAATCGCTAAATATTGTAAACATTTATTAATATAATCTTTTCTAAAAATATTTTTTTCACTAAAATGCGATAAATCCCATAAATTAACATAATCATTAACCTGAAAATAAGTTCTTAAATTTTTTTTTAAAATTTTTTTTTTCCCAGTATTTTCAATTATACTTAAAAAAATTTTTTTAATTAAACTTGAATTATTCTCAATAAAATCATTTAAATAAATCTTATTTACTTTTTTTTTTGAACGAAAGATTACTTCAGCTTGCATGAGCTATAAAATACTCTTCCAAAATTTTTTTGATATTAGTTTTTCTAGATATTTGATAAACTATCATTGCACCAACTCCTCTAGTTAAAATAAATTTAAAGTTTTTTTTACTATTTTTTTTATCTTTTTCTAAATTTTTAATAAAATTGGCTAAATTAATTTTTTTTAAAGGACTAAGTTTTGTGATTCTTTGTATATTTTTATTCATACTGGAATACGTATCTTCATTTAATAAACCAAATTTTTTTGAGAAAAAAAGGGCAACCTGGATACCATGTGCTACAGCAATACCATGTGGAACTTTAAAATTAGTTGTTTTTTCAATAGCATGGCCAAAAGTATGCCCAAAATTTAATATTAGTCTTGTGCCTAAATCAAACTCATCTTTTTCTATAAAATTTTTCTTTATTTCTAAACTTTGGTATATGAATTTTCTTAATATATTCTTATTAGTCTTTACTTTATGAAGGTTATCAAAAAAAAAGAGATAATTTTTTTTTGATAAAAAAAAATAATGAGCCATTTCACCCAGACCAGAGATTATTTCTTTAGATTTTAAATATTTTAATACATTGGTGTCTATTTTTATTTTGGTTGGTGGATTAAAATTGCCTATTAGATTTTTATATCCTTTGAAATTAATTGAAGTTTTACCACCAATACAACTATCGGCTTGAGAAATAATAGTTGTTGGATAAAAATGCCAATCAATTCCTCTAAAAATAATTGAGGCTAAAAAAGATGAGATATCCTGAACAACACCCCCACCAACACATATTATTTTAGTTTCTCTTGTAATTTTTAAATCTAACAGTTTTTGAACAACTTTATGAAGATTTGAAAAATTTTTTTCATTCTCTGTGGAAGATATAACAATTTTTTTTCTATTTAAATTTATTTTTGAATTTATAAATTTATCAATTATAAAAATATTATCTTTATTTTCTTTTTTTAAATCTGAACCTATATTCTTTATAAACTCAACTTGATATTTTCTTATTTTGGATGAAATAAAAAACTTTTTCATTGTATGGTAAACCCACCATCTATTACACAATTTTGACCTGTTATATAATGGTTATGATGAGAGCTTAAAAAAATTATATAAGGCACAATTTCTTCTGGTTTTGCTATTTTATTTAATGGCACATTTTTTTTAATTTTATTCATAATTTTTATTCCTAAAATTTTTCTTGTCAAGATAGTATCAACAAATCCAGGGCTAATTGCATTGACAAGAATATTATATTTTGCCAAGTCTAGTGCACATGCTTTAGTTAAACCAATCAAACCACTTTTAGATGATGAGTATGAAGCTCTTTTACTTTTACTTACTGATCCAAATATTGAGGCTATATTAATAATTTTTCCAGTTCTTTTTGTAATCATTTTTTTAGAAGTTATTTTTATTATTTTGGCCGGTATTATTAAATTAATCTTAATAATATCCTCTATATCTTTATCTTTAACATTAAAAATTTTATCAACAATATTAATTCCTGCATTATTGATAACTACGTCAAAGGTTAATTTACTAATTTTATTAAAAAAATCACCTGCTGATTTTTTATCTAAAAAATTACATTTAAATACTATTAGATTTTTTTTTTTTAATTCTAATTTTGTTGATGTTGAGTAAACTTTTGCACCTAATGATAAATATTTTTTAATTAAACAATTGCCAATTCCACTTCCATATCCTGTAACCAAAATTTTTTTTCCTTTAAAGGAGACATCCATAATCAAAATTTATTTTGAAACCAGTGTGCAAAGATGTGATTTACAACTAACTGAATATCTTCAACAGGACCATAATCTGACTTAAGTGATTTTATAAGTATATGTTTATTGCAATAATTTAATAGTTTTCCACCATCAAAACCTAATAATGCAAAAACTTTTCCTTTTCCTTTTAACCATTTAGCAGCTTTAATTAAATTATTAGAATTTCCCGAAACAGATAAAATAATTGCAACATCACCTTTATTAAATTTTATTTTAAGTTGATTTAAAAAAATATTTTCATATCCAGTATCATTAGCTATTGCAGTTATAACTGATTGATTTTCGTTTAAGCAAACAATATTAAATGTTTTTTTAGATTTAGACTTCTTCATAATATCAAATCCCAAATCGTTAGCGATTGTTATTGCAGTTGCTGCTGCACCTCCATTACCAAAAACAAAAATTGTTTTTTTTTTTCTTTTTACTATCTCTAGTTCTTTTCTTATTTCATCTAAACTATCTAAATCTAAATCTTTTAATGAATTACTCAAATAATCAATATATTTTTTTGCGAAAATTTTGAAATTTTTTGACTCTTTAAAGTGGTGTTTTAATGTTTTCATTTTTTTAAACTTTTATACCATTCTGTATCTGATGTGTAAATTTTATCAATCATTTTCATAACATTTAATGCATCTTGATATGATCCAGTTTTAACTTTGCTATTATTAATAATGATTTCTGCAAATTCATCAATTTCTAATTTCCAAGAAAAATCTTTATAAAATTGATAAATTTTTTTTTTTACGTTTTTGTTGTTTATTGGCTTTGGAATAACAATAATTTTTTCTTTTCCATAAGATTTTGTACCTGAAAGAATTCCACTTAATATAATTAAAGCTTTTTCTAAGGTAATTTCTAAAGAAAATTTATGTTCCCATTGAGTTGCTGTAGAATGAATTGAAGCAATTATATTTTTTTTTGTATTTTTCATTATAGCAAAAGCATTATCTTCAACATCATAATTCCAAAAAGAATTAGAAATAAAACTTTTAAATTTTTCAAATTTACCACCAAATTTAGTAATCAAATCTAATAAATGAATTCCTTGATCTATTAAAATTCCACCACCAGAAAATTTTCTATTAGCTCTCCACTCATTTTTTCCAAATGTAACTATTTTACTTTTTCCGTAAATTGCTCTGAAATTTATTATTTTTCCATAAATTTTCGAGTCAATTAATTTTTCAGCTTTTTTGACTGAACCATGATATCTATGATTAAAGCCATATTTTAACTTTAAATTTTTATTTTTTGCTAAAATTTTTTTTAAAGATTTTAGTTCATCATAATTTTTTGCAGGAGGTTTTTCACAAAAAACATGAATATTTTTTTTTAAAAAAAAAGAAGTAACTTTTACTGCTAAGTAATTTGGTAGTGTTATAAAGACCGCATCTAGATCGTGTTTAATAAATTTTTTATAACTTTTGTAAAAATCTATATTCTTAGTTTTATAATCTTGTTTAAAACTTATGTCTGAAATGCAACTCAAATTAAAAAATTTGTTTTCAATTATATATTTTTTTCTTCTCTTACCAACAACACCAAAACCTATAATTCCAACATTTATCATAGATTAATCAATTTTTTTTTTGATATACAATAATTTGTAAATTCAACATTTTGTATTTCGGATTTGGCTAAATTTGAAATTTTTCCATGGTAAGAAAATTTATAAATGTTTGAATTCAATTCTTTTTTTAAAAAATGAGTGACATCATTAGAATTAATTATATTGTAAGGTATCTTAATATTTTTTTTGTGATTAAATGATAAATATGACTTGGTAATTTTGTTATCAATTGTTTTTATATTTGTCTCTCTAAGATCAAATAATAAGACATTGCTAAACAAATTTTTGCAATTTTTGAGTATTTTCTTCCATTCTGGTGTTAAATGTAAAACGCCATAAATTATTACTATATTATAGCTTTTTTTGATTTGTTTGAAGTTATTATTCTTAATCAATTGAAAATTAGCTTTTGGATATTTTTTTTTGGCCCTTAATATCATTTCTTCACTAGTATCTATTCCTGTATAATTGAAAGATTTTAAATAAGTTTTTAATATCTTATAAAAACCTCCCTGGGCGCACCCTATGTCAAGAATAGTACAGTTTTCAAATAATACTTTAGATAAAAAGAAATTTTCACCTAAGTATAGATCCTCTTTTTTTTGCCTCTCGGAGGAAAAAAAAGTTTGAGCTTCTGTATCGTCCCAGATATTAATTAATTTCTTTTTCAATTATTCCTGAATATTTTTTAAAAATTTTATCTTTTTTCATAAATTTTTGTACAGTTTCTAAATCTTTTTTACAATCAACTGAAAAGGAAATTTTAAAAGGATAATTAGCAACAAATTGGCCTCCATAATTATCACATATTCGGTTTGAATCACAAGACTCAATTTTTTCCAAAAATGATTCTTTGGTTGAATTAAATTTTTTTAAAAAATCATACCTGAACGCAAAAATACCATATATTCTTTTAGCTTGAACTTTCGAACTAAATTTTTCACAATATGGAATGGGCGATCTAGACGTATAAAGTACCTCTAGTTGTTTATTATTAATTATTTTTACTATATTGGGATCTTTAAATTGTTTTTTATCTTTTATAGACATTCCTAAAACTATTGAACCAGCTTTTTTATTATTCTTAATTTCTCTTATAACTGTATCAATCATATCAGGTCTTAACATTGGCTCGTCACCCTGTACACATACAATTATATCTTTTTTTTTTAACTTGTATCTTTCACTTGAAATTTTATTTGCTGCTTCAAAAACCCTATCGAGACATCTTTTGTGTTTACTAGAAGTTGAGATATATGGAATTTTGATATTTTTACAATAATTAGAAATTTCCTTGTCACAACCTGCTACATATAATTTGTCCCAACTCTTAAACAAATTGGCTCTTAAAAAAACATGCATTAACATTGGTATTCCACTTATTTTTTTTAATGGTTTTCCAGGAAATCTTGAGGCTGCCATTCGAGCAGGTATTATCCCAATAATTTTATTTTTCATTTTTTATATCTATAAAGTTTTGAAATTTTATCATCTTTTCTTCCTAAATTTTTAGATTGTAAATTTCTTCCCAATAAAATTTCTTTATTTAATTCACTTGAAACATAAAAAGAATTCAATAATTCTAATGTTTTTATGCAGTCAGATCTTTGAATTACTTTTAATTTTTTATTTTTATAAAATTTCAATATTTTTTTATATAACTCAAGATGGCCAAAACCATATACAATTGGAAAATTTTCAGATTGTTTTTTACACATTTTTGGATCTGGTGTATAAATTTCTAAATTATTGACTGCTTTACCTCCTAATTGAGCCATACCTTTTGATCCTAAAAAAGATATAGAAGCTTCAAAATCATTTGGTCTCGCTGCTGTAGTTATTTCTAAATTTCCCACAGAACCGTTTTTAAAAGTTAAAGTAGCTAAAACTGTGTCCTCTACTTCTATCTTCGATCCCAGTGTTCTCATTATTGCCCTTACAGATTTTATTTCTCCATTTAAGTATCGAAGTAAATCAATATGGTGAATTCCTTGATTCGTTAAAGCTCCACCATCATGAGAAAAAGTACCTCTCCAATCAGACATATCATAATACCTTTGAGGTCTACACCACCTTACTCTAACCGAGCATATATTAATCTTACCTAATTTTTCATGTAAAATTGATTTTTTTAAAAACTTAACTGCTTTATTATATCTATTTTGAAATACTGGAAAAATATTTATTTTTTTTTTTTTTGATAAATCATAAATATGATTTAAATTTTTTATTTTTAATGCAGGGGGTTTTTCTAAAATTAAATCTAGTTTGTGATTTTCAATAATATCTAAAGCATGCTCATAATGCATTCCAGATGGGGTTAAAATTGCCACTAAATCAAGGCTGCACTCATGTATCATTTTGTGATAATTATTATATTTTTTAATTTCTAGATTTTTATTTTCCTTGATAATCTCATCACATTTTGATTCAATCAAATCACATACGGCGATGATCTTAAAACAAGCGCTTAAATTTTTTAAAATGTTTATATGATGTTTTGTAACTCTTCCAGCACCTATAAAAGCAATTCTTTTTTTTTTCATAATTTTTAAAACGTTTATATGATGTTTTGTAGCTATACCAGTACCAATAAAAGCAATTCTTTTTCTTTTTTCTTTTTCATTATTTTTTAAGTATTCTTATAATCTTATTAGTGTTTTTTAAGCTAGTTAATGTTATTCTAGAGTAATTTTTTAAACATTTGTGAGTTTCTGATAATCTAAAATAACTAAGTTTTGACAAATTTTTAATTACTTTTTTTTTGTTTTCATCTTTTATCTTAAAATGAGTAAAATTAGCCTCACTTGTGAAATGTTCGAATCGTTTAAATTTAAGAAATTTACAAAAATCAACTTTTGCTTTTTTCATATCTTTTATAATTAAATTCAATTGAAATAAATATTTTTTATCCAATAACAGCTTTAAAAATTCAGCACCAAAAGTATTTATTTCGTACATTGGTCTAATCTTATTAAGAATTTCAATATTTTTTTTATTTGAAATTATATATCCCAATCTTAAACCAGCTAAACCCCAGGATTTAGATAATGATCTTACAATAAATATATTATTAAATTTTTTTACCTGATTTTTTGATGTTTCTTTACAAAATCCATAATATGCTTCATCAATCAATAATTTGCATTTAAACTTATAACAAGTTTTTATTAATCTCATTAATTTCTCTTTTTTAATAATAGTTCCTGTTGGACTGTTTGGATTTGCAATACATAATAATTTAGGTTTTTCTGATTTAATTTTTTGCACTAACTTATCTAAATCTAAATAAGGTTCTTTTTTTGAATAAACATAGTTAAATTTTATATGTCTTAAGTTAAAAATTTTTGGGTAAATATCATACATTGCAAAAGTGGGAGAAAGTGTAATCACTTTTTGATTTTTTTTGATAAAGGCTTCAAAAATATTTTTAATACATCCATCTGATCCATGGCTAAAAATAATATTTTTTGCATTTACTTTTTCATAAATAGAAATTTTTTTGTATAGACTTCCAAGTTCTGGATATGTTGAAACATGTATAGGATTGATTTTATTTAAAATTTTTTTATATAGATTTTGTAATTTTGGGTGAGTGTTCTCATTTTTATCTAACCAGAGTCTGTTAAATTCTCTTGGTTTCTCTGAAAGCCATGAAGGACGTTTAATTTTGGAAATTTGTTTCATATCAAATTATATATTTACAAAGATTTTTTAATGCCTTTTCCTCCATTTGATCTCTAGTCTCATAAGTAAAAGTTCCTATATGGGGTGTCATTGTTACATTTTCCAATTTTATTAATTTTCCTTTATATGGTTCTTTGGTGTAACAATCCAAAGATACCATTACATCTGGTCTTTTTTTCAAAAATTTAAATAAATCTTTTTCATTTATAATTCCACCTCTAGAAAGGTTTAAAAGTATCGCATTTTCCTTCAATAACTTTAAATTTTTTAAATTAATTAAATTTTGAGTTTTTTTATTAAGAGGAACATGTAAAGAGACTATATCGCAATTTTTTAGAATAGTGTCTAATTTAGCATAATCAAATTTATTGTTTTTTTTAAAATCATTATAAACAATTTCACATTTGAATTGAGTTAAAATTTTTGCTAGATGGTTTCCAATTTTTCCTAAACCGATTAAACCAATCTTTTTTTTAGTTAATAAAAAACCTTTTCTTCTTCTCCAATTAGTAAAGTTTTTTATATTTGTATTAAATAAAAATTTTCTTAATGACGCAAGAATATGCAATAAAGTTAATTCTGTTGTAGCAATTACATGTTCATTATTTGTGAGACACAATTTGATTTTATTTTTTTTTAGATAATGAGTATCAATATTATTATATCCAACTCCACACCTTGAAATTATTTTAAGGTTTTTAGCTTTATCTAATATTCTTTCATCTAAAATTTCATTTCCTGATATAACACCAACTAAATTTTCATCAAAATAAGCTTTAAGCTGTGAACTATCTAATGTTTTTTTAAATGGATTTAATATGACTTTAATTCTTTTTTTTTTTAATAAATTTATCTTTTTTGATAAAATTTTTTTACTAAAACTAGATGTTGCAATTAAAACTGTTTTCAATTTTTTTTATTTTAAGATTATTATTAATTTAATTCTTCATATTAATTACATTAAAATATAGTATTTTGTAAGATTTATTTATTTATATTGAAACATGATATTTAAAAGTTTTCAAACTATCCGGAATTACTTATTTCAACAACTGACATTAATAGAATATCTGAGGCAGGATCAAACTGAATACGATCTTTAGTGATTTTATTTTTCCTTGGTATATTTTATCTTTAATTGTCATTACTATTAATTAGAGTATTATAAATTATCTCATAACTTGTATTTTTAAAATTTTTTTCTGAAATAAATTTATTTTTATAGCTGTTATATATATTAGTATTTATTTTAAGTTGATTTTTATAAATCACTTCATCAAAATTATCCTGATCCATTTCAATTGGTTTTTTCTCAAAAAATCTTGATAAATTAATTATTTTTTTTTTATTGGAATATGTAAACTTAGATTGAGTAAGGAAAATGACAGGTTTATGAAGTAAAACTGGATAATTAATAGCTAGACTGCTATGCAATAAGATCACTTTGCATTTACTATCCGTTGATAATTCAAAAGTTTTATTTTCATATAATTTATAAGTTTCATAGGGATTTTTTTTATAATTTGCTCTTGGGTGCGAACTTATACAAACTTTTAATTTAGATATTTTTTCAAAATTTTTAAAAAATTTATTTAAATTTCCATAATATTCATCATAACTACAAGGGATCTCTTTTGGAAATCTCTTACTAATTTCATATTGATCTGTGTGTCTATATGGTACGTCTATATATAGAGCAAACTCATCACTAATTATATTTTTGGATTTTTTTGATGATAACAAATTAATTTTATCATATTCAAAGCTTGGTAGACTTACAGATTTTATTTTTTTTGAGGGTTTAAATTTTGATCCAACATAAAAAAAAATATCTGGTTCTTCTTTTTTAATCAATTTAAGCTTCATTAACTTTGATATCTCTTTTATTTTTTTTATTGCGCCCAAAAAATCAAAGAATAAAAGAGAAAATATTTCAATAAAATTTTTTTTGTCAAGAGGTTGACCACCAAAAGAATGATAAATAGTTAAAATATTATTACGCTTGAGTATCTTATTTGTTTCATAATAATATTCAAGATTATCAACGTGAATAATGGAAGCAGTAAATGTATTTTTATACTTGGTAATCTCTGTTTTTAAATCTTCTAATGAGAAACAATTTTTTTGAAAATCTTTAACATAATGACTTTTTTCTCTTTCGCCATTAAAATAATTTATTCTTGTAATTGGACTAATATTCAAAATCTTAATTTCAAGTCCTTGTGATTTATAAAAGTTGAAACCATATCTTTCAAAATCGTATTTAGTTAAAAAAGTTTCAAAAATAAAGATTAAATTTTTAATTTTTTTCATAATTTCTATTTTGTTTTCTGAAAATGAATATCATTGATATTAATAATGAGATTAATAAAAAAATTTTTCTAGTATTTTCTTTATTCGAGTTTTTATGTTCATCAATAACTGCCTCAATAAAGGGGATATCTAAAAATTTTTCTTTTTTAAGGTGTGTCAATTCTTTTTTTATTTTATCTAATAATAAGTAAATATTATCATTTTTCTTTATATCAAAACCTAAATTTACATCAAAAAAAGATTTAAAATTTTTTTTCTTCTTTATGTTAATTATTTCTAAAGAATTTGATGTTTTTAAATTATATAAATTAGAATCAACACTCTTTAAAATATTTTTTCTTAGCAAATCATTTAATCTAAATTTATATGGAATAGAAGAACATATTTTTAAAAAATTATTATCATAAGTTGGAATTAAAAAATTTGTGAAGTTACTGATCGCTGAGAGTGTATAGTTGTGCCATCTTTTAATTCTTGTTTCAAATGTAAATGCATCATTAATATCAATTGAGTTGTTTTTTGAAAAATTATATTTATTCAAAAACTTTTCTAAATTTTTATTTAAAGACTCCTTGCTAAATTTTTTGTTTTTAAATAACTGCGTGAGTTCCTTTACTGAAAATAATTGATATTTTTTTACATACCAATCTATGTACTGTTTCCTGTTTTTAATTTTTATAAGGTCTTTGCTAGAAAAACTACTTGCTATAAGTACATCCAAAGCATTGCCAATCATAATATTTTTGTTTTTATTATTTTCAAATTCTGCTTTAAGAAATTTTCTGTATACACCATTTTTGAAAATATTGTTAAAACCACCATGTTTAACTGACTCAAATGAAGACATGTAGTACTCTTTTATCGGAACATTGATTTCTTTATGTTGTAACTTTAGGTATTTAGCTACAGTTTTAGAGATTTTTTTTTCAAAGCTGAATTTGGTTGAAATTGTATAACTTTTGATTTTTTTCAAATTTTCTTTGTTTATTAGAGAGACCAATATTCTTGAGTCTAAACCACCTGATAAACCAAATTGCGTAGTATTTTTTGTTTCAGATAACCTTTGATTAATTGCATTTTTAAGAGTGTTTGAGACTTTTTTTGTCGCTTCATTCAGAGAAATTATTTTAGGCTGGTAGTAAAAAGGAGGCAAATAAACTTTTTTAAACTTTTCTTTTTTTTTAATTATTAGACTACCAGATTCTAAAACATTTATACCTTTTATAAATGTCTCATCATTAAAAGATCTACCATTAAAAGTAAGCCATTCATAAATTTTTTTAAGATTTATTTTTGAAAAGTATTTTTTGTGGAAGTTTAATATGTTGAAGTCAATTACTAATTCATTTTTTAACTTTGAATAAAAAATTGGTAAATATGAGTTTTGACTATTACCAATAATAAAAAGCTTATCTGTTTTGTTAATTATAACTATTGCATATTCCCCATTAAGTTTTAATAAGCTTTTGTAGTTTTTTTTATCTAACGCATTTTTAATTGTTTCCTTAATTATATTTTTTTTTTCAAAAACTTGACCAATAATAATAATATTAAATTTATTATGGTTTAATTTTATTAAAGGATTTGAATTATTAAAAAATTTTAAATTTTGTAATCTGTTATTTACAACTTTGAGCTTAATTCCGATCATTATTTTATTAATTTTTTTTACCTTATCAACTCATGTTTAAGTCCTTAAAATCAGCAGTTCAACTGACTTTAAAATATTTTGACTTTTTATTGAAAAATTTCTGAAAGCATTAATTGATAATGTTCTACCATTAATTTTTTTTTTATCTAACCATTTATTATTATACTTAGAAATATCATAATTTTCCTTGTCTATCCTTAGGTTTGTGATTTCTTTATTATTTTGGAATAAAACTTTTATATCTAAAATTGGAAAAGCAAAACTTTTTATCTGTAGATTATTTTTAGGAACATTCAATCTTACAAAATAATTTTTAAATTTAATGGACTTATTTGATTTAATTTTTTTTCCATAAGCTAATCCGTATGTTTTTTTACTTTTAAATACTTTAACTATATTAGTATTTAAAGAACCACCTTTGAAAATCATAAAATCTTTTGTTCTATTATTTCTATAAATTCTTTCTTTATACGAAAATTTTTTATCAAAAAATGTAATCTTCTCACTTTTATAAAAATAACTAAAATACATTTTTTTAGGATTTAGAAAGTTTTTTTTTTTCCTATAGTAATAAAAGTTATTTTTTTCTAAATTTGAAAATTTTTTAAGTGAAATTTTTTTATTCCACAGAATATCTTCTATTTTTAATTTTTTTATTTCTTTAATGCCAATTAATTTTTTATTTATCTTTGATCTAAGTAGAATTCCTAACGTGGGATCTGCAAAAATCCATCTATCTTTTAATTTAATTTCTAAAGCCCAATGAAATCCAATTTTTTTTGAGTAAAGTCTTATAATTCTTGATTTTATTTTGTGTAATTTTAATAGATATTTCATTAAAAAACTTATTTCATGACAATAGCCGTAATAAAAATTGTTAATGAAGTAAAAAATATTATTTGTTTCTAGAAAATTAGTTACTTTTCTATAATCATAAGCAGGTCTCGCATAACTGCATATTGAAGAAAAATCTAAGCATTTTATAATTATACCTAAAGTATTTTTAGAATTCGTTAATTCAAATAAATCTTTTTTTTGTACCAATATATTTTTTTTTTTTATTCTTTCTAATTTATATTTAATAAGACTTTGCATTTTATGAAGTATACTTTAATTATATTACAAAATTTTTAAAGTTTATAAGTTTTTTTATCTTAACTCTTTTTGGAAATTTTTAGTTTGATCTCACCCAACCTGAAGTCATATATGTCATCTATGTCTATAGATTTATGTTTTTCTATTATAAAAGGAAATGTGTTTTTATCTAAAAAACTTCTTTTTTTCAAAAAATTAAAAATATGTGAAATGTAAATGTCACCACTTGGATAAAAGTATTTATCGACCTCTTGTCTGTTTAAAATTAATTTTGTTTTTTTAAAATTTTTTAAACTTTGTTTTTTATTAATCTTATACATCAATTCTGGCCTATATTTTAATTCTACAAAACTTACGCATGACTGTCTTTTATTTCGTACCATTAACTCTAAACTTTTATCTATATTCGATGTACTTCTAAGAGGAGAGGTAGGTTGTAATAGGATTATAATGTCATAACCGGGGTTTTTTTTAATCTCATATTTTATAACATCATACATATTGGCATATCTTGTTGAGAGATTTTTTGGTCTTTTGCTTAAACTTACAAATTTATACTGCTTTGCAATTTTTAAAATTTTTTCAGAGTCTGTTGATACAACAACTTTATCTATAAGCTTGGACTTTTTGACAGCGTCTATTGTCCATTTAATCAAAGGTTTTTTAAAAAAATTTTTTACATTCTTTTTTTTGAGCTCTAAACTCTTACCTCTTGCTGGAATTAATGCTAAAATTTTGTAATCTTTAATCATAAAACTGCTTTCTAGAATTTTTCTAAAAATTTTTTATATTCATCCCATTTGCCAACGTCTGACCAAGAACTCTCACTTATTGGAAAAAGACCTATCTTCTTTTTCTTTTTTTTAATTATGTTTACAAAATTATCAAAATCTAAATATTGTTCTTTTTTTATATAATTGAATAATTGATTATTAATTATATAAAGGCCTGTGTTTACTAGATGGTGATGTTCAGGTTTTTCTTCTAATTGAAGAAGTTCTCCATTTTTTTTTATTTTACAAGAACCATATGGAACAATAAATTTTTTTGCAGAAACCACTAGAGTTAAATCATTCTTATTACTTTTATGAAAATCAAGTAATTTTAAATATTCAATATCAACAATCGTATCACAATTTATAATAAAATAATTTTTGTTCTTTTTATCTTTCAAGAAATAAAGACTTCCTGCTGTACCTAATTTTTTTTTCTCTTCTATAAATTCATAAGAAAATTTAGGTTTTAAATTTTTCATAAAAGATTTAATTATATTTCTTTTATAATTGATGGATAAAATAAATCTTTCAAAACCTTGGTTATAAAATCTTTCTATAATTTTTTCTATTACTGTTTTGTCTTGAACTGGAATTAAAGGTTTGGGAATAATATTTGTTAATGGTTTCAATCTGCTGCCTATACCCCCAGCCATGATTACTACTTCCAAATTTGTGTCTTCTTTAGTTAAATTAAAATTTCCTAAATTTTTAGATGAAAAATAATTTACGACTTTCTTTTTCTTATCTACGATTGGAATAATTTCAATATTTTCTTTTTTACACAAATTTACAAGTGATGATAGGTTTTTCGAATTTTTATAAACAAATAAGCATTTTTTTCTACAAACATCTTTTACTTTTTCTGTCAATTTTTTTCCTCTTAAGATAGCTCGTCTTACGTCTCCATCCGAAAGAGTTCCAAGCAACTTTTTTTTATTATCGATCACTATTAAACATGTACCTGAAGAATCTTGTAGTTTCTGAAGTGCTGAATATAAAGTTGAGGAATCCGTTATAATTATTTTTTTCATCTTCTTATTAGTTCATCTTTTTTAAATGTTCTTTTAGATTTTCTTCCGATTAAATTAAAATATTCATTCGCAGGAATTCCATTACCTGGTCGTTTGATAGTCAAATTCTTTGTCGTAAATTTTTCACCAACTTTAATTTCTAATCTTGCTACTATTGATTTCCTTGCGACTTTAATGTTTTTTTTTTCACTTTTTGTAACTATTTTTGTTTTTTTTCCTAAAGCTTTTTCCACATTCCTAATCGAAGAGATCATTTGCTCAAGTTCTTTAGGTAGCAAGCTCATGTGATGGTCTGGCCCCTCAAATTTTTTATTTAAAGTAAAATGCTTTTCAATTACTTTTGCACCCAAAGCCGCTGCTGCTATAGGAACTTCGATTCCAAGTGAATGATCTGAGAGGCCATAATCACAATTGAACTCTTTTTTAAATGATACCATTGCTTGTAAATTAATATCCCTATATGGACTGGGATATTCAGAGTTACACTGTAGGATGATTATTTTTTTCTTAGAAACTCCATAATTTATTAGAGTTTTCAAAGCAAAAATTATTTCTTTTTTAGAAGACATTCCGGTAGATAATAAAATATTTTTTTTAAATCCACCTAAATGCCTGAGATATTTGGTATTGTTTATTTCTCCAGAAGGTATCTTGAATGTTTTTAATTTAAACTTTTTTAAAATATTTAAGCTTTCAATGTCAAAAGCAGAGCACAAATATTCAATTTTTTTTTTATCACAGTATTTTTTTAATTTTAAATGTTCTCTAAAACTCAAACTTATCTTTTTTTGCATTTCATATTGATTTTTGAACTTTCTAGTAAATTTTTTTGAATAATTTGCTTTAGGGGCATTTTTTGTAACAAGTTCATCTGGATTAAATAGTTGAAATTTTACTGCATCAGCGCCTGCTTTTTTGGCTGTGTTAATTAATTGTAAGGCTAAACTTAATTTTCCGTTATGATTGCATCCTGCTTCAGCTATTATTTTAATTTTTTTTTTCATCATTTTTTTCTTAAAAGCTGTTCATTAATCTCAATTTTAAGTACTTGCCTTAAAATTTTTTCTGATGAATTCCCATTTCCAAAAAAAAATTTAGATTTTAAAATTTTTTTTTTAAATTTTATACTACTTGCTAACTTAATTGCTTTTTGAATCGAATTTTTTGAATAAGAACAGTTTATTACCGATATATGCTTAAATCTTCCTTTTTGTCTATCACCTATATTAATTGTAGGTATTTTAAAAAAAGGGGCTTCAATAATTCCACTTGAGGAGTTTCCTATCATAAATTTACAGTAAGGTAACAGATTAAATAGCAAATTATGTCCAAGTGATTTTACATAAATAATTCTTTTATTTTTTAAACTAATTTTTTTTATATAGTCATCAATAATTTTTCTTCCATTTTCATGGCCTGGTGCTGTAACAACAATTTGATAATTAGTTTTTTTTAAGGCATCAAAAACATTTTTTATTTGTATTTTTTCTAATATTTTTTTTTCCAATGTTACAGGGTGATAAGTTAAGATTATTGTTGGAATATTCAATTTAATCTTAATTTTATTAAATAAAACTACTTTACTCAATTTTTTTATGCTTTTAATCAAATCTATAGCCAGTGAACCGAGATTAAATATTCTATTTCTCTTTTCTCCCATTTTTATCAATTGTTTTTTGTAAGACTCACATATAACGAAATGCAAATGTGATGCTTTTGAAATCATATTCCTTATTTGATTATCTATCACACCTTCAGTTATTTCACCTCCATGTAAATGAATTATTGGTTTATTATAAATAATTGCATTATTAACTACAGCCATTTTTTCAAATCTATCTCCTAAAACACAAACGTAATCAAACTTATGTTTAGTAAATAGATTATTTATTTGAGCGTGAGCATTAGCTAGTGATAATGATAAGTTTTTTTTACTATCACCTTTTACTAAATAATCGAAGTATCCATGGATAGTTATCTTATCCGATAAAATTTCTTTTTTTGTACTTCCATAATCTTTATTTAAATGAGTCCCCCCAACAAATAAAAGATAATTTATCTTTTTAGATTTTCTAATTTTTTTTATTAGTGGAGTTAAAATAGAAATATCACTTCTTGTTGTTGTAAATATTGCAATTTTTTTCATTCTAATACTCCAATTTGTTTAGCTGGAACACCTGCATATATTGAATTCTTTTTTACATTTTTAATAACTACTGAGCCAGAACCTATGATGGTATTTTCTCCAATAGTAATATTCTGATTTATTTTTGAGCCTATTCCTATAAAACATCCTCTTTTAATTTGAACACCTCCTGATAACATTACGCCAGGTCCAATTTGAGAATGATCTCCAATTTTGCAATCATGCTCTATTATAGCCCCAGTGTTTAGAAATACATTTTTACCCAAAATCACGTTACTATTAATTTTTACACCTGAAAATATTTTTATACTTTTTCCAATTTTGGCATTTTTTGAAATAATACTTTTTTGATGAATTATACTTATGATATTAAAACCAATTTTTTCTAACTTATTATAAAGTAATATATTTTTTTTTATTGACTTAATACCTGCTATTCCAAAGAAAATATTTTTATATTTTTCATAAATTTGATCCAATTTTAGGTCGTTTCCAATTATTTTATAGCCGTACTTTTTTTTTGCTTTAATTTTATCTACTAGACCTTCAATTTTATATTCATTACTATCTTCAATTATATCAATAATTACACCAGCATGACCGCCAGCACCATAACCAATTATTTTTTTTTTCATTTTATATATTTAGTAGAATATTGGTAACTTTATTCATCTGATTTGACGATAAGTTTGTGCTACAAGGGATATTAATTGAACTGTTAAATAATTCAATTGATTTAGAAATCTTATATTTTTCAAATTTAATATATTTTTTTTGAAGGTGAATTGGTAACCACATTGATCTCGTTTGTACATTTTTTTTAAGTAATTTTTTAATTAAGATATCTTTTTTATACCTAAAATTTTTTTTTATAATAATAGTCATCATCCAATTATTATTATCTGCGTATTTAGGACGTTCAGCTAATTTTAGTCCTGATATTTTATCAATTTTTTTTTTATAAAAACTATATATGTCCTTCTTTTTTTTAATAAATAATTGAATTTTTTCTAGTTGGGCCACTCCTACAGCTGCTTGAATATTAGTTAAACGGTAATTGTAGCCTATGTCATCATGCTTATAAATAATTGAATCATTTGTTGCTTGTGTAGATAAATATTTACATTTTTCTGCTAATTTTTTATTATTGGTAATAATCATTCCTCCACCTCCTGAAGTTATTATTTTATTTCCATTAAAAGAAAGACAACCAATATCTCCAATTGTTCCGGCATGCTTATTTTTTAATTTTCCTTTAAGATAAAATGTTCCTAAAGCCTCCGCTGCATCTTCTACAATTTTAATATTTTTTTTTTTACAAAAATTTACTATTGACTCTAAGTCAACTGCATTGCCTGAAACATGAACAGGGATAACTGCTTTTATTTTTCTTCTAGTTTTTTTATTGATAGTAAAACCATTTTTAAAGAAGGTGTTTTTTTCAATAAATTTTTTAAACTTATCAATATCTAAATTATAAAAGTTGTCACAATCCATAAATACCGGTGATGCGTTTAGGTATTGAACTGGATTAACAGTTGCAATAAAACTCATACTTGGGACTATTACTTCGTCACCTTTTTCTACATTGATTGATCTTAATGCTAAATGAAGAGCTGTAGTGCCACTGGAACAAGCAACTGCATATTTTGATTTGGTAAATTTAGAAATATTTTTTTCAAAAATATTTACGTATTCCCCAACTGAAGAAACAAATTCTGTTGAGATACATTTTTTTAAATACTTTTTTTCATTTCCTTTCAAATTTGGAACGGACAAAGGTATCATAACGAGTCTAATTTTTATACTTTGAATTATTTGGATCTGAATAAATTTTATTTTTCAAAGAAAAAATTAATTCTTTAATTGCATCCTCAAGAGATTTTTCTAATTTAAAATTTAAAGTTGTTTCAAGCTTTGAAAAGTCAACTCTATAACTTCTTAGATCTTCATCTTTTCCTGTATACTTAAGTTTGATCTCAGGAAGAAATTTTTCTTTTATAATTTCTGCAACCTCTTTCTTTTTTTTATTTGCATTAGTATTGCCTAAATTGAAAACTTGATTTTTAATTAAGCCTAATTCAGCACTAAAAATAGCATCAACGACTCTACCAACTTCTCCAACCCACATCAAAGGTCTCCAAAGTTCACCCCCGAATATCTCTAATTCATTGTTGGCGATTGCGTCTTTGCAAAAATGATTAACAATTAAATCAAATCTCATTCTTGGTGAAATACCATGTACTGTTGAAGGTCTTAAAATTGTGTAAGAAAGATTTGAGTCATAATTTTTTGACAGATATTCCTCCATAAAAATTTTACTTTCTGCATAAAGTGAGACTGGATTTAATGGAGAGTTCTCAGTCGCCATTACGTTAATATCTTGAACACCATAACTGCTACAAGTTGAAAAAAAAATAATTCGTTTAATATTATTCTCAGAGGATAAATTTATAATTTTTTTAGTAGCTTCAATATTTGTTTTTTTTGTTAAATCTGGGTCTTTTTTGCATGCACCCTCACCAACAATTGCAGCTAAATGAACAACATAATCAACTTTTTTAGTTAATTCACTTAATAATTTCTCATCATTGATATCACCTTTAATAAAATAATATCCTGGATATCCGATAAAAGAGCTTGCTCCCTCTCCTCCCTGCATTAAATTATCAATTACATAGACTTCGTAGTTTTTTGCCAGTAAATGCCTTACAGTAGCTGAACCTACGTACCCTGCTCCGCCAGTTACTAGAACTTTAATTTTATTTTTCATAATTAAATCCAACCTATATTACCACTCATGTGATAATTATGCTTCTTAAGTTTATTTTTAAAATTTTCCCAAACTCCATTATTATCCAATATGAAACTTACTTTATTTAAATTTTTGAATATTAGATTTGTTTTCTTTTTAAAGATATTATGGTCAACCGCAAGTATTAAACAATCAAATTGTTTAAGGTCTTGTGGAAATCTGAATGATTTTACACCTAAAATTTCATGAATTTCTTTTTTTGAGTAGTATGGATCAAAAACTTTTACATTCATTTTATGTTTTTTTAATTCTTTTACGAAAGGGATAATTGGTGAAAGAATACTAACTTTTAAGTTACCCTTATAAGATAATCCTAAAACACCAATATTCTTAAATTTTTTTTTCACTAAAGATCTAGCAATTAATAAATTTATGTTTTTATCAGTTTTAATTGTTTCTCTTAAAAGTGTTAAATCTTTTTTTTTTTTAATATTTTGTAAAACATATTGACTTGATAAAGGAATGCAATAACCCCCAGATCCAAATCCTGGATAAAAAGTTCCAATATTCCACTTTGTTCCGACTAACTTTAAAACTTCCCTCATATTTTCTTTTGGATAAGCAAGTGATAATTGATTTGCTAAAGTTATTTCTACATGTCTATATGCATTTTCAATACTTTTAACCATTTCAGAAACTCTATGTGAACTAGCTTCATGCAATTTTTTACAAACTATTGATAAAATAGATTTTACGTGTTTTGACGATACTGTGTCAGTTGAGCCAAACACTCTATCTAAGTTTTCTAAACTTTTAGTTCCCTCGACAAACCAATCCCTTCTAGGGGCTACTGCAAAGATAAAATCTTTACCTGGAATAATTTTTTTTGATTTAAAATACGGTATGATTTTTTTTTCTGAAAATCCTGGTGTAAGGGTAGACTCTATAATAATAATAATTTTTTCTTTATTTTGTCGTGTTTTAATTATTTTGACAATATTTTTTAAAACTTTAAATAAAATTTTAAAATATGGCTTCCCATCTTTTTCTGTTGGTATCGCTATGAAGTGAGCTAAAATTTTTTTATCTTGCAGATCACTTAAATTGCTTGTTGCCGATAATAGTCTTTTTTTTATAAAGGGTTTTATATCAAATCCAAACCAATCTTTAAGCTCGTTAATTGGCAATATTCCTTTATTAATCTGTCTGACTTTTTTGGAGTCAACATCAAAACCAACTGATGAAACTCCTTTTTTTGCAAAATACATCATTGTTGATAATCCAATGTATCCAGTTCCCCATATAGCAATATTGTTTTTATTTTTAAGAAGATTTATTTTATAATTCATTGTTTTAAAAGACCATCTCTATAGGTTAGCTTATATATTTCATCACAGTATTTTAAAGAAGAAGTTTTATGTGTTATCGTAATAATTGTTTTGTTTGATTTCAACGAATTGACCTCTTTGACAATTTGACTTTCAGTTTCGGCATCCAAAGAATTTGTATACTCATCTAAAACTAAAATTTGGGGTTCATTATATAGTGCTCGAGCAATTCCAATCCTTTGTCTTTGACCGCCTGACAATCTGTCACCAAATTCACCTGCTTTTGTGTGAAATCCATCGCCTAGATTATTAATAAATTTATCTAATTTTACTTTTTTTATAGTATTATTTATCTTTTGAACATCAATTTGATTATCAGGGACTCCTAGGGCTATATTTTTTATCAATGTATCGTCGTTAAGATAAACATTTTGCGGAACATACCCCATTATATTTTGCCACTGTCTTATAAAATTTGAAGCGTCTTCACCATCAATAATAATTTTACCTGATTGAGGTTTTAATAATTGTAAAAAAATATTTAATAGCGTTGATTTTCCAACCCCACTTTCACCATAAATTCCAACAGAAGCGCCATAGGGAATTTTCATATTTATATTTTTTAATATTTTTTTTGGTGCGTTAGGATAAATAAAATTAATATTACTTAATTCTATGGAGTTTTTAAAACTAATTTTTTTAATCTTTTGGTCTTCCTCAATTTTTTCACTAAAATTATCAAATTCCTCTATATAAGTTTTAGCTGTAGGCAGACCAAATTTAATAGACTGTAATGAATTCATTATTCTAGTCATAGAAGGCATTATTCTAAATGCTGCTGCAGCAAAAAAACCAAGCACAGGTATTATGTTAACTATCTCTTTATTGAAACTCATTAATAAAAAAAATAATATTGTGAAACCAATTACAGTAAATAATTCAAGCCAAAGCCTAGGAAGAGATAAGGTAAAATCTTGTTTGAATTGAGTATCATTAGTTAATTTATTTTGTTTATCAAATGACTCTGTAAAATATTTAAGCTTATTCAAAATCTTAATATCTTTAATGGATGAAAAGCCTTGTTGTAGCCATTGTAACTTAGTTCCCTCATGACGTTTTCTATCTTCTCCCCACTTTGATGCTTTTCTTTGAACTTTCGAATAAAATAAATAAGCTGTAGTAAAAATGAATAAAGCTGACAGAATTGTTCCTAACGGCTCTAAGAGAATCATTAAAAACATAATTCCAAAAACTATTGTGACTTCAGTGAATAGTACAAGCATGGATCTGGTAACAACTAAAACTTGAGTGGAGTCGTTTAGATCTCTTATCAATTTTGATGAGTTATTACTTAAATGAAATATAAAAGGTTTAGAAAGATAAATTTTATATAGCTTACTTGAAATATCAGTTTTTAAATTAATTAGAAATTTTATTTGTGCAAAAGAGACAAGGCTTAAATATATCGTTTTTATTAAAAATATTAATAAAATAAGTATAATAGAAAATAATATTAAATCGTTTTGACTGGTGAAATAAAAACCATAATTATTTATGTAATTAATTATTTTATCGGAATATAATGGATCTATCAAAATTGAAAGAAGCGGTATAAATAAACCTATTCCCAACATTTCTAAAAACATCCCTATTAACGACAAAACAAAAAAAATTTTAATACTTTTTTTTTGTTTAGAGTTATAAACATTTCTAAAATTGTAGTTACCTATTGAAAACATATTAAAAAACTCTACCTTTATTATAGAATTTTAATTGTAATTTATTCCATCGTCCAAAAGGTTCGTCATTCAATATAAAGAGATGCTGGTCAAAATTTTTATCCTTCTTATATATCCATTTTCTTTTAAAATTATCTTTTAGGAACTTTGCATTTGCTGCCCTACCATCAACGACAATAATTGTTCCAGGGGTCAGATAATATTCAATTTTAAGTAAATCACATCCGATAGGAACGATATCTTTATGTGCTGTTGAAAAGTTATTAATTTTATTTTTAATACTAAATTGTGAGGGTCCGTCTAAATAAATAAAATCAGGACTACATAGAGGAAGTTTTTCATATTCTGTGGCCAGCATTCCATTGTAGCTAGTCATTTTTGCATTAGTGTTAAGCCAATTAACTTTTATTTTTTCAGAATTTTTTTTTAAAAATGCAGAATTTTTCTTTTTGTTTAAAGCTCTATATTTTTGGATATTTTCAAGTACAAATAGCTCGAATGGGTTGTTCCTTCTTAATTTTGAGATTTCTTTATTATACCTTTTTTTATTTTCAATTAAAGCTGAGGTAAATACCAAAGTTGACCAACCAGACCCCATTTCTATGATGGTTGTTCTCTTATTCGTAATTATTAATTGGTGAAGCCTGTAGAGCAATCTTAAATCTGCAGGATAATATTTTGAACCAAATACATCATTCACTCCCATTTTGTGATGGTCAAAATGACTTTCTGACATTTTATTCAACTTAAGATTTTTAAAATATTTTTTAATAAATTTTAAGCTCTTATTTTTAGGTATTTTAATTTGCATAAATTTCTAATTAATTTCTTTTAAAAGATTTACAAATTTAGAATTATTTAAATCATAAATTAATGTGTCTTTAAAATTGTTATTTATTATTTCTTGCCATTCAGTTTGAGAAAGGTTCATAATTGAAAATAGTCTTTTAAATTCAGCTTCAGAAAGTGAATTTGTCCAATTCGGACCAATTTCAGCTTTACGTTCTGGCCAACAAAATCTAATCATATCGAAATTCTGTTCTTCATTATTTCTTATTGAGAAAAAAATTGTTTTATTTCCTCTTGCTAAATTTTCATACGCTAGTGTAGATTCAAGAGAAATAGTGAGTTTAGCATCATCAAGGATTTTATAATTTTCTCTATTTTCAGATTGATAAATAAATTCATAATTATCTCCGAATATTTCATCATAAAATTTTTTTTCCTTGGCACCAGAATATGATGTCTTTCCAAGAACTTTAAAATTTAATGAATTTTCTTTTAGAAATAAAAAAAGTTTTTTTAAAAAAATTTTTTCATTTCGTTGCCAATCCCCAAAAGTAAGATTTTTATGATATATTGTTGAATTTTTATAGTTTCTCCATTGGGAAATAAAAATAACATAATTTTTTTTCTCAATATTAAATTTTTTTGAATTCGATAAGAAAGAACCGATGGTAAATATTTTTTTAGTTTTTATAAATTGTGCAAATTTTTCAGCAATAAACTTATTGTAACAGAATAAATAGTCACACTGATAACCTAAATTTTTTTCTTTATTTTTATCTCGATGATAAATAATGTCAAATTCTGTATCGTATTTCCAAGCCTTCTGAATAGCGATTGTTATTAAATTTGGAAACTCTTCTTTTAATTTAAAAAATGCTGGATTATTGTCATTCATTGTAATTGCAATTTTTGGATTAACATATCTAAAAAACCTTTTTTTGTAGCTTTTAAATTTAAAATCAAAATTAATTAAACATTGAAGTAACAAAAAACAGTTTAGTTCAGAATCTTCTATTAGTCTATTATGATATATTTGATAGTCTTTTTTATCAAAATATTTTTCAAAATAATAAGCAAATGGATGGTCATAAATTATTATTTTTGCTTTTTGTGGTTTTTTCCAATTTTTCTTAATTATAAAAATGAGCCATAACTTTGAAAAAAAATTTCTAATCATTGTAAGAATTTATTATTATAATTTAATTGCAAATGATTTAGATACTCTAGATAATCTTTTTGAGTGTGTCTGATTTTTACATACGTTACATATCGTATTTTTAGAAATCTCTTTTTTATCTCCAAACTCAGAACGAGATGAAATGTATTCAGCGCTATTCCAGATTTGTTCAATGGAGTTATTTATTGCGTTACCAAAATCTGATTTCGGATCATCGATAATACAGCATGGATTTGTTCCACCATCCCAATTTATTACTATACCGCTCCAAGGCCAGTGGCATTGCTTAATCTTCTCTTCATTTGATGAATTTGAGTTAGCTTCCCCCCCCTCGTAAGTTTTATAAATCAACTCTTTGTTATCAGGTAACCAATCTTCATCCATATTAGGGTTATGTTGTATTTTTTCGATTTTTATCTCATCGGCGTTTAGTTGCTCAGCAAAATTAAAGAAATCTTTATGTTGATGTTCATTTTGTTTCATCGCCAGCATTGCTAATTCGATTATTGGCTCTTTTAAATTATTTTGTTTTTTAATTTCCTTAATTTTTTTTAAATTCTCTATAACAATATTAAGATCACCTTTTTTTCTATATTTTGAGTAAACATCTTGATCAATTCCATCTATATCTACATGTAAAAGACTTAACCCTGATTTAATTAATTTTTCAACGTAATCACTTTTATATTTTAATGATAAATTTGAGGAAATTCTTGTCCAAATATTTTTACTTTTCGCATATTTTAACATTTCAACTAAATTTTTATTAAGTGTAGGTTCGCCCCAATTATATAAATGTAACTCAATACAATAGTCCTCTGCCTCATCTACAATTTTTTTAAAATCATCGAATTTTAAAACACCTTTCTTTCTTTGTGATTGACCCAAGCCAGTAGGACAAAGTGGACAACCCAAGTTGCACGCATTAGTAGGATCAATGATTATTTTGTATGGTTTCGACGTTAATTTAGTTTTGACTTCATTCTCTTCAATGCATGCAATTATAAAATTTTTTATTTTACTTAAATTCAAAGTAGAAATTGCATACTTGTTTAAATGTTCAAAGAACTTATTTTCAATTGCCAATTTCTTCAAATAATCGAAATCGCTACTAGATTTGATTGTATTAATGTCTGGTAAATTATTAGATTTCATTTTTTAATTAATAAATTTTCTACCTCTTCAAATATAAAATGTCCAAGAAATATATGAATCTCTTGGATACGTGCAACATTATTTGACGGAACTATCAAATTATAGTTTGAAATTTTTTGTGCAGATCCCCCACTACCTCCTAAAAAACATATGGAATAAATTTTTTTTCTTTTTGCATATTTTAACACGTTTATAATATTTTTTGAATTTCCAGATGTGGATATAGCGATTAATAAGTCTTTTTTATTTGCTAAAGCCTCTAGGTTTCTCGCAAATATTTGTTCAAATCCCAAATCATTTCCACATGCAGTTAATGTTGAAGTATCTAGTGCTAAACTTATTACAGGAAAGGGCTTTCTATTCACATGAGGTCTTAATCTAACTAAAAATTCTGCTGACAAATGCTGAGCATCTGCTGCAGAGCCGCCATTACCACAAAGAAAAATTTTACCACCTTTTTTTAAAGTTTTGTATATTTTGTCTATTGAAAACTTTACTTCAGAAGATAAATGAGAAACTTTGTTTTCTAAAATTATTTTTTCATTAATAGTTTTTTTAAATTTTTCAACTATCATATTTTAATATGCTCTCTTAATTTTTTTGCAACACCTTCTTCAATTTTTAAAATTTTTTTATCTTCATCTCCATTAATGGCTTTCTCAACTTTTCTTATAGAAACTACGAGATTTTTAAATCCATCTGGGGTTAATGAGGCAGCTTGATCACTTCCATACATAGTCCTATCTAGTGTGATATGTCTTTCAATAGAAGTAGCGCCAAGAGCAACAGCTGCTACTGAGATCGCTAACCCACCTTTTTCATGACCACTATAACCTACTTTGCAATTATATTTTTCTCGCATCTTTTTTATCATATTTAAATTTGCCAGACTGTCATCAAATGGATAAGCAGAAACACACTGCATCAACTCATATTCGCAATTATGTTTTTTGAAAATCTTTATTGCGTTATCAATCTCGATGAAAGAGGACATGCCTGTACTTATAAATGTGTACTTTCCTTGTTTGGCTATTGCCTCTAAAAGCTTTGTATCTACTATCATAGCTGAAGCTACCTTATTAAATTTTAGGTCAAATTTTGATAGAAATTGAAGGCTATTTAAATCCCATGCAGAAGCAAACCATTCTATTTTTTTATTTTTGCAATACTCGTCTATAATTTTGTATTGGTCTTCATTAAACTCGAGACCAAGTTTTTGATCTCTTTGTTTTTCCCCCCATAGACTTTCTCGATGACTTTCAAGAAATTCTTTTGAATAAACCACATTGATATCTCTTTTCTGAAACTTAACAGCGTCTGCGCCAGCGCTGACAGAATTATCAATCATTTTTTTTGCTAAATTTATGTCACCGTTATGATTAATTCCAATTTCTGCAATAACAAATACACTCATTTTATCTTTCTCCTGCTAATTTTTTTAATAATTGAATGTCTTCATAATCATCAATCTGGAAACTGTTTATTTTACTCATTAAGTATATACCTATTTTTCCAAACAATCTGTTTTTAAATTCTAAAAATTTTTTTTTATTAAATATGTAAAATGATCCATTTTCTAAAAATTTGTCCTCAATTTTTTGTCTTCTAGGTCTTTTTTTAAAGTTGTAGTTCGATAGTAATTTTTTTCCCTTTTTTTTCCATATAAAATGATCAGATATTTTTAAAGCTGTGAAAAGACTATCATATTTATATTTAGTATAAAATTTGCAAGCATTATCTAAATCACTTTTATTTCTTAAAGGTGAAGTTGCTTGCAGTCCAATTATTTCAGAATAAGTTAAATTTTCATCATCTAACAATTTCACAGCATGAAGCCACGCGGACTCAGATGAAGACTCGTCACTAGAATATTTTTTAGGTCTTTTAATAGTGTCTGCTCCACATTTTTTGGAATAATTCAAAATCTTATCGTTATCAGAACTAACCCAAACCGACTTTATTTTTTTAGAATTTAAACAAGCTTTTATTGACCAATAAATTAGTGGTTTATTTTTAATCTTAACCATATTTTTATTTTTTACTCCCTTAGAACCTCCTCTTGCTAAAATAATCGCTATAAAAGTTTTTTTTACCATAGCTCCACACTTTGTAAAAAACCAATTTTTATAACTGTCCACATTATTTTAATTCCTTTTTTAAGTCATCGTACTCTTTCATTTTTTTTTTCATAAAATTGATTGTTAATTTTGTTTTCTTTGAAATACCTTTAGGAGTTAAAACATATATGTAATTTAATTTATTAGGATTTTTTGTAAAATTTTCAATTTTTACTAAACCTTTATTTTTTAAAGCTTTTAGACAATAGTTTAATTTACCTAAACTAAACCCAAGTTCTTTAGCCAATTCTCTTTGCGTAGAATTTGGTCTATTGTTAATTTTTCTTAAAACTTCAAAATGATCTGGATTATCTCTCATACGTTCAAATTTTGAAAAATATATTGTTCAACTTTTGAACTGTAAAGTAAAATATTCACATATTTGTTATTTTTTTCTGAATTTAACTATATATGGTTAGTTTTTGAATTTTTTTATTTTTACAATAGTCGTCAAGTGTCATAATTTTGCACTCTACTTAAAAAAATTTTCAGTGCATAAATCATGCCAATTGAGCTATTAGTAATGGTCAGCTACCCTGCACATTTGCTTTCCTACAAAATTCTAAATCAGATGTCTAGGTATAATAATTAATTGAGTTCTCTTGCAAGCTACATTGGGTATCTAAATAATAGTTTTTCCACCATCTACTAAGATGTTTTGTCCTGTAATATATGATGATTCATCATTAGCCAAAAAAAATAATAACCCAAAAATATCATTTGGGTTACCTAATCTTCCCATTGGAATCATGTTTTCTATTTCTTCTAAAAGTTTCTGACTTTGATTGTTTTTAACTGGTCCTGGTGAAACCATGTTTACTCGAATATTTTTTGGTCCATATAATGATGAAAAATATTTAGTTAGTCCTACCATTCCATGCTTTATTACCGCATAAGTTACTGGCTTTATATAGCTTGCATATGATGATTTATAAATTTTTTGATTAGGTGCTATTACCGATAGATCAGATCCAATATTTATAATTGAGCCTTTTTTTTTTGCAACCATCGCTTCTCCAAAGAACTTGATCATAAAAAAAGATCCTTTTAAGCTTGCATTAAACTCACTATCCCACTTTTCGATGGTAGGAAATTTTTGAGCAATATCTTTTTCTTTAAAAGGAATTGCGTCAATTGCTGCATTATTAATTAATACATCTACAAAAAATGATTTGTTAATATTTTTAAAGAGTTTTTCAACTTTATTGTGATTTGTTATGTCACAAGTATATATCATTAAGTTTTTTAAATTGAGAGACTTAATCTTTTTTAAATTTTCTTTGTTATTATCAATGCACAAAACTTTAAAATTTTTTTTCAAAAAATATTCACAATATTTTCTTCCTAAAAAACCTGCACCTCCAGTGATTAAACAAACTTTTTGAGTCATAAGCACTCACTCCTATTTATTATAAACCTAAAATTATTTACTTTCATTCTGTTAAGTATTGGGATTATTCATTAATTTCAAAATAAAAATTTTATTATCACACATAGTTCTTATTGGATTTTCTCCTCTATTAGTCTCAAAAGTATATTTTCCCTTATATTTGATGTGCTTAATGGCCCTAAAAATGTATTGAAATTTTACATCACCATCACCCAAAACTACATTATCCCCATTCCAATTTTTATCTTTTATATGAAAATGGCAGATATGTTTTTTTAATTTTATGATTTCCTTGTATTGCAAAGTTTTTTTTTTGAGCCGATTACCTGTATCATAAACAATAAAAACATTTTTTCTATTTATTAGCTTTATAAGTTTATTAATATCATGAGCATCTAGATTAATTTCAAGTGCTAGCTTAATTTTTTTTTTTTTTAATCTATCTGAAACATCCTGAAGTCTTTTGATAAAATTTCTGAAGTTATTTTTTGTTATATGGCTTTTTTCAAATAATGCCAAAACATAAATTTTGATACCTATTACTGATAAATTATTTATGATTTTCGTATAGTACTTATTAAAATCTTTATATATTGTTAAATCATTATTAATAAAATAATCATCACAAAAACTATAATTGGATAAATTATTTTTTTTTGCTAAGCTCTTAATTTCTTTCAAGCCCTTACTATTCCATATTGGGTTTTCTTTATTAAATTTTCTTTCTCCAAAATATTCTATAAAATCAAAATTATTTTTTTTTGCATAGTCAAATTCTTTTCTCCAATTTTTTTTTGGGAAATATTGTAAAGTTTTTTTAGATGGTGGCGATATCATTCTGCCTTGAATAAAACCAAATTCAATTTTTTTCATCTTATTTTTAAATTTATTTACTACCTAGTTATACAATGAAATTTGGTTTCTATAGCATCACATCTATAGATTTTTATATCAATCTTGTTTTATAAAGAAAACTCCAGCTATAAGACTGGACTTATAAAATAATAATATACTTATCTCTAAAATCACTTAAAAATTTTTTTCAGTGCATAAATCAAGCCAATTGAGCTATTAGTACTGGTCAGCTACACGCATTACTGCGCTTCCACATCCAGCCTATCAACGTG
>Ga0209533_1000590_pt1 | contig 34631 bp, 29 predicted proteins | sample COG_04_FD_184748 | JGI IMG/M metagenome (GOLD analysis project Ga0209533, IMG submission 184748) | Pelagic Microbial community sample from North Sea - COGITO 998_met_04 (SPAdes) (version 2) | ecosystem: Environmental > Aquatic > Marine > Neritic zone/Coastal water | place: Helgoland, sampling...
CAAAATTTTAAATAGTTAAAGTCAACCCCATTTTTAATGATTTTAATGGATAAGTTATCTGAATGATTGATAAAAGATCTATCTACTTCAGAAATAATGGAGTGCGTATTAAAATCTTTAAATACATCTGTTTCGTACTCTCTTTGCTTTCTTGTTTCCCATCTATAAAGCCATTTTGAGTATGTAGGAGCATTTTGAGTTCTTCTTTCAAACCCTTTCGAAAACACATCCATATAATCTAGGGTTTTAGATACTTCCGAACCTCTAACATATTCTGCAGCTCTACTGAGTTGGCAATATATGTGGGAGGGTTTAATATCTTTAAGTAGTTTAACAACCTGTTTTTTACCATTTTTAGAGGTGAATAAGGCAGTTTGAAAGGGCAGCTTAGAAAATAGTGCAGAAATTAAGCTTAGGCATACTTCCAAAAGCGATAGCTTAATGAAATGAACTTCTTTGCAGAAAGTTTCTAGCTCTGTTTTAGCTGCACTCGTTTTATTTGAAAAGGGCAATTGAATGGCGCATAAATAAAGATCGTTTACTTTAGCTAAAGTTTTCATTTGATGATATATTCTTAGCTTATCTCCTTTGTCTAGAGGATAAGGAATACGGGATGTAATTATAAATAGTTTCATCTAAAAAAGGTTTTTTAACTGCTGCAAAACTCCTTCTTTAGAGAAGTTGTTTTTTGCAAATTCTCTAGCCTTAGCACCTATTTCAGAAGCTTTTAAAGGTTGTTTGTAGCAAAACGTCATTTGTGCAATAAACGCCTCTTTTGTATTGGCAATTAGTATGTTTTCTTTGTTTGTTATGGAGATTCCCTCGGCCCCTAAACTTGTTGTTATAATACACTTACCCAGAGCCATTCCCTCCATAATCTTAACACGAATACCAGAACCCGAAAATAAAGGAACGAGCATTATTTTATGGGTATTCATAAAAATAGTAGCATCTGCAACCTCGCCATTATTAATTACTCCGACAGCTTTTAGGTTTGTAAGCTCCTTAGACATTCCTCTTCCGGCAATGTGCAGTTTAGTAGATGGCTGCTTAGCTGTAAAAGTGCTCCAAACATTTTCCAGTAACCATGCAAGACCATACTGATTTGGCAGCCAGTCCATTGCGCCAATATGAAAGAAATCTGTTCCGTTTCCACTGTTTTTTTCCACTAATTTATTTGGCTTGCAATACAATCCAAGTGTTTCAGTTTTTACAGGACAGTGCTGTTTTATTATAGCACTGTCTTTCTCAGAAATAGAACTAATATGGTCTACTTTATTCCAAAATTGTATTTCTTCATTTTTAAGACGTTTAATTTGAAACTTTAAATAAGCTTTTCGCACTACATTCTTTTCTCTGCGTATTTGTGTTTCCCATATCTTGTGTTCAATGTTATGAGAACGATACACTATTTTTGCGCTAGAATACTTTCGAACAGTATCTATATAATTGCTTGTAAAAAGGCTCTCAAAAATAATCAGGTCAAAAGTGTTTGATTGGAGCGTATTTATTAATTCGTTTTTAAATAAGCTGTGTTTAAATCGAGCTAAAAAATAGGAAGACTTAGTTCCTATGTTTTTAATAGCATCCCAATGGCTAAGCTCTGTATTAATTGGAATGCTTTTGTACTGAAATTGTGCCTGATTTTTAATTTGATCTGAAGGATGTTTTTGTGTTTCAAAACATAGAAATGAAACGGTGACTTTTAGGTCCAGAAAAGCTTCTAATATTTGAGAAATAGCTATACAGCCTCCATCCATTTTTGGATAAGGAGGCTTGTGTGCAAGAATTAAAACTTTTTTGCCTTCCATAGCTGTTTAATTTTGCCAAACAATACAGAGGCATAGTTTGTATTAATTAAAGTAGAATCGTTGGCAGCTTTATAGCAAAAAAACAATCCAAGTGGTGTTAAAATAAAGGAGGAAAGCCACATTCCTTGACTAATATCTAAAACACCTTGCATGGCGCTTTTCTCTCCTGTAATAGAAGATATGTGGTAAATTAAAAAGAAAATAATGGATACTAAAACGGGTATTCCCATTCCTCCTTTTCTAATGATGGCTCCTAAGGGAGCTCCAATAAGAAAAAGAACGATGCAGGCAAAGGCAAGTGAGAATTTTCGATGCCATTCTACATGTGTTTTTTTAAGCTTTTTATTCTTGTATTTTAGCTCTCTTTGAGTGTTGTAGGTATAAGATTTACTGCTTCGTACTAAGTTTGCAGTCGCTTTAAGAAGACGATCTCTTTTGTACTTGGTTAGCTGTTTAAAATCTTCTGAAAAGTAAACGATGGTGTCTTTGCTTAGACTGTCTTTTTTATTGAAATTATAATACGATAAAAGTTTTTGGTTGTATACTTCCAATCGTTTACTAATGGTAGTTTGTAGCGAGTCGGAATTCGTGTTGAGCTGCCTAAGGTTCATAAACTGCGCGGCATTCGAATAGCGTTCTTCGTCAGATCGTTCTAGCTGAAAGGAGGCCATGTCAAATCGTATTTTTTGCTCCTTAAAGCTCGATCTGGCAAAAGGAAGGTTTATTCTTTTTTTCGGGTTTTTAGGCTCAACTTCCTCATAACTAAACCCGTCAAATAACTCTAAGTACAAGTACCGATCGTTTGTGCTGGTGTACATTTCGCCACTCTTAGCTTTTATAACCTTTGTATTGCCCATTTTTTCACTATGGTCGTAAATCAAAAGATCTTCAAGTGTTTTTCCGTCTTCATTTTTGTGATTAACTTTTATGCTGTAGCCTTCAATGTCGTTAAAAAAAACACCTTCTCTCATGTTTAGCGACAGTTTTTTATTCATAATATCGTAAAGAAGTGTTTTAAACTTCATATTAGAATAAGGAATTACATGGTTGGAAAAGAAAAATGCTGCAATGGCTATTATGCTAACCGTAACAAAAAGGGGTTGCATGATTTTATAAAGAGAAATTCCAGAAGATTTTAAGGCTGTCAGTTCATAATTTTCTCCTAACTTCCCAAAGGTCATAAGGGAGGAGAGTAATAGGGCTAAAGGTAGGGCAAGAGGAACGAGTGTTGGAATGCTGTAAAAAGCGAGTTCTACAATAACCGTCCATTCCAGGCCTTTACCAATTAAATCGTCTATATACTTCCACACGCTTTGCATTAGTAAAACAAAGAGCATGGTAAAAAATGTGCCAAAAAATGGCGCTAAAAAAGCTTTTAGTACGAGTTTATCTAGGGTTTTCAATCCAATTATTTTGCAGTTGAGCTGTTGTAAAGTTTAAGATCCAATGCTTTGTCTAAGCTTTTCTATTTGCTTTTCCCAAAGGAGCTTAACTTCTTCTTTATCTTCCTCGTCTTCTGCAAAATCTGTTACCATTAAAGAGATGTCTTGGGTGATGTCGTCTACTTCAATTTTTAATTCAAAATAAGTTTCGGCCGGCTCGTCAAGCCATCTAAATTTAATGCCTTGATTGTTTTTCTTGTTCAGTAACTCAGCTTCTTGCTCATCTCCATCCCAAAAAAAAGTGTAAATTTTACCTCTTAAATTAACGTTGTCAGCAAACCATTCCGAAAGTCCATCCGGAGAACTTATTTGATTGTATAAAATTCTTAAAGAAGATCGAATTGGAAACTCCATTTGGAACTTATTCTTAGATGCCATAGCTTATATTTAATAATGTTCTTCAACTGCAATATAAACAAAAATTGATTTGCTCCGTAGTTATGATCTCTTATATTAAATTTTTTATAGTTCTTGATAAAGAGCTTGTTAGAAAATAAAGAAAAACTATTTGTTTAAAAGAGTTTAAAACCTTTATATTTGCAGCCCTTAACAGGAATGGCGAGGTAGCTCAGTTGGTTAGAGCGTCGGATTCATAACCCGGAGGTCACGAGTTCAACTCTCGTTCTCGCTACAATTTAAAAATCTTCTCATATTTTATGAGGAGATTTTTTTTCTTTTAAGCTCAGTTTATTGAATAAAGGAACTTTTCTCTTACAATTTTAGCAAATAGTTCGCTTTAGGGCCAAATTCAACTGGTTTTTAACAATTTTTAGTTGAGAACTATCTCTTTTCTTTGACTAGATACTATGTTTAATTGATACATTTGAGAATGTCAACTAAACATCTCCCCCGATGAAAAAGCACTTATTAGTATCTGTTTTGTTTCTTATTTTATCTTTCCTTAGCACTCAGAGTAATGCTCAAGATAACAAGTCTTATGCCTTGCTAGATTTAGGGTTTAATGCTAAGATGCTAAATCTAGCAAGCGCAAACCCTCAGATGATTGTTAAAAAGGAAGCAGAGGTAAAGAAATCTCCTCGTTCTTTAAACGATATTTTAAATAAAAACAAGTCTGTAGTAGCTGTGCCAAAAGAGCTTACTTACCATTTGGTTGCCGGTTGTTTCTCTAGTTCTAAAAACGCAAAAGAATATGTTGTAAAGCTTACTAAGGATGGCTACGATGCTTCCTTAATAGGGAAATCTAAAGACTTGTATTTAGTTTCATTCTCCAGCTTCAATTCTTATACAGAAGCGTTTAAGGAATTCTTAAAACTAGAGTCAAAAGGGATAGATTCTTGGATTAAGAGAAATTAAATACTTTTACCACTTGTTTACTAAGTTAAAGCAAGACTCTTAATTTTAGGGGTGTCATTTTATTTGTTGTAAGTTTAAACAAGTTATTTGTTCTTAACAATTAGTTGTTGAATCCCCTCTCATTATGAAGTCGATATTTTTTCTAGTAACTGGTTTGTTTCTTTTAGCTTCAGTAAGCGCACAAAATTCATGCAATCATTTTTCTGAAAGAGCAAAATTATACAGTATTCATCCCGAACTAAGCCCAAACTTAAACTCGAGCCACGAATTGCTCGAAAAATTTACGACTAAATTTAGTCAAGAATATTCAAGTAAATCTAATGAGAATATTCTCATACCAGTTGTCTTTCATGTGGTGCATAATAATGGCGAAGAAAATATATCTGACGCTCAAATTCACGAATCTATCCTTCAGATAAATGAAGATTTTGCTGCACTTAACCCAGAACTTTCTGATGTGCATCCAAATTTCACAAGCTTTATAGCTGATGTAGGACTTGAGTTTAAACTAGCTGAGCTCGACCCAACAGGAGAGCCTACTACTGGAATAAATCGAATTCAATCTGATTTAACATACAATGGAAATGATTTAGCTTTAAAGCAATTAATTCAATGGGATCCGACCATGTATTTAAATATTTGGGTAGTGTATTCTTCCGATGGTGGGAACGGCTCTGCATTTGCCTATTATCCAGCCGATGTGGAGGGATCTGGCTCAATTTACGACGGAGTTGTAAGTTCTTATTGGGCAGTTGGTCGAACAGAAACAGCCGTTTGGTCGCATTATAAAATCTTAACTCACGAAATAGGGCATTGGGCTAACCTAAAACATACCTGGGGAGACCAGTCGAGTAATCAATCTAACCAGGGTTGTTCTTTTGACGATGGGGTAGACGATACACCCAATACTATTGGTAACTCAGGCTGCGACTTAGAATCTTCTTCATGTGATTCTCAAGACAATGTTCAAAATTACATGGATTACTCCAACTGTTCAAACATGTTTACCAACGGACAGAAAACAAGAATGCTCGCTTCTTTAAATTCTGAAGTGGGGGGTCGTTCGAACTTGTGGACTCCAGAGAATCATGATTTAGTTTTCATACAGGAGTCTTATTTGCCGAGGTTGGTATACAATAATCAACATTTTTTTGAATCTACCCAGAACAATGGTAATGTAAATAGCAGCATTGGTATATCGCTTATTGATTTGAGTTTTTCAACCTTAGGTACTCTAACAGATGGAATGCATTTTACAGCTTCAAACTTACCAAATGGAACTTCGTTAACGGTGTTTGTTCCAGACAGTACTCATGCAGAAGTCACCTTGTCAGGTTCCGTTGAGAATCATTTAGAAAGTGATGCATTGCTTAATTTAGAACTTCACTTTACTGCATCTGCATTTGAAGGAGTTGCTTTAGAAGCCATTTTGAATCCTTCCAAAACTAATTTGGGTTTAAGCTTCATGAATCCTTATGAAATTGTGTTTGTAGATTTAGTAGACGATGTTCATAATTTTTTTGAGGGCCAGAGTTGGCAATGGTTTAGTATGGGCACAGGAGGCGCAAATTTTGGTTTGTTTGCATACGACTTAGTAAATATTAAACTTGAAACGTATGGATACGGTGCTGTATGCGAGGCTGGTACTTTTAATATTAGTCCCTTACCAATAGGAACAGAAGTGGGTCCAATGAGTATACTAACTGAGCCCGGCGAATGGTACCCAGATCAATTGGATGTATCTAACCCAACATATACTGCTTGGAATGGTTTAACGGCTTATGTAGGTGTCGAATTTCAAAAAAATGGAAACAGTCATTACGGCTGGCTTAGATTAAAAGTAAGTGCTGACGGAACGCACTACTATGCATTGGACATGGCATACAACCAGGCTCCAGATACCCCCATTTATACCGGTGAAGTTGAGCGTCCAGTTTTAGCTTATTCTAAAACAACATTTTACGAATCTGTTTTAAACGATGGAACTGTAAATTCTGAAAGAGTGCTTGATTTGTTTGGTGCAAAATGGGCTGAATTTGAGGTGCTAAACCAAAACAACGGCTTTACAATTTCTGGAGTACCAGATGGTTTAGTTGGGCAGCTTGAAAAGCTATCTGAAACTAGAGCTTTACTTAGTTTTAACGGAACATCACTTGCGCATTCTGGCAACTCAGATACGGATAATATGTTCCTTCAAATAGACGACTCTTTAATTCTTGGTTCTTCTAACCAAATGGAATTGTACAGTAATTTAGGTGTAGATTTTAAAGACGATTATCGTATAGAATACTTAAATGTTACTGCTGATGAGGATCTTAGCGTGTCGAGTTCTGCAAACGACTGGAAATGGTTTAGTTTAAATGTAGGCGATGCCGACTATGGTTTGTGGTACATAGAGCAGGTTTTAAGACTTGAAACCTATTCTAAATCGGGTGTTTGCAATATAGGTACCACAGATTTAAAAGTACTTCAGCCTGGTGATGTAATTAGCGAAAACAGTTATTGGGATTACTTTACAGAGCTCGAAACTCAATTGGTTATCTCTTCGCCTGAGTATACTGAATGGAACGGTCAAACAGCTTATGCTGGAATTAAATTTACCATTGCAGAGGAGTTTCATTACGGATGGATGCAGTTTGAAGTAGGAGAAAATGGTGATTTTGTTCGACTCTTGGAATATGCATACAATACAAAGCCCGGAGAAGCGATAAGTGCTGGCCAGCAGTTTGCCAATTACGGCTGTACCGATTCGCTGGCTTTAAACTTTAATCCTTTTGCAATAGACGACGATGGAACATGTACCTATCCTTTAGATTGTGGAGAGGATGTCTTAATAGTTTTAAATATGTACGACTCGTATGGAGATGGTTGGAATCAGAACTATTTAGAGGTTTTAAATTTTGAGCAAGAGTCAATCCTAAACAACACCTTAAATGATGGACTACAGGGCTTTGCGGAGTTTTGTTTGTCCGATGGCTGCTATACCTTCAGCTTAGATGGGGGTACTTATCAAGACGAAGTTTCTTGGGAATTGCTCCAAGAAGGTGAGCTGCTGGCTGGCGATTCAGGCTCGAGTACTGGAAGCTTTTTTATAAACGGAAGCTGTGGTTGTATATCAGAATTTGCTTCTAATTTCGACCCCTTAGCCAGTTTTGATGACGGCTCTTGTTTCTTTGATTTCGATATTTTAGGTTGCATGAATGAAAGTGCGGAAAATTATAATCTTGAGGCTACTTATGAGGATGGATCTTGTGTGTATTCGAATCTTGCTTTACTTCCAATCGCAGAAGTACTCTGTCTTGATGAGCCCGTTTTAATTACATGGAATGGAGGAGATCCTAATGGACTTGTACAAATTAGTTTGTTAAATATAGAAACAAATACAACTGTTTTTCAAATTGATGTGGTAGCCAATACTGGAGCATATTCTTGGTTGGTAGATGGCGCTGTTTCTACAAATGGAGAACAATATCGATTGTATATTCAAGAATACCCTTGGCCGCCAAATTCCTGGTCTTATGGTGGTAGTTTTACCTTTAGTTCCGATTGCGAAACGTCCATAGATCCTTTTCAAACACTAGTATTGCCTTTGGGTTGGTCAATCATATCAACGTATATTATTCCAGAAAACACAAATTTTTCCTCTTTCATTTCTCCCGTACAATCGAGTGTTATCATTGCAAAAGATTTTGAAGGAAATGCTTACTTACCAGAATGGGACTTTAATGGAATAGGCGATTTGTCTGTAGGTCAAGGATATCAAATCAAATCAAGTGTTGCCTCTGTGTTTGATGTTTACGGTGCACAGGTTCAACCCGAAGACGCCTTATTAAGCTTTTTCGATGGTTGGAATTTGATTGCTTACCTCAGGGTAGATCCTGCCTTAACCGATCTTGTTTTTGCTACTCTTGTAGCTTCTGATCAATTAGTTATTGTGAAGGATTATTTGGGCAATGCTTTTCTTCCTAACTGGGGATTTAATGGTATTGGAGAGCTAGAGGCGGGTAGAGGTTACCAACTAAAGGTTACAGAGCAGTGCACACTTTTATATTTAGCAAACGATGTGCAATACGAATAATACTGAGCACAAAAAAAAACCACGCATAGCGTGGTTTTTTTGTACTCAATGTTTAATTAGTTGTTAAGCATAACCGGCATAACTAGCATTAATATGTTTTCCCCCTCATTAGAATTGCCTTCTGGAAGAAGTATTCCTGCACGGTTTGGTGCCGACATTTCTAGGTGAACCTGGTCTGTTTCTAAATTAGAAATCATTTCCATTAAGAAGCGAGAGTTAAAGCCAATTTCTATGTCAGAACCTTCATACTGACAGGAAAGACGCTCGTCTGCCTTATTAGAGAAGTCTAAATCTTCTGCAGAAATATGCATTTCGTTACCCGCAATTTTTAAACGAACTTGATGAGTAGTTTTGTTTGAAAAAATCGAAACTCTTTTTACAGAGTTTAAGAAAGATAAGCGATCTACTGTTAGTTTATTTGGGTTTTCTTGAGGTATAACTGCATTGTAATTTGGGTATTTACCATCTATTAAACGACAGGTAAGAACGATGGATCCGAAGCTAAATTTTGCGTTGGTTTCATTGTATTCAATCTTAACATCTTCGTTAGCTGCAGCTAAAATACCTTTAAGAATGTTTAAGGGTTTTTTTGGTAAAATAAATTCGGCGCTCTGCTCACTTGTAACGTCATGTCTTGTATACCGAACTAGTTTATGTGCATCTGTTGCAACTAAGGTTAGACCGGTATCGCTAAATTGACAAAACACTCCCGACATTACTGGGCGTAAATCGTCGTTTCCAGTGGCGAAAATAGTTTTGTTAATTCCCGTTGCAATAATATCAGAATGAATAAGTGCAGTACTTGCAGCTTCAATTCCTGGTGCTTTAGGAAATTCGTCGCCATTTTGAAATGCTAAGGCGTATTTCCCTTGATCAGAACTGATTTCTATATTGTTTTTATCTTGATCAATTAGGAAGGTAAGCGGTTGCTCTGGAAAGGTTTTTAAAGTGTCTAAAAGAAGTTTTGCAGGAATTGCGGCACTTCCATTTGTGTCTGCCTCTACATCTAAGGCTGTAGACATAGTGGTTTCTAGGTCTGAAGCAGAAATGTGTAGGTTATTGTTTTCAATCTCAAATAAAATATTATCGAGAATTGGCAAGGTATTACTGGAGTTAATTACACCACTAATGGTCTGTAATTGCTTTAAAAGCTTTGAGCTGGATACAATAAACTTCATTGTGAGTTTTGTTTAATTTCGATAATCAAATATAGAGCATAGCGTAAATTGAATGTGCATTCTTTAGCTTCGTTTATTCACAATTCCAAAGGACTTTTGAACAAATAGAACTGTATACTTACTTAATTTTTAGCTCGCTCTTGGTCTTCATTACTTTGTTAAATGTATTGGATTGAATTAATACCCAATCCGTATTATTAACCAGTGCATACATTCTTTCTGGATCTCTCATAGTGGTTTCACCATCTACTCTAGCGCCGTCTTTAGCTTTTTTATAGTAGGCTGTAACTTGTGTTTGTTCTCCATCCTTATTGCGCACTTTTAAGTCGAATATTGGAGTTACATTTAAAAGAGAATCTACATTAAGCGAGCCAGAAATAAAGCCTTCGGAATTTAGTTTTCTAAAAGAGCCCAAATAAAGTTGTAATTTCTTTGGGTCTATCTCTTCGTTTGATGTTCCCTCAATATTCGATAAAGAAAATTGCTGGTCATTTTCTGTTAAAATAAAAGATTCTTTTTCCAATTTTGGAGTATAATAACGCAAGCTTATTGTTTTTATAGCTAGGTTATCGTAGTTTAGTACTGTTTTGTCTCTCCAAATAAATTCTTGAGTAAAAAACCGGGAAGATAAATAGCCTTTAAATCCAGGTATATGAACTGCGTAGGGATCTGTAGCTCCTTGAAGCATCATAAAACTTGCAGATAATTCTTGGTTTTCGCCCCCAACATAAAAAATCTTTTCTGTGCCATCGTTTAAAAATACCTGTACTTTTATTCCTCGAATGGCTAAGTTTCCCAATACATTTTCGCGCATAGCGAGCGGAACAGGGTGGGCAATTTCCATGCGTTGGAGTGTTTTTAAGAGGTAGAAAATTGCCGATTTTCTAGCTTTGTAATTTTCATTTACCGTCCAGTAATTTTCGGTTACTCTTTCTAAAACGGCTGTTTCGGGGAGTTTGGAGCTTAAAATAACTTTTACAACGGCGCTTGTGTCGGCAACAGCAAAATCTCTCCTGTCGGTTCGGCTCATGGCTTTTTCGCTGTTAAGTAGCTTGTAGCTTACTAAGCCTAAACAGGCCAATGCAGCTATGTAAATTATGTTTTTAGTTTTCATGTGCAAACTTTTTCTTTCTTAAATAGTGTTTCACCAATCCAAACAGTAGAAGAAGTATAAGGGGAATTACTAAGTTAATAACTTGCCAAAAGTTACGTTCTTTATTTATTTTTTGTACATCTAATAGCCTCATTTTTAATTCCCTGGTTCTTACCTCAATTAAAGCATCGTCTTCTAAAAGATAGTCAATGGCGTTTAATACAAAATCTTTATTTCCGTATTGTCGCTTTTCGTAATTATCGTAACCTAAAGGCATCACAGCTCCTCTAACGATTTGATTTTGTGCGATATCTCCATCCGAAATTACCAGCATTTTTGTTGGTTTACTTAGCTCTTTAAAGCTTAGTTTATTACTCTGCGTGTTTATTCTGTTTTTGTACGTAGATTCGAAAATACCTTCTAATAAAACAGCAGTAGCTTTTGATCCACTTATAAACTCTTCTTGAACGGGCTGATCTAAGGCGTTTTGTAAACTCACCTCGTAAGGAGTGTTCACTACTTTTGTGTAGGGTGATGAGTGTAATAGTATGGTTTTCTTAATTTCAGTACTCGTGTTTACGGTGTCTATAGAGCTAACAAAATCAAATTTTACAGCATTTAAATTGCTTGTAATAGGGTGTTTCGAGCTTGGAATACATACAGGGAAATAGCGCCACGGCCTTAATTCCCATTTTGGAGCATCGTTTATAAAATTAACAGGAACGGGTATTTTTGAGGATGAAATGTCTTCGATTAAATCACTATTTACTCGAATTCCATACTTAAACAATTGGTCTGCTAGGTTTAAATCTCTTAGTGGAACGGCCAAGAAAGAACCTCTATTAGCTAGCGAATCCATATCTGCGTTTGTTGCATCTAACATCCAAACAACTTTTCCGCCGTTCATAATATACTGATCAATAAAGTACTTGTCTAGCTTTTGAAAGGTTTGTGTAGGTTTGGCAATGATCAGTAGTTTTTTGCTCTTAAGTTCTTCTAGTTTTTTTGCTAAGTCTGCTTGTCCTAGGCTGTCTATTTCAAACGCTCTTAGGTCTACTTTGCCAACGGAATATTGAGCAGAAAGACTTGCATTAAGGTCTTCTATTTCTCTGTCGTCCAGTTCACCGTGGCCTGTTACAAAAGCAATACTTGGCTTAAAAGGCTTACGTAGTTGTTTAATTGCATTGGTAAATTCATATTCCAGTTCTCGAATAGATTGCTCGAGGTTTTGATCTGGACTAGATGCAATTTGATTTTTTAGTAATTGAACAACTACTTCCTTGCCTCCAAGTTTTACTATAGCTCCTGGAATAATGATTTTTTCGGAATAACTATCGCCCTCTTTTACCTGAAGGTTTGTTGGGTTCAATCCTTTCTCGTAAAGTTGTTTGATGATTTCGTTTCTGGTTTTTTCGTCTTTATTTTCCGTAGGATTTATAAAGGTGAATTGTACTAGCTTGTTATGGGTTTTAAATTCGGATAGTATTTGACGTGTTTCTAGGCTTAATCGTTCTATACCAGCAGGAAAATCACCTTCTAAAAAAACTTCAATATAAATGTAATCGTCTAAGCTTGCAAGCAGGTTTTTTGTTGCGTTTGAAAGCGAATAGCGTCCTTCTTTACTGAGGTCAAATCGCTCGTGTTTTAAAGAACCAATAAAGTTAATGAATACTAGGATGAGTAGGATGCCTAGAAATTGCGCGATGTCCTGTTTTTTGTTTTTCATTACCATTTTCTGCTTTGGAGTGAAAGTTTACTGCCGTAGATGAAAAGGCATATTACACTCATAAAATAAAGGACATCTCTTGTGTCTATAACCCCTCTACTTATGGCATCGTAGTGGTAACTAATGCCTAGTTTTTCTATGCTTAACTCTAGGCCAGTATGGCTAAGTAGTTTTGCAATTTGCTCAAAACCTGTAAAACAGAAAAAGCAAAATAAAAGTGCTAGTAAAAAGGAAACAATTTGATTTTCTGTTAAAGAGGAAGCAAATACGCCTATAGATACGTATACCCCGGAGAGTAAAATAAGCCCTAAGTAGGATCCGATGGTTACAGCCCAGTCTAAATTACCTATCGGTTGCCCTAAAAAGTATATGCTAGCTAAGTAAATTAAGGTTGGGCAGAGTGCAATTAAACATACAGATAGTCCTGCTAAAAACTTACCAAATACAAGGTTTAACTCGCCAATGGGTTTTGTAAGAAGCAGCTCTATGGTTCCTGTTTTTATTTCATCTGCAAAAAACCGCATGGTTAAAGCTGGAATTAAAAATAAAAACACCCACGGAGCTAAAAAAAACAAACCATCTAAGCCTGCATATCCAGCGTCTAGTAGATTAAAAGATCCCGGAAAAATCCACAGAAATAAACCATTTAAAAGTAAAAAAACCACCACGACCACATAGCCCGATATCGAGCTAAAAAAGCTATTGAATTCCTTTTTAAGAATACTAATCATTACGCTTCATTTAATTTTTTTGTACTCCAAGCTAAGGGCTTGTCGTTAAATAATATTTTTGTTTTAGCCCAAACCCCGGCAAAGAGTTCAGAGTTTCTATAATTATTTAAATCTATTTCAGTTTCCCATAACGAGTATGTAAAGAAAATGTTTTTCGTATTCACATCCTGAAGCATTTCTACTTTTTTACAGCCTTTTTGAGAAAGGATTTTTTCTTTACTCTTTTCAAAAATAGACTTAAACTCTTCCAGGTGTTCTAGTTTAAAGTTCAGTTTTACTATTCGTGTAATCATAAAAATTCGATGCTTATACGGTCTTTTATTTTTATTCCTAGCAAACCACTTGCTCCGTTAGCAGAGTTAGAGTCGCCCTTATTAATGGCAACTTCTAAATGACCTGCAGAATTAAACAGCGCTAACATATCTCCTTCGGTAACTTGACTGTAAGATTTATGCAGTGTTTTAATGCTATGTTTTCTAGGTAATTTTATTTCGAATTCTGCGCTGGCAAAAGATTCTTTAAATACTTTTTCGGTAATATTACTAATCACATTTCCGTAATGATCGATATAAATAACCTGTCCATTGAGTGTTTTCCTATCGGCAGATAATGTAGGCTGAAAATCGATTAAGTCTTTTAGTTTATTAACCCGACGTCCAATAACTTGAAGTGTGCCACCGCGGTTAATGTGGCAGGCTGCTTTTACGAATACATCTTTCATAGGAAAAGGAATACTGTCGTCTTCTTGAGCAATGTTTAGTGCAATAATTTGTTCGGGTTTAAAACGCGGAAACATCAATGAGAATATCCCTGTATCTGCACCAATAAAATAATGACCATCTACTTTACAAACTATATGAGCTTTTGTAGAGGTTGCTTCTGCATCGATACCAATCATGTGAATGGTTCCTTGCGGGAAATGGTGGTAAGCATTTTTTAATATGTAGGCGGCTTCCTCAATGTTAAATGCCGAGATTTCATGAGAAATATCTACGATATTAACCTCTGGAGCCTCTGAAATTAGAGCTCCTTTAATAGCAGCGGTAAAATAATCTTTGGTTCCGTAATCGCTTGTAAGTGTAATAATTGCCATGTTGCTGAAAAACAGCTAATTTTGCTTGAAATAAAAGAATGAAAAGTTTAATTTTGTGAGTCTAAAATTAAGCAAATAATCTAAGTTGTAAAGAAATTTACTTAATTTCATTTAACTAAATAAATACCAGCTATTTGGCAGAAAAAAAGATTGAACTATCCGGCATAGATCCTGTAGAGATTTACGGTGCCAGAAACACCAAATTGGATTTGATTAAATCGTATTACCCAAAACTTAAGATAATTACACGCGGCAGCACAATTATCGTTTTGGGTGAAGAAGAGGTTATCGATCAGTTTGAATTGAAACTAGAGGTTTTAATAGCGCATTTTAATAAGTACAATAGACTTACGGATAGTAATATTGACCGTATTATTATGGAAGATCATCATGCGGTTTTAGAACTTGAAGATGATGTGGTTGTACATGGTAATCATGGTAAAGTGATTAAAGCAAGAACTGCAAACCAGCGTAAGCTTGTTGCCTTGGCATTGTCCAAAGACATGATTTTTGCTGTTGGCCCAGCCGGTACAGGTAAAACATATACTGCGGTTGCTTTAGCAGTTCGGGCTTTAAAAAATAAAGAGGTTAAACGAATTATCTTAACACGTCCGGCCGTTGAAGCGGGCGAAAATTTAGGTTTTTTACCAGGCGATATGAAGGACAAGCTGGATCCGTATATGCAACCCTTATACGATGCTTTGAACGATATGATTCCCTCGGAAAAATTGAAGGCCTTGATTGAAGAACGAATTATTCAGATTGCCCCTTTAGCTTTTATGAGAGGAAGGACCTTGGACAATGCTTTTGTAATTTTAGATGAGGCTCAGAATACCACAGTTCAACAAATGAAAATGTTCCTTACACGAATGGGACGATCTGCTAAATTTGTAGTGACCGGCGATTTAACTCAAATTGATTTGCCAAATAGACAACAGTCTGGATTGCGTCATTCTTTAGAGCTTTTATCTAAAGTAAATGATATAGGAATTGTTTATTTAAATGAAAAAGATGTAATTCGCCATCAACTAGTGATGCAGATTATACTAGCATACAAACAAGAACAAATAAACGAAAAAGAAAGTGGGAAACACAATTCTAAAAACTGATTTTAACTTTCCTGGTCAAACAAAAGTTTACCACGGTAAAGTGCGCGAAGTGTACACAATTAACAACGATTTATTGGTAATGATCGTGTCTGATCGTATCTCTGCCTTCGATGTGGTGCTGCCAAAAGGAATTCCTTTTAAAGGACAGGTTTTAAATCAAATTGCAGCAAAGTTTTTAGATGCAACAACAGACATTGTTGACAACTGGAAAATTGCGATGCCCGACCCTATGGTTACCATTGGAAAATACTGCGAACCGTTTAAGGTAGAAATGGTAATTCGTGGATATCTTTCTGGTCATGCTTGGAGAGAATATAAGGCAGGTAAAAGAACTATTTGTGGTGTTGCCATGCCCGATGGAATGAAGGAGAACGATAAGTTTCCGACTCCACTTCTTACACCTACTACAAAAGCGGATGTTGGCCATGATGAGGATATTTCTAGAGAAGAAATTTTGGCACAAGGTCTGGTTTCTGAAGCAGATTATTTGTTGTTGGAAAAGTACACACGAGAGGTTTTTCAAAGAGGTACTGAGATCGCTGCAGATATGGGCTTAATTTTGGTAGATACCAAATACGAGTTTGGTAAAGATAAAGAGGGTTCAATCCTTTTAATTGATGAAATTCATACACCAGACTCCTCACGATATTTTTATAAATCGGGTTACCAAAAACGTCAAGATACCAACGAATCTCAAAAACAATTGTCAAAGGAATTTGTTCGTCAATGGTTAATCGGTAACGGTTTTCAAGGTTTAGATGGACAGCGTATTCCAGAGATGGATGCCTCTTTTATCGATTCGGTTTCTGAACGCTATATAGAGCTTTACGAACAAATTACGGGTGATGCGTTTGTAAAGGCAGATGTTACCGATGTTTTGAAAAGAGTAGAGCAAAATATAAACGAGTACCTTTCTTAAGCTACTGTTCTGTTAAAAAAAAAAGGCTGATCGAAGATCAGCCTTTTTTTATGCGCTATTTAAAGTTAAATACCTGTGTAGTTTTGTGGTGAAATTGCTTTTAATTCTTCTTTTAAAGCGTCGCTAATATTTAAGGTGTCAATAAATTCCGAAATGCTCGCTTGCGTTATTGCTGCATTAGTTCGCGTTAAACCCTTTAAAGCCTCGTAGGGTTTTGGGTAACCTTCTCTACGAAGTATCGTTTGTATAGCTTCGGAAACTACTGCCCAGTTTTTCTCTAAGTCTTTTTGAATATTGTCCTCTCTTATAATTAATTTATTTAAACCTCTAAGTAAGGATCCAAAAGCAATACTGGTATGTGCCAAGGGTACTCCAATGTTTCTTAGTACAGTAGAGTCGGTTAAATCTCTTTGTAAACGAGAAACGGGAAGCTTGGCCGATAAATGTTCAAATAAGGCATTTGCAATTCCTATGTTCCCTTCGGAGTTTTCAAAATCGATAGGATTTACCTTATGCGGCATTGCCGAAGATCCAACTTCACCTTCCTTAATTTTTTGTTTAAAATAATCCATAGAAATGTAGGTCCACATATCGCGGTCTAAATCTAAAAGGATGTTGTTTATACGTTTCATAGCATCAAAAAGTGCTGCTAAGTTATCGTAGTGCTCAATTTGAGTAGTAGGGTGAGAGCGGTCTAAACCCAAAGTGTTGTTTACAAATTCATTTCCAAAAGTCAGCCAATCATGATTGGGGTATGCCACTAAATGTGCATTAAAATTACCAGTAGCTCCTCCAAATTTAGCGGAAAAAGGAATTTCTTTTAACTGAGCCACTTGGCGGTGTATTCGTGCAATAAAAACGTCAATTTCCTTTCCCATTCTCGTAGGAGAAGCTGGTTGGCCGTGTGTACGGGCCAATAAAGGTATTTGTGCCCATTCCAAAGCCAATTCCTTAAGTTTTTTTACCACTGCATCTAGTTGAGGCAAGTATTGTTCTAGCACAGCTTCTTTTAAAGAAAGCGGCACAGAGGTGTTGTTGATGTCCTGAGATGTGAGCCCGAAATGAATGAATTCTTTGTACTCTTTAAGATTTAGTGTATCAAATCGTTCTTTTATAAAATATTCAACCGCTTTTACATCGTGGTTAGTTACCTTTTCTATGTTTTTAATTGCCTGCGCGTCCTGTTCTGTAAAGTCTTGGTATATAAGCCTTAATTGAGTGTAAATAGCTTTGTCAATATTCTTTAACTGAGGGAGTGGAATTTCGCAAAGCGCAATAAAGTATTCAATTTCTACTCTTACTCGGTACCGAATTAAGGCATATTCAGAAAAGTATGCAGCTAATTCCTTACCCGCTCTTCGGTATCTACCGTCTACAGGAGAAATGGCCGTAAGTGCATTTAAATTCATAATTTTTGATTGGAAATTAAGCCGTAAAGGTAACAAAACCCTTGTTTTATTATTGTTCATTTTAATTTAGTTTTGTCTAATTATTTACTTTTCAGTACCTATTTAGGTTTGATATTATAAAAGAACGATTAAATTAGCAAACCTTTTATCGAGTTTCATTTTAGCTTAATTTTAGATGATCTTATTTGTTTTCATTTTAGCTTTCGCCTTATTTATTATAGGTTTATTTGGTAGCATAGTGCCTGGTATTCCTGGTCCTCCAATTTCTTATTTGGCGGTTTTATTAATTCACTTTTTTACCAGTACTCAGTTTAGTGCTTCTTTTTTATGGACTTGGGCTTTTATCGTAGCAATTGTATTTGTTTTAGATTATACGCTGCAAGCTTGGGGAGTAAGTAAGTTTGGTGGTGGTAAAAAATCAACAATCGGAACTTTTGTGGGCTTGTTTTTAGGTTTGTTTTTCCCACCCGTAGGTTTGTTAGTAGGTCCTTTTATTGGTGCGTTTGTAGGAGCCTTAAGCGAGGTTAATGGAGATAGTAGTAGGGCTTTTAAAGTAGCTGTAGGCTCTTTTGTTGGTCTTGTTTCTGGTACATTACTAAAGCTTAGTGTTAGTATAGCTCTTTTGTCTTATTCTATTTATTATATTTGGTTTTAATGGATCAAAAAATCAAGATATCAGCGGTATCGTATTTAAATACCATTCCTTTTATTTACGGCATTCAAGCGGATCAAAATTTGTTGTCTCAGGTTTCTCTTCGTTTAGAATATCCTTCAAAGTGTGCAGACTTATTAAAGGCTGGTCTGGTAGATCTTAGTTTAATACCTGTTGCGGTAATTCCTCAAATTCCACATGCCGAAATTATTAGCGATTTTTGTATTGGAGCAAATGGCAAAGTAAATACAGTAATGCTTTACAGTGATTATCCGTTAAACGAAATAAAATCTATTGCACTAGACTATCAATCGAGAACCTCGGTTATGTTGACTAAAATACTGGTGGTAAATTACTGGAAAATAAAGGTTTCATTTAAAGAAACGAACGAAGGCTATATAAACGCTATTAAAGGTAAGGATGCAGGGCTTGTGATTGGAGACAGGGCGTTTGATTTAAATGGCAAATTCCCTTACCAATACGACCTTTCTGAAGAGTGGTTTAAGTTTACCAAGCTTCCTTTTGTATTTGCCTGTTGGGTAGCTAATAAACCTCTTTCGGAGCATTTTAAACATCAGTTTAGTAGTGCTCTTAAGTTTGGAGTAGAAGAAAAAAAGAAAGCTATTGCTTGTTTTGAGCAAAAAGTGAACAGCACTGTAGACGTAAAGAGCTATTTAAATAAAGACATCTCTTATGTATTGGATACAGAAAAAAGAAAGGCATTAAAACTGTTTTTAGAGTTGGGCTCCGCTCTGGTTTAAGAATTGTAATAGCTCTTGTACGATGGGTTTTTTGGTGAAGTAATTGCAAAGATTTTTAAGGGTTCTTTTACTTTAAAACTTAGCTTTTCCAATTCGTTCACTGTAATAAAATCATCCACAACTATTTGCTTGTTATTCAACATCCCTTTACCGTCCAGAATATAAATAGAGTAGATTTTATTTAGGTCAACACTCCATTCAGTATTTTCTAGAATACTGATTTCTTCCATTTCTATTCCCTCAGAGTCAATGCTAACAGGGCTGTTTTGCCCAACAATGGTTTTTAAACTCAAATTCTGCTTGTTGTTTGTTGGAAAACAATCAGATTTATAATCTTTATAGTCTGGTTCTTGGTATAGGCTTTTAGTCATATTAGGATCAAACCAAATTTGAAAAATTACCGAATTTTTTTTTAGTTCCTCAGAATGAGATAGCCCACTTCCAGATTTAATTACCTGAAGATCGCCTTGGTTTAAATCCCACCATTTATCTGTCTTAGTATCGTAATGTCTAATTGTTCCTTTAAGTACATAGCTTACAATTTCAAACCCTCTGTGTGGGTGCAAGCCTATAGTGCTGTTAATTTTTGCCGAAGCATGTGCCCAGTAAAATAAGTTAGAGTAGGGTTTTGTTTTACCTTCATCTTGAGGAAATCCTATGGGCTTATTCTCAAAAATATCTCCATTATTAAAACTCCCATAAGCTTGATCGCTCTTTTTAATTATTTGAAGTGCCATGTGTTTCTATTTTTATTGATTTACAAATGTATCTAATACAAACTCATACATTTACTGAAGTTACATATATTTGAGAACATTTCAGGCTAGAATACTTAGAGCAATGACTTGATCTAAGTCCTAAAGGTCTGAAGTTTTGTTTAACTTAAAACTAAAACTTATGAAAGAAAAAGTAATTACAGTAATTCGGTTTTTATTAGGATTGATGATGGCGAATTCGGGATTGAATAAATTCCTACATTATATGGAAATGCCTCCAATGGCTCAGCCTGCCATGGATTTATTAACTGCCTTTGGCACCTCGGAGTATATGTTTCCGTTAATTGGTTTGGTAGAGTTGGTAGCAGGAGTTCTTTTGTTGACTAAAAGATTTACGGCTTTAGGCGCTGTTTTAATGATGCCTATAACTGTAAACATCTTCTTTCTTCATGCTTTTTTAGACCCAGCTCAAGTAGGTATGAGTATCGTTTTATTGGTCATCAATATTACTTTATTGGTGTCTGAAAAGAAACGTCTTTACCCAATGTGTGGTATAGCATCATAAACAACAGCAAGTTTTTACTTATTAAAGCACCCATTGGGTGCTTTTTTTTTGCTACAGGAACTTATAAGCCCTAATTTAATATATTTGAACTATGGAAATTAACCCACAGAAAAGAGCATTTCTTGATTTGTTTCAAGAAATGAACGACCAAAATAAATTCATTAAGCTTTCGCTAAGTAAGGTGCATCTTGCACAAAAAGATTTGAAGAATATCTACGTGGTTCCCATTTTAATTAAGGGCCAAAAGATGCTTTCTTTTACTTACCACTCCAAAACACAAGATCAAGTAAAGAATTATCCTCTAGAAGAATCTATCGCTTTAGTATCTGATTTAGTAGGCGTTTCTTTTTTACAAGCGCTACTTATGAGCGATGAAAACGAATGTCAACTACTGATTAGTAAGAAGGGGAAGTACAAACTTATTCAAAAAGCTAAAGTTTCTAGCGCTAGATCCTTAACTCACAATTTGGAAAAGAAGTATTTCATTCCAAGTAAAAACAATACCTACCTTCTAAAGTTAGGTATTTGCGATTCTAAGGGCAGGGTAAAAGATAAGCAACAAGATAAATACCGTCAAATTAATAAATACGTTGAGTTGATGAGTGGTTGGTTTGAGAAAATTGACCATTCCAAAGAACTGAAAATTGTAGATATGGGTTCTGGAAAAGGTTACCTCACCTTTGCTTTGTACGATTATCTTCACAATCATCTTAAATTAAACGTAAGTATAACTGGAGTAGAGTTGCGCGAAAATTTAGTCGATTTGTGTAATTCTATTCGTACAGATTGTGGCTTCGAGAAGCTTCAATTTATTTCTAAAGACATCAATGATTTCGCCTCCTCTGAAATAGATGTTATTATTGCCTTACATGCATGCGATACTGCAACAGATTTAGCAATTTATAAGGGTTTAAAAGCTAAAGCAGAATTAATAGTATGTGCTCCTTGTTGCCATAAACAGGTTAGAAAAGATATGGGCTCCAACACTTCTTTTAGCGCTATAACTAAGCATGGGATATTTGAAGAACGACAGGCTGAAATGCTTACAGATGCTATTAGGTCTTTATTAATGGAGCGAGAGGGATACCGTACAAAGGCTTTCGAGTTTATTTCTAATGAACACACTCGAAAAAACATTATGTTGGTAGGTAGAAAATTGTCGAGAAATGGCGATGTAAAAAAGATTGACTTAGAAATTAAGAATTTAAAAGATTCTTTTAAGATAAAGAGACAAGAATTGGAAGATTTATTGGCTCAGAGTTAGAAACAATTTCAATCTTTTTTAGCCTTGGAAATAGGGCCTGCGTTTTCAGAATAGTACTAAACCAATTTCAGGTAAATTTCTCTACAAATCCAGGCATCAGTCGCTGCGTAATCTATTTGAGCTTGACTCAGTTTTTGTGCTTCCCAGTTGGATACTTGTTGTCTTTTTGAAATTCGAATTCCCAATACTAAAGCCGATAATTTTTTTGCTCCGATACTCTCAAAACCTAGCTTTGGGGCGAGTAAATTTAAATCTACTACACTTTCATCTTTAAAAGGATGTAATTTTTTGAGGTCTTTAAGGTCGTCGAAAATTGCAATCCCAATTTTTTTAATTTCTTTATTGGAAAAAATTGCTACCAACTGAGCACTCATTTTAACTTTCTTTAAACGAATAATATAGGCTTTTTTGTCTGTAGCAATTTGCAGCAGTGCTACTGTATTTATTATTCCTTTTTTAAAAGAGGGTTTGGTTTCTGTATCTATTCCAATAATAGCACTTTTAGCTATTTCAATACATGCTTTTGCGAGCGCATCTTCCGTGTCAATTAAAATAATTTCTCCATTGTACTTATCTAGCTCTAGTAAGTTAATGTCTTCTTTTGTAATTACTTTTTTGTAGTTGGCTGCTTTATTCATGTATTCTATGTGGAGTATGTTTCGGTTTTAATTTTATGTATGCTGTGTCAGTATGAGATCTTAGCAGTTCTAAACTTGGCTGTCCTGCATCTATCCAAGCAGAATACCAAAAAGAACCAACCGAAAGTATGGATTGCTGCAATCTTCGTTCCACCATGCCGTTTAAAGCAGAATTATAATCTGAAATAAATTCGTTGGTGTATTGGGTATGAATTTTACCATTAGTAGAGGCCATCTTAAACTTTGTGTTGTGAAGGTATTTCTGTGTAATTTCCTTTTCTAGATCTAATGTAGCGCCTAAAAGTAAGTTGCTTTCAGAAATTATATTCCAAGCATAATCTAATGGTTTTTCTATGTACTTTGCTTTGCCTGTATAGAAGTCGTAATTGAAAGAAAAAGACTCTGGAATTCTACTTTCCCAAAGTGCGTGAATTCCTTTTTGATTGGTAAACTGACCATTGTAATTGTATGTAGTATGAAGTGGAACACAGGCGTCAGAAATATAATGTCCAATGTCTGAGGCATGCTTAATAACCTGTTCTATGCTGCCGCTGTCCATTGCCCAAACTAATTTTTTGTATTCCCAATTGATTACCCAGGGTAATATACCTCTACTTTTTAGTGTGTCTTCTGTGTATTTTGTTTTTGCACGAAACCATGTTTTTGGTACCGAGTCGAAAGGGTTTACCCCATAAAGATCTACATCTATATAATGTTTGCAGGCCTCAGTTGTATCTGTGTAACGTCTTTTATCTGCCAATACAGACTTGTCTTCAATTTCTTGTGCATGTAGCCGAAAAAAAGGAACCATTTCTATTGGGAGTGTGTGTATTGCTTGCTTATGTATTGTTTTGTGTGCATGAAAGCCCCAGGAACAAACACTGAGAACTACTATAGTAAGAAAACTATATGCTTTTAGTTTAAGCCTCATCTAATACAAGTAAGCAGTTGTTTTTTAATATAGGTATTTTGGTTGTTTGATTGATGTTTAAACAAAAGTGTATGTCGGAATCGATGTTTAATTTTTCCAGTCGTTTTCTATGAGAAGAGTTCTCTAAAAATGCAAATAAATTATCTTTCCCTTTTTCCCAAAGAATTTGCGCGGCTTGACTGGCATCGCAGGTGTTGTTGTATAAATCACTATTTATAAGCTTTTCTGATAGTGCACCGGCAAATAACGTATCTTCAAGATTGAATTTGTTTTTCCATCCGGCACAAAAAATCAGTACATCTCTTTGCTGTCCTATGAGCCATTTAGCAAGTGCATCTAAGTTAAGAAAAGAGCCTATAACTACCTGGTGGTCTTTTTTTGCAATACTAATAGACTTTGTGCCATTGGTAGTAGTCATCACTACAGTTTTACCTTTCATATCTGGTTTAAGGTAAGCCTGCGGCGAATTTCCAAAATCGAAGCCTGTTACAGGAGCGCCATTCCTTTCGGCCGCTAAAATATAATCTGGGTTCGAAACTTTGTACTCAAGTGCTTGGTCAACAGTGCTAACAGGAATCATTTTTTTTACGCCCATTTCAAAAGCAATGCACATGGTAGAGGTTGCTCTTAGTACATCAACCACAACGACAATACTTGTTCGATCTGCGTACAAGTCAAACAATGCCGGACTCATACATACTTGAATTTTCCTTTTTGTCATTTTAAGATTTGTAAAATGGAAGTGAGACTATTTTAGCTTTTAGTTGTTTTTTTCGCACCGCTATGTAAATTTCTGTTCCTACTGTTGTCATGTCTGAGGGTACATAAGCTAGTCCAATTGCTTTTTTTAAACTCGGAGCCATGGTTCCTGAAGTTACTCTTCCTATAGGATGTCCCTCTTGGTTAAGCACTTCATAGCCTTGTCTTGGAACGCCTCGGTCAATAAGCTCAAAGCCAACCAAACGCTTTTTTATTCCGGCTTCTTTTTGGCTTTTTAAAAAGGCTGCATCTACAAAGTTGTTGGTAAATTTTGTAATCCAACCCAAACCCGCTTCTAAAGGAGATGTGCTGTCGTCAATATCGTTTCCGTACAAGCAAAAGCCCATTTCCAAACGGAGTGTATCTCTTGCAGCCAATCCTACTGGTGTAATGTTACAGTCTTTTCCCGCTTCAAATATTGCGTTCCAAACAGCTTGGGCATCTTCGTTTTTAATATAAATTTCAAATCCACCAGCACCGGTATAACCTGTTGTAGAAATCAAAATGTTTTCTTTTCCGGCAAACACACCTTTTTGAAATGTGTAGTATTTCATCTCGGAAATATTCATCTGGGTAAGACTTTGCAGTGCTTCGCTTGCTTTAGGTCCTTGCACGGCTAAGAGAGAAGTGTCTTCAGAGATGTTAATCATTTCTACTCCTGCTGTATTATGTTTAGAAATCCAATCCCAATCTTTAGAAATATTAGAGGCATTCACTACAAGGAAGTAGGTACTTTCATTCATTCGATACACTAAAAGGTCGTCAACAATCCCGCCTTTCCCATTAGGCAAACAAGTATATTGCACCTTTCCGTCTACCAGTTTAGTTACATCGTTTGAGGTAAGTTTTTGAACCAGCTCAAATGCGCCCTCCCCGCGAATTATAAACTCGCCCATATGAGAAACATCAAAAACACCTACGTTTTCTCTTACATTAATGTGTTCTGCGGTAACTCCCTCATACTGAACGGGCATATTGTAACCTGCAAAGGGAACCATTTTAGCGCCTAATGCTTCATGTATATGACTTAATGCTGTGTTTTTCATTTTGTAAATTTTGCTTTGCAAAAGTAAATGATATTTCGTTCTCTATTAAATTTAACAATACTTTTTATGGTGCTTTGTAGAATACGAATCTCTTGTGTTTCGATTGTTTTGTCAAGTCTACCTATATTATGTAGCTATATAGACGCTTTAATGCGTAATTTGTTTCTGGTAACTGGTTTGACTCGTTGTTTATTTGAGAAAAAAAAACCTCCAATTTTGGAGGTTTTTTAGTTTTATAATTAAGTTTTACTTGGCGTAGTTTACCGCTCTAGTTTCTCTAATAACTGTAACTTTTACTTGGCCAGGGTAAGTCATTTCATTTTGTATTTTCTGAGATATTTCAAAAGAAATAGCTGCCGCTTTTTCATCGTTAACTTTTTCACTTTCTACGATAACACGTAGTTCTCTACCTGCTTGTATGGCATAAGATTTAAGAACACCAGGGTGCGCTAAGGCAAGACTTTCCAGTTCTTTTAAACGCTGAATGTAAGATTCAACAATTTCTCTACGTGCTCCAGGTCTTGCTCCCGAAATGGCATCACAAACCTGTACAATAGGCGAGTAAAGACTTGTCATTTCTATTTCGTCGTGGTGTGCTCCAATCGCATTGCATATTTCGGGTTTTTCACCATATTTTTCTGCAATTTTCATCCCCAAAATAGCGTGTGGTAATTCGGGTTCATCATCCGGTACTTTTCCAATATCGTGAAGTAAACCGGCTCTTTTTGCTGCTTTCGGATTTAAACCGAGCTCTGAGGCCATTGTGGCACACAAGTTTGCCGTTTCTCTACTATGCTGTAATAAGTTTTGACCGTAGGATGATCGATAGCGCATGCGCCCAACCATTCTAAGTAGCTCGGGGTGTAAGCCATGAATTCCTAGATCGATGCAGGTGCGTTTTCCTGTTTCAACAATTTCTTCCTCGAGTTGCTTTTTAGTTTTTGCAACGATCTCCTCGATACGAGCGGGGTGAATACGACCATCGGTAACTAATTTATGTAATGCTAATCGTGCAATTTCTCTACGAATTGGGTCGAAACAAGATAGTATGATAGCTTCTGGCGTATCGTCTACAACAATTTCTACGCCTGTTGCAGATTCTAATGCTCTAATATTCCGTCCTTCTCTACCTATAATTCTACCTTTAATGTCGTCGCTTTCGATGTTGAATACAGAAACTGCATTTTCAACAGAATGTTCTGTAGCAACTCGTTGAATGGTTTGAATTACAATTTTCTTAGCTTCGTTGTTTGCGGTAAGTTTAGCTTCTTCAATAGTGTTTTGAATTAAAGACATAGCCTCGGTTTTTGCTTCGGCTTTTAGTGCATCTACCAATTGCGATTTTGCATCTTCGGCACTCATGCCAGAGATGGTTTCTAAAGCTTTTATCTGGCGCGAGTGTGCTTTCTCTAATTCTACTTCTTTACGTTCAATAAGCTCTAATTGATTGTCAAGATTTTCGCGCTTATTTTCTAATTCTTTTCCTTTTCTTTTAGAGTCTTCGAGTCTTTGATTTAGTTTTGTGTCTTTCTCTTTCCCCTTAGATTCCAGTTCAACTATTTTACGGTTGCGGTCGTTTATTGTTTTTTCGTGTTCACTTTTAAGTTCTAAAAACTTCTCTTTTGCTTGTAAGATTTTATCTTTTTTAAGCTGTTCAGCAGTTTTTTTAGCGTCCTCGAGTATTAATTTCGATTTGCTTTCTATAGATTTTCGCATGAGTGTAGAAGCTAGTAAGTACCCTAATACTAAGGCAACTATTCCTACTGCGATTGGAAGTATTTCAGTCATTTTTGTTTTTATTTATGAAAAAAAGAAACCCGTACTAATCCTGTTTATTAAACTCCTGTAAAGCACGGATGAACCGACCATTAAATAGCAAACGTCCACTGACACCCGAAGGACCCAAAGGTTGAGGCTTGTTTTTTAGATAACGAATCAAATTCAATAATATAAATGTTGAGTTTAACAACTTGTTGAATTAATACGGGAAACTAAAGATTAGTTTTTATGTTAAAGAACTGTTTAGCAAGGCTGTAATATCTGCTTCAATTTGGTCTATTTTTGTTTCGAGCTCAGGAGCGTCTACCATGGTTTTACCCTGAATAGTTTCTAACTTAGTCGATAGTTGTAATGCGCACATTGCCAACAAGTCTTGCTTGTCTTTAACGGCGTAATTTGACTCAAATTGTTTTAGGATATCTTCAATTTTTGAAGCTGCTTTACGAATACCCTCTTCTTCTTTTCTATCTATAGTTAGTGGGTAAACCCTGCCGGCTATAGAAACTTTGATTTTGAGTTTATCCATTTTCGCTATATCACTGATTTAGCTGTGCTATACATTTGTCTATTCCCCGTACAAGTTCGTTAATTTTATGCCTCGCTTCATTACTACTCATTCCAACTTCTTTTAGCGATTTTGCATTAATAATCAACTCCCTTTCTTCTTTGAGCGCCTTAATTCGACTCATTTTTAACTCAAGCTTTTGCTCGAGTTCCTTATTTTCTAAGCGTAAATTATCGTTTTTAAGTTTAAGTTGCTTGAATACGGTATTCAGCTCTTGAACTTGAGAACGTAAATGACTTAGTTTTTTTGTTAATTGATTCATTAATTAAGGCAACATCAATGACACAAATATAGTTATTACCATTTTAATTTACCGATTAATAGAACACTAAAAATTTCTTTGCTTCGTTTTAGCAAAAAGTTTTATTAAATCGACTAATAATTTAATTTTGCATTAAATATAAATGTGTGAGATAGAATGAATTGCTTAACAAAATTGCTTAGTGTAAGTTTTACGTTTGTGTTGAACTGTCTTGTGCTTTCTGCCCAAACGCCCTTCGCTCAAACAAGTTTTGGTCCTCCCTTGGATATTCCTCTAGTCTTGGCAGGTACTTTTGGCGAATTAAGATCTAACCATTTTCATGCTGGCATAGATATTAAAACCAAAGGAATTGAAGGCTTTCCTGTATTGGCTATAGACAGTGGCTATGTGTCTAGGTTGAAAACGCGTCCTGGTGGATACGGAAAAGCGCTGTACTTAACCCATTACAACGGCTATGTTTCTGTGTATGCACATTTACAAAGTTTTGAGAATTCTATCGCTGCTTTTTTGTTAGAAAATCAATACCGAAAGCAAAAATTTTCTGTCGATTTATTTCCCGATGTAGCACAATTTAAGTTTTACAAAGGCGATACCATTGCCTGGTCCGGAAACACTGGTAGTTCTAACGCACCGCATTTACATTTCGAAATTAGAGATGCTTTGAGCCAAGAAACCATCAATCCACTACTTTTTGGTTTTGACGTTAAGGATACCACACCTCCTTCAATTAATAATCTTCATATTTATCCTTTAAATTCCCAATCGAGTATTAATGGCTTTAACGATACGCTCCGAATTCCAATTCGTAAAGTATCGAGTAGGAAATACAAGATTGATTCTGATGATTTGGTTTTAAATGGTCTCGTTGGATTTGGTGTTGATGTTTTTGATAGGCTCGATAATGCTCCAAATAAAAATGGTGTTTACAGTATTGAGCTTTTTATCGATTCCTCCTTGGTTTATAAGCATGAGATGGAGCGTTTTTCTTTTTCCGAAACTCGGTACATTAATTCTTTTATGGATTATCATGCTAAGAAAAACTATTTTTTACGCAGCCAAAAATCTTTTAAAGACCCCAATAACAAACTTAGTATTTATAAGTTTTTAGAAAACGATGGTCAAATTAATTTTGAATCTACAGCCCGTCATAAGGCTTATTATTTGGTTAAAGACACCGATGGGAATACGTCAACTTTAGCCTTTAGTTTTTCGAGTGATAGTACTCAGGTACTGTCTAAGCAGAAGGAATATTCTCGATTGTTTCTTTATTCTCAAGAGAATAAATTTACTCAAAATAATGCAACTGTTTTAATTGCTAAAAATAGTTTGTATACCGATATTGATTTCTCTTATGCGGTGTTCGAAGCTCAGGATGAGTTTGTTTCAAAAATTCATTCAATTCACAACTCAGAAACCCCTATTCACACTGCTTTTTCTATTGGTATTAACTTAAAAAATATATCCGAAGAATTTAAACCAAAGACTCAGGTGTGTCGCATAGATTCTAAAGGCGCTATTTCTTGCTTGTCAAGCTCCTGGAAAGGTGATACACTCCTAGCCAAATCAAAAGTTTTTGGAAATTTTAGTGCAATTATAGACACGGTTAAACCAGAACTAAAAATTAAATCGTTTGTATACGATTTGTCAAAGGCAAGTAGTTTTAGCTTTACAGTAACCGACGCTTTAAGCGGATTAAACTCATACGATGCCTATGTAGATGGTAAATGGATTTTATTAGAATACGATCCTAAGAACAATTGTTTAACTCATTTTTTTGATGGTAAAATTACCTCTGGAGTACATTTTGTCGAAATTGTGGTAACAGATAATGTAAAAAATGAAAATCGTTTGCGTTTAGAATTTGTTCGCTAAAAATATTTTTATCTTCGTCCCTTATGAATAGAGTTGTTTTAAGTGTAGTTCTCCTTTCGATTTCCTTGTTGCTTAGCCAAGCTTTATTGGCCCAAACAACTGTTGTTTATGGTTATATAACCAACCAAAATAACGAAGTTATAGAAGGTGTTAGCATAGAGTATAAAAGAAAAGGTGCCATTACCGATGCCAAAGGCTTTTATTCTATAAATATACCCAGCGGTAAAAAGTCAAATGTAATTTTTACTCATTTATCCTACGAAAATCAGGTACATAATTTTTTACTTTCTGCGAACGAACAAAAACGTTTTGACCTAGTTTTAAAGAAAGAGGTTACTTTAATTTCTGAAATTGAACTGATTGATGAAGTCTTAAGAGATCAAAATGTTACCACGCTCGATAAAAAGAATATTAACATAATTACAGGGCCTACTGGAGGAGTAGAGGGCTTAATTTCTACCCTAGCTGGAGTAAGTACTAAAAATGAGATGAGCTCGCAGTACTCTGTAAGAGGCGGTAATTTTGACGAAAATTTAGTTTACGTAAATGGTTTTGAAATTTACAGACCCTTTTTAGTTCGCAGTGGCGAACAAGAAGGTTTGAGCTTTGTAAATTCAGACATGGTAGAAAATATCACATTCTCTACAGGTGGTTTTGATGCTAAATACGGCGATAAATTATCGTCTGTATTAGACATACAATATAAAGACCCTAAAGAATGGAAGAGTCATTTAACTCTTAGTTTTTTAGGTGTAAACGCTACTGTAGAGGGTGTTAATAAATCTAAACGTTGGTCTCATATTACAAGTTACCGTCAAAAAACAAATCAATTTCTATTAAATAGTTTAGATACCGAGTCTAATTACAGACCAGATTTTAAGGATTTTCAATCTCTAAATATTTACCATTTTAACTCTTCTATGAAGTTGAGTTTGTTAGGCCATTATTCTTCCAATACGTATCAATCAAATCCAGTAACCCGACAAAGTGATTTTGGTACTGTTGATAAGCCTTTGCGACTTAATATTTATTTTGAAGGTCAAGAAAAAGATGCTTACCAGAGTGGTATGGGTGCCCTAAGGTTCGATTATCAAATTCACGATAGTTTAAAAATGAGTTTAGCGGCCTCCATTTTTCAAACCCGAGAAGAGGAATATTACGATGTAGAAGCACAATATTGGTTGGGTGCTTTGGACAATAGCTTAAGCTCAGATAATTTTGGTGAAGTGGTTGACAATAGAGGAGTTGGTGGCTACTTACGCCATGCCAGAAATGATCTCTTTGCTCAGGTTTACAATGCTTCTTACAACGGTAAGTTTTTTAAAGAAAAATCGAGTTTTGAATGGGGTGCTAAATACCAACATGAATTAATAGACGATCGTTTAAGAGAATGGCAATTAGTAGATTCCTCTGGTTTTTCTACGCCTCAAGGCTTGGATACTTTGCTCGAGCTTTTTGAGTTTGTACAGGCGGATAATGAATTAAATTCAAGCAGGTTAAGTGCTTTTATTCAGCAAAATGGAGTCCTAAGTTCAGACAGTGTCCGTTTTACGTATTCTTTAGGTTTGCGCTCTCAATACTGGTCGCTAAATGAAGAGGTTTTTATATCTCCAAGAGTATCGGTAAGTTACTTGCCCAATTGGAAACGAGATGTGCTCTTTAGAGCTTCGATTGGTTCTTACAACCAATCGCCTTTCTATAGAGAATTAAGGAATAAAAAGGGAGTCTTGTTTCCCAATTTAAAAGCTCAAAAATCAATTCATTTTGTCCTCTCAACCGATTATAATTTTAGTTCTTGGGGTAGGCCCTTTAAGTTTGTTGGCGAGCTTTATTACAAGCAGCTAAAAGATATTATACCCTACGAAATAGAAAATTTGCGCATTCGATACTTGCCAGAATTATCTGCCATCGGGTATACTACAGGTATTGACCTTCGAGTAAATGGTGAGTTTGTTCCTGGCGTGGAGTCTTGGGCTAGTATGTCTTTATTATCCTCAAAAGAAAATATAGAGAACGATGGGCATGGTTATATCGCAAGACCAACAGATCAGCGCTTTAGTTTTTCTCTGTTTTTTCAAGATTACTTACCCAACCGTCCGTCGTATAAAATGAATTTAAAATTGCATTACAGTAGCGGCTTGCCAACGGGTGCACTAAATTCTAAAAGACACGAACAAATTTTTCGTATTCCATCCTATAAAAGAGTCGATATTGGCTTCTCCAAAGTTTTGAAACAAGGGGATGTGGGTTCAAAATCGAGGTATTTAAAACATTTTGAATCTCTTATTATAAGCGCTGAAGTTTTTAATTTATTAGGTATTCGAAACACGCTATCCTATTTGTGGGTAACGGATGTGGTTCAAAATCAGTATGCTGTACCCAATTATTTAACTTCTAGGTTGTTAAATTTAAAAATACAAGCTAAATTTTAATTCAATATTTAGTACTCTCTGGGTGTTTATCTCTAAATTCTACATTTTTTTGTTTCTGACATATTACATGGTTTTGTCGTGTTTTTTGACATTCTGTCATGTATCTTGAGATGGCATAAGAATTGACTAATCAAAGTCTAGAAAAAAACTAAATTATATAAGCTTATGGCTACTGGTAAAATTAATGTAACGGCGGATAATATATTCCCTATCATCAAAAAATTCTTGTATTCAGATCACGAAATATTCTTGCGAGAGTTGGTTTCGAATGCTGTAGATGCAAGTTCAAAGTTAAAAACAATGTCTTCTTTAGGCGAAGTTAAAGGGTCGGTTGATGCTCTTCGTGTAGAGGTAAAGTTAGACAAGGAAGCAAAAACGCTAACTATTTCTGACAATGGTATTGGTATGACCTCTGACGAGGTTGAGAAATACATCAACCAATTGGCTTTTTCTGGTGCAGAAGAATTTTTAAGTAAGTACGAAGACAAAGCCGATGGTGCTGGAATTATAGGGCATTTTGGTTTAGGCTTTTACTCGGCTTTTATGGTTGCAGAAAGAGTAGAGATTTTCACAAAATCTCATCAAGACTCTCCTGCAATGCGCTGGGAATGCGATGGCTCTCCAGAATTTACTTTAGAAGAAACTGAGAAAAAAGAAAGAGGTACAGATATCGTGCTTCATATTGCAGAAGACTCTTTGGAGTTTTTAGAAGATACTCGTATTACTGAGTTGTTAAACAAGTACTGTAAGTTTTTACCTGTAGAAATTAAATACGGAACTAAAGAACTTACTACTAAAGAAGGCGAAGGAGATGATGCTAAAGAGGTAAAAACAACTGTTGACAACATCATTAACAACCCAAAGCCAGCTTGGACAAAATCTCCAACTGACTTAGAAGACGAGGATTATAAAGCATTCCATAGAGAGTTGTATCCGATGAATTTTGAGGAACCTCTTTTTCACATTCACTTAAATGTAGATTATCCTTTTAACTTAACAGGTGTTTTATACTTCCCTAAGTTAAAGCAGAATATGGATATGAATAAAAATCGTATTCAATTATACTGCAACCAAGTTTACGTTACCGATTCTGTAGAAGGAATTGTTCCAGAGTTCTTAACCATGTTACAAGGTGTATTAGACTCTCCAGACATTCCCTTAAATGTATCGCGCTCTTACTTGCAATCCGATGCAAATGTAAAGAAGATCTCTTCGCACATTACTAAAAAAGTTGCCGATAAATTAAACGATATGTTTAAGTCAGACCGCAAAGCTTTTGAGCAAAAGTGGGAAGACATGAAGGTAATTGTTGAATACGGGATGCTTTCTGAAAAGAAATTTTTTGACAAAGCAGAGAAGTTTGCACTGTATCAAAATGTAGACGGCGATTTTGCTACTTGGAGTGAGTATGTAGAAAAAATTAAAGTAAATCAGGTTGATAAAGACGGTAAAACAGTCATTCTTTATACCAACGATAAGGAAGCTCAACACAGTTACATAGCAGAAGCTAAAGAGAAACTTTACGATGTTTTGGTTTTAGATGGCCCAATAATAAGCCACCTAATTCAAAAATTAGAAGCTGAGAAAGAAAATGTGTCTTTTGTTCGTGTAGATGCAGACTCTATTGATAAGTTAATAAAAACTGGCGACGACATTCCTTCGGTATTGTCCGAAGCTGACGAAAAATCGCTAAAAGAAACAATCGAGAGTGTTGTAGCTAAAGAGCAGTATACAGTCCAATTCGAAAGCCTAAGTCCTTCTTCTTCGCCCTTTGTAATTACGCGCTCAGAATTTATGAGACGTATGAAAGAGATGAGTGCCTCTGGTGGTGGTGGCATGTTCGGTATGGAAAATATGCCTGAAATGTATAATTTGGTCGTAAATGGTAACCATCCACTTGTTTCTAAGGTATTAGCAGAAAAGGATGCTGAAAACCAAAAAGCCATGTTAAAAGCAGCTACTGATCTTGCCAAGCTTTCTCAAGGCTTGTTAAAAGGAGAGGAACTCACTTCATTTATTAAAAATCGTTACAACGATTTGGTTTAAAGTTTTTTCTTCAAATAAAAAAGGCTGCACATTGTGCAGCCTTTTTTATGAATAAACTATTTATGTGTGTTTGTGCAGTGTGTAAGAATACTGCTTTCAATTTCTTGTTCGTACACTTCATGAAAATATTCGATGTAAATGTCTGTGTTTTTGCAGCCTTTTTTTACCAGTGCATAAGCTGTATTTAAATTTTTACAAGCCAGTTCTTCTTCTTTTATTTCTAATTGATCTAGTGCCATATAATAATAAGCTTCGGTACATTCCTGGTAGTTGTTTAAAGCGGTTTGAAAGGCTTCTATAGATTCTTTATGCTTGTTTTGAGCACTCAAGCATCTACCTTTGTTTACAAACGTATATACATCAACCCAATCCTCTCCAATGGTTTCGGTAATTTCGTTAATATTCAAATTAAACTCCTCAATAGCTTTCTCATAATTCTC
>Ga0209533_1000594_pt1 | contig 34475 bp, 26 predicted proteins | sample COG_04_FD_184748 | JGI IMG/M metagenome (GOLD analysis project Ga0209533, IMG submission 184748) | Pelagic Microbial community sample from North Sea - COGITO 998_met_04 (SPAdes) (version 2) | ecosystem: Environmental > Aquatic > Marine > Neritic zone/Coastal water | place: Helgoland, sampling...
CTGGTTTCGGCTTGGGGTATCTGGCTAAATCTGAGACGTTAAGCGTTAACATTACTAGGCCTAGACCTAGTCGAAACTTTATACCGATGAAAGAAGTCAGCTTTTGATCAACATCATTAGCTGCAATACTCTCAACTAAAACTTCAATCCATTAGATAAGGATGATGTTTGGGCGGGCGACGTGATCTATCTCAAAACGGCGGAAGGCTGGATGTACTTGGCGGGGTTCTGTCGCAAAGATATACATAGTATTTTCCAATAGAGAGATGAGCCTGAAATTCAGCTGTTTAAGTGCCTGTTTTTAGTCGCTCATGAAGTTGATTAAAGAGTTTATCTCTTGCTGAGTTCAGTTGTTCAGCAGCTTCATTGTCTGTTATTTAGTTGGCAGATGGATCTGGATTTAGCTTAGGATTGGGTGTCTTATTCTAATTTTTATAGCTAGCGCATAAAGCGATGAGGTTGAGTGCTTCATCGCTTTATTAGTTGTTTAACGACTTAATTACACTTTTACTCGCGATTTATAGAGGGTTTAAATTTCATGAAATTGGATTTAAAAAATAAAATACCACCACCTATTGTTACATTAGTTTTTGCCGCACTGATTTATTTATCGTCCGATTTGTTACCTCATTTAATGTTTAAAGGGCAAACATTTCTATCATCCATTATTATGATATTCGGGCTAATAATTTTATTGCTTGCAGTTAAAGCATTTGTACAATTTAAAACAACGATTAATCCTCTAAAGCCAGAAACAACCTCTGTACTGGTAACATCGGGTATATTTAAATTGAGCCGCAACCCAATGTATTTGGGTATGTTATTGCTTATAATAGGTTTATGGGGCAAAACAGGTGCTGCTTCAGGGTTTATTTTGGTACCTAGTTTTATAGCGTATTTGAATTATTTTCAGATATTTCCTGAGGAGCAGGCAATGAAGGGGCTTTTTTCAGGTAAATATGAAGTTTACTGCCAACAGGTAAGGCGTTGGCTTTAATTTTATTTCAAGGGATTATTATGTTTAAAAAATTAACGATTTGTTTAGTGCTTTTCTGTCTTGGCGGTTGCACCTTGCTAACATTACCTTTAGTGGTAGTTGATACCGCTGTGGGTATTGCTACATTACCTATCACTGCAGTGGGGAAGGTGGTTGATGCGGTTAATGATGACGAAGAAGAGTGATCTTTAAGCTGAAAAAAAAGGGGTGCTAACAGCACCCCTTTTTTTGTGTAACCACTCTGGGTTTTATTATTTAGAAGTCGCGTCGATACGCTGCATACCAGAACGCGCCATTAAAGCCCATAGGTGCAAATTGGCTATAAAGTCTTCCCAAGCTAGCTGTTTTGGTTGAGTCGCCGCCTTTATTATTAAAGATATTATTGCCACCAAAAAGAACACTTGCTTGATTATTTAGTTCATAGGTAGCTTCAATATCTGCTGTATATTCAGAATCAAAGGTTTTTTCGTCCTCTTTATCCCACCAAGCGCCATAATAATTAATACGGCTTAATAGATTTACGCCGCCAATTGTTTTCCTAGCACTTAGATTCCATCGTGTATTAGGAGTTGTTTCTTCAATTTGTTGCTCCCGAGCATTGTCAATGGTGGAGCCTCTTTTGGTTACCTTAGTTTTAGTGTGGTTATAGGCGAGATTCCAATCAATATCAGCCATAGTCGTTGAGGCTACAATATCAAACCCACTGGTGTTAGTAGCAAAGTCATTGGTGAAAAATCTAACTTCTGAAATATCTTCTGCACCAGGATAGTTCATGCCAATTAGTGTTTTTCTTTGATCATCTGATAATGGAGTTTCTTTCGAAAGGTTTAAACGATTTTTAATATCAATATCAAAGTAATCTACGGTGATATCAATTTCACCAATGGTTGCAAATAAACCTAGGGTTATATTTTTTGATTCCTCAGGTTTTAGCGGCTTTCCACCCAGTAACACTGAAACAGGATTGGTCGCAGGCAATGTACCCTTATTTACCAACTTATCTTTTTTTACATCTAGTTCAGTGGATATATTTGCAGCATTAATTTGCCCTGGTGTGGGTGCCTTAAAGCCGGTGCTAATAGTTGAACGAATGCCCGCGCTATCACTTAGCTGATAATTACCACCAAGCTTATAGTTGGTAGTGGTGCCAAAATCATCAAAGTTTTCAGTTCGCAGCGCTGTTTGAACCAATAATTGATCAGTAGCCTCCCAATCAGCTTCAATATAAGCCGCTATATTAGAGCGATCAAAGACACCAGAAATTTCAGGTGAAAACCCGGGGAAACCATTGGATGAGGTGCTAAATGGCGTTGGCTTTTCATCAGCATTAAAGGCGAGTGAGCCCTTGACCCATGAATTTCTGTCACCGGCACCAATGGTAAATTCTTCAATACGGTACTCAGCGCCAAAGGCCCAACTCAATGTTTCACTGCTGGTGTAGGTGAAATCAGCATTTATATTTCGATCTACCTGCTGGTAGTAGCCAGGATCAAAGTTGCGAACTGTGGTTTTGCCATCGGCATTTGGCCCAAGGCTAGCATTCACCGAATTATTAATATAGAAATCGGCCTTGCTTTTGCCGTAGTAACTACTAACATCCCAACCTAAACCGCCAGCAGTTTCACCCTTAACGCCAAATAAAAAGCCTTGATCGGAGACCTTGCCGCCAAATCGAGGTGTGAATCCTCCAGGGATAATTTCAGCATAGTGAAAACAGTCATCATCTTTACCAAGTAGAGAAATAGTTGCTAGTACCTCACTTAAATCAACCTTGCCATTCGCATCTTTATGATCTTTGGTGTACGCCTGTTTGTTACAATTTCCCGTTCCATCCTCTGTCATATCGGCAATGAGTAGTTTGTCACCGGAGGCATAAACACCACCACGATTAGTTGGATTGCGGAAAAAGAATCCACCGTCTACTGTTTTGGAGTTATTGTTGGCGTAGCCATACATTTCGGTACCGCCACCCAGATCACCGCCAAAATTTAGAAACAGTTTAATATCATTATCAACTTTTGGCTTGCCCCAAATCATTGCTGGGTTAGGGACATCTTGGAATCCTGCGTCAATAAGTGCCGCTGCATCTACACGCTGTTTTGAGCGACTAGTCGCATCTGCATTGCTGTATTCAAGGGACATATTAACAAAGCCATCGGTGCCTAGTTCAAAGCCTCTGTTCATAGCCACTGTTGTCTGCTGACCATCTCCTGCAGAGTATTGACCAGAGCGCAATTCAAGTTTGCCACCATCGCTTGCATCCTGTAGCTGAAAATTAATAACACCAGCAATGGCGTCAGAGCCATAGATAGATGATGCGCCATCGCGAAGCACTTCAACACTTTTCAGCGCTATGGTAGGTATAACTGATATATCGGGACCCTGAGAGCCATTTGAAATACCATTGCCATTCCAAGTGATTACTGCACCGCGATGCCTTCGTTTGCCATTTACCAAAATTAAAGTGTGATCCGGGGCTAAGCCGCGAAGATTAGCTGGGCGCATAAAAGTAGCCGCGTCGCTGATCGGTTGATCATTTACAGAATATGAAGGTACAGAATTTCTTAAAAGATTGCTGATATCCGTATCACCTTGATTAGTTAGTTCCTCAGAGGAAATAACATCAACTGGTGCTGTAGTTTCTGTTATAGAGCGAGCTTTTGCCCTACTGCCGATTGTTACAACTTCTTCTAAGGCACCGTCAGCAAATGATAATGCAGGCATTAAGTGTGTCCCTACCATGGTTGAAAAAATTATCATTGCTTTCCAAATTTTATTAATATTCATAGTCTCTCCTTAACTAGAGTTTAGTGTTTGCTTCTAATACTGCTTCCGCAAATAACAAGTATAGACAATGCTTTTGCTTTCGTTGGGGAGGTTGCTGTATTTAATGCTTCAATGAATTGGATTAACGTTTATTTGGTTACAAGATAAGGCTTTTTGATGTTTCACCGGCTCGCTCTTGAACCAGTTTAGGTACTAGAAATCCGGGTAATTCAGCTTGAATTTGGCTGAAAATTTCTACAGCATGATCCTTAGATACATCAAAATGGCTAGCGCCCTGAACGGGGTCTAGCATATGCAGATAGTAGGGCATTATTCCCGCATCAAATAGCTTTTCACTTAAAGCGATAAGTTGTTCGCTACTGTCATTTACCCCTTTAAGAAGTACGCTTTGGTTAAGCATAGTGATACCTGCAGATTTTAATTGATCAACCGCTTGGCATAGCTTCGCGTCTATTTCATTGGCGTGATTAATATGTAACACCATGGTCGGTTTTAGACGAGTGTTACCTAGCCAATCAAGTAATTGATTGTCGACCCTACTTGGAATAACCACGGGCAGTCGGGTATGAATACGCAGGCGTTTAATATGTTTTATCGATTCAATTTGTTGCGTAAGCCAACTTAGAAAATTGTCATTGGCGGCTAAGGGGTCGCCGCCACTATAAATTACTTCATTAATTTCAGGCCGAGTTTTGAGGTAATCAAGTGCCTGCAACCACTGCTGTTTGCTTTGGCGGTTTTCTTGATAGGGAAAATGACGGCGAAAACAGTAGCGACAGTTGATCGCGCAGTTGGGGCTAATAATCATCAGAACCCGATTGCGATATTTATGTACAATGCCCGCTACGGGATTGTACTCTGATTCATTGACTGGATCGGTATTGAAGCTGGGGTCTTGCTTAAGCTCTGCTTCAATTGGAATTACCTGTTTGAGTAGGGGGTCTTCTGGGTTGCCATATTCCATTAATTGAGCATAGTGTTGCGGCACTTTGATGGAAAATTCTTGGGTGGCAAGCTGGCTAGCGTTTAGATCTTTTGAATTTAAGCCCAGCAGTTGTAATAATTGGTCAATTGAACTGATACAGTTACTTAATTCAGCCTTCCAGTCTGAATAAATATTAATCGGTTGGCTTGTGGGTTCAGTTAACATTGAAATTTAATAACTACTCTTGTTTGGAATAAGCAGTTTACGCTATTTTTGGATTGTAGAGTGGAATTAACAGGAACAATTTTTGGACGATCATATCGATTTTATGCAGCAGGCATTAGTGCTTGCAGAGCAGGCTGCCCAGAAGGGTGAGGTGCCTGTGGGTGCTGTGGTAGTGGCAAATGGTGAAGTGGTTGGTAGAGGCTATAACTGTCCTATTGGTTCCTCTGACCCTACTGCGCATGCGGAAATTATTGCCCTGCGCGATGCGTCTAAAAATTTAGAGAATTATCGACTGGCGGGCTGTGATCTGTATGTCACTATTGAGCCCTGCACCATGTGTGTGGGGGCTATGATTCATGCCCGTATTAATCGAATTATCTTTGGTGCGCCAGAGCCTCGTGCTGGCGCTTTAACCAGTCAGCTAGCCCTTTTAGAGTCTGATCATTTTAATCATTCGATGCAATGGACAGGCGGTATCTTAGAAGACCAATGCCGAGCTTTAATGAAAAATTTTTTTAAGCAACGACGCTAGTTTTATTAAAGCGCGTCAGGGGTGACGGGCTGCCAGTTTTCTCGCTCTTTATCTTGGCTATTTTTGTGATTAGATTGCTGCGACACAGAATTCAGCTGCAAATAAGATCGATAGTACTGAATATTATCCACATAGATAACTGGCTCATTGCCGCGCGCATAACCTCGCTTCAATGTGCTGTAATATTTCTTTTTACTGAGAAGTGGTAAGTGCTCCCTGACATCAACCCAAAGATCCGGGTTCTTATTATTTCTTACGGCTAGGATTCGCGCATCTTCCAAATGCCCAAAGCCGACATTGTAGGCAGCTAAGGCAAATAGACTGCGATCAGGGTCCTGTATGCGCTCGGGTAGTCGCGCCTTTAGTTTCAGGAAGTAGGCCACACCACCTTCAAGACTTTGCGCAGGGTCAAGGCGATTTGTGACGCCCATTTCTTTGGCTGTATCTAGAGTGAGCATCATCAGGCCGCGAACGCCGGTGGGAGACTTTGCACGGGGATTCCAATGGGATTCCTGATAGGCAATGGCGGCTACTAGGTGCCAATCTAGGTTATATTCTTCTGCCACTTGGCGGAACATGGCTTCAAATTTGGGTAATCGATTACTGACGAGCTGGCCTAGTTGTTTGGAGTCAGCGGCTGAAAAGCGTTTTGTCTGAGCGAATAATTGTTGCTTAATGGCGTGGAGTTGACCGTTTTCAGTATATTGCTGTAAAAATTGGTTAGCGGCTTTGAGTAATGTGCCATCGCCATGATTCGGGAAAACCCAGGCTAACGCTTGGGGTGCAGAAACATTAAAGGCTTTGCGTGTATTGGGGTAAATATGACGATTAATGTCATAGGCCAGCGAGTCGGTAACCGTATAACTGATTTCACCCTCATGGACTTTACGGATTAATTCACTCATTTCAGCGTCATTTTCTTCGAGCCACTTCAGGCTTGGAAACTGCTTGCGTAATTGCTGTAAATTTTCACTGTGAGATGAGCCGGCAATAACAGCGAGATCACCTTTAAGTTGGCTTAAGGATTTTGGCTTCTGATCGCCTGCGCGATAAATAAGTTGCTGAACAACCTGATGATAGGGGTATGAAAATTTAAAGGATTTACCGCGATCTTCGGTATTCACCAGATTGGCTGCAGCAAAGTCACCCTGTGGGCCGCCCACCGAAAATAGCAAGCTAGGTAAAGTGGATTTGGTAGTGACTTTTAATTCAACACCTAAGCTGTCGGCAAATGCCTTGGCCAATACATATTCAAACCCATTTTTACCATCACCATCTTCAAAATAGGTGGTGGCCCCTGGTAGTGTCAGAACAACTAATTCGCCGCGTTGAATGACTTTTTCGATATCACTGATATGTGAGCTATCAGAAATATAAGCCAAACATAGCAGGGCAATAGCAAAGAGCATGCTGCGATTGCGGATCGTTCTAATGTGCGAGGGGAGCGGATCCATTCAGGGCCTTTATATGCCAGTTAATGGTGTTTTTGATTATTTTACATGGTTTAAACTCTGTGGCTAAGAATATGTGAAATCTAATTCATCTATTTGTGCCTAAAAGCGTAATTTTCAGATAAAATGTCGGCTTGTTTTTAACTGCTTAATTTTGGAACTTATTTCCTATGCTTATTATTGCTGGTGCTTCCGCTTTATCTGCTTTTAGCCAAAGAAAATTGCTTGCTAGCTTAAAGCAGGCAGCCCCTACCATTACGGATGTTAAGGCTGAATATCAGCATTTTGCGGAGGTCACTCAGCCTTTATCAAATGACGACACGGAAACGCTTAAAGCATTAATGCAGTATGGGCCCAAGGAGCAGGCAGTTGCTACCAGTGGCCAGTTACTTCTAGTTGTACCTCGACCGGGTACTATTTCGCCATGGTCTAGTAAGGCCACCGATATTGCTCACAACTGTGGTTTAAAGCATGTTTTGCGTATCGAGCGCGGCACGGCGTACTACATTGAATCTACTGAGCCATTATCAGGCCAGCAGTTAAATGATGTAGCTGATCTGCTTCATGATCGCATGGTTGAAACTGTATTTAATGATTTACAGCAGGCACAAACCCTTTTTGTACAGCATCAGCCGGCACCTCTAACTGAAGTGGATATTATGACCGGTGGCGTTAAGGCGCTAAAAGAAGCAAATATATCCCTAGGCTTGGCCTTGGCGGATGATGAAATTGATTATTTGGTCTCTAGTTTTCAGGGGCTAGGGCGTAATCCTACCGATGCTGAATTAATGATGTTTGCACAGGCAAACTCGGAACATTGTCGGCACAAGATCTTTAATGCTAGCTGGACCTTAGATGGCGAAGACCAGCCAAACAGTCTGTTTGGTATGATTCGCAATACCCATAAATTGGGTGGCGAAAATGTACTCTCTGCTTATTCTGATAATGCCGCTGTGGTTGCTGGCAGTATGGGTGGCCGTTTTTATCCTGACCCAGTGTCTAAAGAATATGGTTACTCGCAGGAACCAGTTCATCTGTTGATGAAAGTTGAAACCCACAACCACCCAACTGCTATTGCACCTTTTTCTGGCGCGGGTACTGGCTCTGGTGGAGAAATTCGCGATGAGGGTGCGGTAGGTCGTGGCTCCAAGCCAAAAGTCGGCTTAGTAGGCTTTACTGTGTCTAACCTACAGATCCCTAACTACACTCAGCCTTGGGAAGAAGATTACGGCAAACCTGATCGTATCGTATCGGCCTTGGATATTATGGTTGAGGGTCCCATTGGTGGTGCGGCGTTTAATAATGAATTTGGCCGACCTAATCTTTGTGGTTATTTTCGTACTTTTGAAGCTGATTTTTCTGGTGAGCGTCGCGGTTATCACAAGCCCATAATGATTGCCGGTGGCTACGGCAATATTCGTGAAGACCATGTTGATAAACCTGAATTTGAGCCCGGTGCAAAATTAGTGGTGCTGGGTGGACCAGCTATGTTAATTGGTTTAGGGGGTGGTGCGGCCTCTAGTATGACTACGGGTAGTAGTTCTGCAGATTTAGATTTTGCCTCGGTGCAACGTCAAAACCCTGAAATCGAGCGTCGCTGTCAGGAAGTGATCGATCAATGCTGGCAGTTAGGGGATACCAACCCGATTGCCTTTATCCATGATGTGGGGGCAGGTGGTCTTTCCAATGCATTACCTGAGCTAGTCAAGGATGGCGGTACTGGTGGTGTGTTTGATTTGAGAAAAGTGCCCAATGATGAGCCAGGAATGTCACCGGTAGAAATCTGGTGTAATGAGGCTCAGGAGCGCTACGTTTTGGCGGTTAAGCCTGAAGACATTCAGCGTTTTGAAGCTATCTGTCAGCGTGAAAGATGTCCATTTGCTGTGGTAGGTGAGGCCACTGAAGAAAAAGCGATTAAGGTAACTGATCAGCAGTTTGATAATAATCCCGTTGATTTACCGATGTCCGTGCTCTTTGGCAAGGCGCCAAAAATGCATCGTTCAGCTGAAAAGTTAGAGCTAGCAGGTGATGATTTTGGTACGCAGTATTTAAATATTAACGAGGCGGTGGTTCGGGTACTTCAGCACCCAGCTGTGGCCAGTAAAAGTTTCTTGATTACCATTGGTGATCGCTCCGTAACTGGTATGGTGGCTCGCGATCAGATGGTAGGCCCTTGGCAGGTACCTGTGGCTGACTGTGCGGTAACTACAGTGACCTTCGATAGTTATGCAGGTGAGGCGATGGCCATGGGTGAGCGCACCCCGTTGGCGCTAATCAATGCCCCGGCATCGGGTCGTATGGCGATTGGTGAGGCAATCACCAATATTTGCTCTACCCGAATCGCTGATATTAAAGATATTAAACTTTCTGCTAACTGGATGTGTGCTGCCGGCTCAGCAGGTGAAGATGAAAAACTCTATCGCACCGTTGAAGCAGTTGGGATGGATCTCTGCCCTAAATTAGGGATTACTGTGCCGGTCGGTAAAGACAGTATGTCCATGCGCACTGCATGGCAGGATCAGGGTGAAGATAAGTCAGTGACTGCGCCTTTATCACTGGTTATTACCGGCTTTTCACCGGTGACTGATGTGCGCAAAACGGTGACACCTCAGTTGCAGGATGTTGCGGATGAAACTCAGTTAATTTTGATTGATTTGGGTGCCGGTGCCAATCGCTTAGGTGGCTCAATTTTGGCGCAGGTTTATTCTAAGATGGGTAGCGTGGCACCGGATGTTGATGATGCCGAAAGCCTAAAAGCCTTTTTTAATACCACTCAGGCGCTTCTAGAAGAAGACAAATTGCTGGCCTACCACGATCGTTCTGATGGTGGGTTGTTTACTACCCTCGTTGAAATGGCCTTTGCCGGGCATACCGGTGTTTCTGTAGATATTGGTGCTTTGGATAATGATGATTTAGCGGTTTTATTTAATGAAGAGCTAGGTGCGGTTGTTCAGGTGCACAGTGATCACGCAGCTGAGGTGTTAGAGCAGTTTACACAGGCTAATATCCAGGCCTATGCCTTAGGTACTGTTAATAAGGCCGATAGTATCGATATTAGTCGCGATGGCGATCTGTTGTTCTCTAAAATTCGGGCTGATTTGCAAGAACATTGGAGTCGTACCTCTTATCAAATCGCTTCGCGCCGAGATAATGCCGATTGCGTCAAAGAAGAGTTTGATCGCATTGCCAATGCTGATGCGGGCTTATCTGCCAAGCTTAGCTATGACCCCGCTGATGATATCAGTGCGCCCTATATTCAGAAAGGCGCAAAACCGAAAATGGCTATTCTGCGTGAGCAGGGTGTTAACAGTCATTTAGAAATGGCGGCTGCCTTTGATCGCGCAGGCTTTAGTGCGGTGGATGTGCATATGAGCGACCTGCTTGCTGAGCGCCAATCACTGCAAGACTTCTCTGGTTTGGTAGCCTGTGGTGGCTTCTCCTATGGTGATGTTTTAGGTGCTGGCGAGGGTTGGGCAAAAACAGTCTTATTTAATAATCAGCTACGCGACCAGTTTGAGCAATTTTTCCATCGTCCAGAAACTTTCAGTTTAGGTGTGTGCAATGGTTGTCAGATGCTTTCAAATCTTAAAACCCTCATACCGGGCGCTGAGCTTTGGCCGCGATTTGTACGCAATCTATCTGAGCAATTTGAAGCGCGTTTTTCACTGGTAAGAGTGGAAGAATCGCCCTCAATTCTTATGCAGGGTATGGCTGGCTCCTATATGCCAATTGCGGTATCTCATGGTGAGGGCCGTGCTGAATTTGCTAATGCACAAGCCCTGAGTAGCCTACAGCAGTCTAATCAGATTGCCATGCGCTACTTAGAAAATAATTTATCGGTGGCATCCAAGTACCCCGCTAACCCCAATGGTTCCCCTGATGGAATTACTGGTGTAACCTCAATGGATGGACGGGCAACCTTAATGATGCCCCATCCGGAGCGGGTTTTCCGAACTGTTGTAAATTCTTGGCACCCTGAGGATTGGGGTGAGGATAGTGGCTGGATGCGACTATTTAGAAATGCGAGAGTTTTTGTAGACTAAACTTATTAGTCTAACTAAGGGTTAATTATGAATAAAATTCCAAACGAACCAGAATTAGTTAAAAAAGCACTGCAAATAGGTGCGGTGTATGCGCAGAAGCGCGCTTACGGTAAAATTGAGTCTCATGATTCGGTAAAGCTCAAGGTAGAATTTATCTACAAGGTGCTGGTCGAAGATAAGCTTATTCAGCCCCTCGCTAAGGATCAAATTAGTGACCCTAATATGCGTCATAAGTTGGCACTGTGGATTTCCCGCCAGCTGCCCGAAGACCATCCGCTGTTAAAAGAAAGCTAATTATTCCGCTATTTTCTTAGTGATTCACATGTTACCCTTGCGCCCGAGTTGGCCAGGCAATCGCTGTAGTAATTTCTCGATCATTCGCTTGCGTTTGAAAGGGTGTATTACAGAGGAAAGTCCGGGCTCCATAGGATAGAGTGCCAGGTAACGCCTGGGGGGCGAAAGCCTACGGAAAGTGCAGCAGAGAGTAGACCGCCGATGGCTCCGCAAGGAGAACAGGTAAGGCTGAAAGGGTGCGGTAAGAGCGCACCGCGTTGCTGGTAACAGTTAACGGCAAGGTAAACCCCACTCGGAGCAAGACCAAATAGGTTTCCATAAGGCGTGATCCGCGTTGGAAACGGGTAGGTCGCTTGAGGTAAGCGGTGACGTTTATCCCAGATGAATGATTGTCCTCGACAGAACCCGGCTTATCGGCCAACTCACCCTTATTTTTTTAAGTTTTTTTATACTTTCAAAACTAGTCGGTAAAGAAGATTTTTTATCCCCTTAAAGAATATTAAATATTTTTTATAGACCTAAATATTCTTAAAATCACCAAAAGCTAGAAGTTACTTTAAGTTGCTGTCTTAGCTGACTGTTTTATATTTGTTAATTTTTAACCCCCTCTCAGGCATCTATCAACCCTACCGGAACTAACTGATTTTATTAGTTTTTTTCCCATCTATTCGCCTTGACATTGTAGCCCACTGATCTTAATCTCTATTTGTGGGTAAAAGTGGCAAAAAGTGTATCTTTTTTGGTCTAAAGTGGAGTCAAAGGGTAAAAAATGTTTAGAGGTAGTGATCCAATCAATATGGACGCGAAGGGACGGATGGCAATTCCGACTCGATATCGCGCCCTGCTGGATACAGTTTGCAAAAGCGAGCTGGTGATCACTATTGATATGAAATCCCCCTGTTTAACACTCTCGCCATTACCTGAATGGAAAAATTTTGAGGAAAAAGTTGCGGCACTCCCTGCTATGGACGATTTGGGCGAAATGCTCAGTCGGTTTGTTGTGGGTCAGGCAAAAGATCTGCAGGTTGATGGCAGTGGCCGAATTTTGATTCCTACCGAGTTGCGCGGCTATGCGGAGCTTGATAAAAAACTTGTGTTAGTGGGGCGAACTCAGCGCTTAGAGATTTGGTCTGAAGCTAACTGGAATGCAGAGCGCGAGAAATCCCAGGCAACTTATCGCGAAATGCTTATGGACAAAGAAAGCATGTCCGATGCACTTAAAAATCTATCATGGTAGACGGGTTTAGCGCCGAAGAGGCGAGTGCGGCCGAGCATTCAACGGTGCTTTTGAAAGAAGCTGTTGATGGTGTAGCGATTGATGCAGACGGTTTATATATAGATGGCACCTTTGGTCGAGGCGGTCATACGGCTGAGCTGTTATCTAGACTGTCGGAGAAGGGCTCGGTTATCGCTATTGATAAAGATTTGGATGCAATTGCGGCGGGGCAGGCCCGATTTGCGGAGGAAGACCGATTAACGCTGGTACATGCCAGTTTTGCTGAGCTTGCGGAGATTGTTAAGCAAGCGGGAAAGCATGGTGAGGTCGCAGGCGTTCTGTTGGATTTGGGTGTTTCTTCCCCACAACTGGATGTAGCTGAACGAGGCTTTAGTTTTTTGCGTGATGGTCCTTTGGATATGCGCATGGATACCAGTAAGGGCTTATCAGCAGCTGAATGGTTGGCCTCAGCAGATGAGCAGGATATTTCTAAAGTGATTAAGGAATATGGTGAAGAGCGTTTTGCAAGAAGAATGGCGGCGGCCATAGTGCGAGAGCGTGCCGAAAAGCCGATTGAGCGAACCGTGCAGTTAGCCAAAATATTAGCTGATGCGCACCCAGCATGGGAGCGGGGCAAGCACCCTGCAACCAAGGCGTTTCAGGCAATAAGAATTTTTATTAATCGTGAATTAGCTGATTTAGAAGATTTACTGCAACAGGTTATCGATAGCCTGACAGTAGGCGGCAGATTGGTAGTGATAAGTTTTCACTCTTTGGAAGATCGACGAGTAAAGCGTTTTATTCGCGATCAGGAGCGTGGAATTAAATTGCCAAAGAATATACCGATTCCTGATGTAGATCGCGGTGTTCGGTTGGTCAAGGTAGGTAAGGCCATCAAGCCGGCAGCGATTGAGGTAGAAAATAACGTGAGATCGCGCAGTGCGGTAATGCGTATCGCGGAACGAGTAGCTTGATCAGATGTCTGATTTTAGCGTCGTAAAAATTGGTTTGTTGTGGCTAGCAGTTGTTGCCAGTGCATTGGCGGTAACTCATTACAGTCACACCTATCGCCAGACCTATGGTCAGTTGACGGCAATGCAGCGAGAGGCAAACCAGTTACAGGTTGAGTATGGCAGATACCTTCTAGAGCAAAGTGCAGTGGGTTCATTACAGCGGGTAGAGGGTATGGCGGCAGACGAGTTAAATATGCGTACGCCAAAGGCCAGTGAAATAATTATGGTAAGACAATAATAAAAATACGCGGGCGTAAAGCTCTATTTTTTTAAGGCAAAGGTAAAAATGTGACCCAGCAACAGTCGCAAAAGTTAATCCCCAGATGGCGTTACTTTTTAGTAATGTCGGGGCTTTTCTCTCTGCCGATTTTGCTCGCCACCCATATAGCTCAGTTACAAATCATGCCCGATGAAGAATTTGGTGTTGATTTTCTTCAGGATGAGGGCGATGCGCGATCTATTCGTCGTGTGCCAATTCCTGCTTATCGTGGGCTTATTACCGATCGCAATGGTGAGCCTCTAGCGGTAAGTACCCCAGTGACTTCATTAATTGCTAACCCAAAGCTAGTTAACAAGCTGGCCTCTGAAGAAGATCTCATAAAATTATCTAATGCGCTGGAGGTGAGTTTTCCACAGCTTAGCGCGCGCCTTAAAAGATATCGCAAAAAATCATTTATGTATTTGGCGAGACAGCTCCCAGTAAACGAGGCTCAGCGTGTTCTCGATTTGGGTATATCGGGTATTGAGGGTCGTCAGGAATTTAAACGCTTTTATCCAGCCGGTGAAGTGACATCGCAGTTAGTGGGTTTTACCAATATTGATGAAGTAGGCATTGAGGGCATGGAGCTTGCCTATAACGAATGGTTGACCGGTAAAGCAGGGTCTAAAAAAGTCATCAAAGACAACAAGGGTCGCGTGATTAAGGATATCTCGCTGATTAAGCCGGCGCACGCCGGTGAAAATTTGCGACTGAGTATTGATTTGCGAATTCAGTATGCCGCTCACCGCGCACTTAAAAAAGCGGTAGACAAGCATAATGCTAAGTCTGGCTCGGTTGTGGTGCTGGATGTTGAGACCGGTGAAGTATTAGCCATGGTCAATCAACCTTCCTTTAACCCCAATGATCGTTCAAAATTAATTCCGGGTTCGGTGAGAAATCGAGCCATGACCGATATTATGGAGCCGGGCTCTACGGTTAAGCCATTTACAATTTTAGCGGCCTTAGAAAGCGGTAAATTTGAGCCCAATACAACCATTGATACCCATCCGGGCTATCTGAAAGTTGATTACAAAGAACTGAAAGACCAAAGAAATTATGGATTGCTGGATCTTGCCGGCATTATCTCTAAATCGAGTAATGTGGGGACTTCCAAGATTGCTTTACAGTTAAATCCCAATGAAACCCGAGAGTTATTTGAGCGTGTTGGGTTTGGTGAAAATGTTGGCAGTGGTTTCCCCGGTGAAACCAGCGGTAGCCTGCCGGCACATCGTCGCTGGGATTCTGTTACACAGGCAACTTTTTCTTTTGGTTACGGTTTAAGCGCCTCTACGTTACAGTTGGCCCGAGCCTATGGAGTATTGGCTAGCAATGGAGTTCGTAAAGAGGTTTCTCTGTTGCCGGTGGACTCAGCCCCAGAGGGTGTAAGAATTATCGATGAAGAAATAGCCGATGAAATGCGTTACATGCTTCATGCGGCCACAGGTAAAAAAGGTACAGGCAATCGAGCGACCATTAAAGGTTATTCGGTAGGCGGAAAAACCGGTACATTGCACAAGCCAAATAGTGCAGGCGGTTACCATGAAAGAGTTTATATGTCTGCCTTTGCAGGCTTTTCTCCTATTGATAACCCACGTTTGGTAACAGTTGTGGTTGTCGATGAGCCCAGTCAAGGAGATTACTTTGGCGGAGTAGTTGCGGCCCCGGTTTTTTCTGAGGTTACAGGAAATGCGTTGCGCCTAATGCAGGTGACGCCAGATCAGGTCAAGGCTAATGGTCCCATAGTGAAGCGCTCAGACGCGGTGCTGCGAGGGGAGTCATGATGACGTTGGCTAAAAAATATTTTTTATCACTAGAAACCCTTGTTCAGGGATTTTCGACGAATACCCTGAATTCAACTGTTTCTGTTAGTGGTATAACCATTGATAGTCGATTGGTTAAACAGGGTGATTGTTTTGTGGCCTTAAAGGGTGCTCAAACAGATGGGTCTCATTATATTGAGCAAGCGATTGGATCTGGGGCTGTGGCTGTTTTAGTAGAGGCACAGTCAGAGCTTTTGGTTGATCAAAGTCGCCTATCAGTTCCAGTTGTAGCAATTAATCAGCTGTCCTCTCGATTGTCTGAAATCGCTGGGCGGTTTTATGGCAATCCATCCCATGATATGGATGTCGTTGCCTTTACCGGCACTAATGGAAAAACCACCTGCTCCCTGTTATATGCCCAACTATTGGCCAAAGCTAAGGTCTTGGGTGAGCAGCAAAAATCTTCTTTTATTGGCACTACCGGTTATGGCGTTGCCGAGCCGCAGTGTTCAAATACCTCAGATCAATTATTTAAAGCTAAGCGTTCGGGTGATATTCAGTTAACTACACCAGATGCAGTATCAGTGCAAAGAATAATGGCTGAATTAGCAATGAACGGTACACAATCTGTTGCCCTAGAGGCCTCATCGCATAGTTTAGTGCAGTGTCGCCTAGAGTCTATTGAGATTGATATTGCGGTGTTCACCAATTTAAGTCGTGACCACCTAGATTATCATCCAGATTTAGAGAGTTATGCGGCCGCCAAGGCTCGCCTTTTTGAATTACCTTCAGTGCAAACTGCAATCATTAATTTAGATGATGCTGTGGGCATAGAAATAGCCGCTAATTTGCCATCAGCCATGCAGCTAATTACCTTTAGTTTGGATAATCAGACAGCAGATATTTATTGTCAGCAAATTGATTTAGATGCATCAGGTATTCGCGCTCAGCTTGTGACCCCATGGGGCGAGGGTGAAATAATCTCTAGTCTTATCGGTAGCTTTAATCTCAGTAATTTACTTGGAGTTGTCGCAGCGGCCTGCGCTCGAGGTGTAACCCTAGAGAATTGCTTGCAGTTGTTGCCTGAGTTGCAGGCTGCGCCCGGTCGTATGCAGTCAGTATCTGTTAGCGCAGCGCCTCAGGTAATAATTGACTATGCTCATACGCCAGACGCCCTCGAGAAAGCGCTTCAGGCAATTAAGCCCTATTGTTTGGGGCAGTTATGGTTGGTATTTGGCTGTGGTGGAAATCGCGATACGGGTAAGCGAATTGAAATGGGAAAAATTGCTGATCAATACGCAGATAGAATTATCGTTACTAATGATAATCCGCGGTTTGAGCAACCCGAGCAGATTGCTGAGAAAATCATTGAAGGGATCGATGGTGAAGTTAACGTTGAGCTTGATCGCAGGCGAGCTATTTCAACCAGTATTATTCAGGCTGAAAGCCAAGACATTATCCTAATTGCTGGCAAGGGCCATGAAGATTATCAGATTATAGGTGATACTCGATTGCCCTTTAGTGATCAGCAAGAGGCATTAATTGCTTTAGAGGCTGTGCTAGCCTCGCGCGAGCATCACAATAAAGGCGGTGTCTCATGATGACAGAATTGCGCCTAACTGACGCCGCATTAGCCTTTGGCGGCACGTTATTAAATCCAGACTGTGGATTTTCTCAGGTTTCAATTGATAGTCGCCAAATATCTGAGGGACAGTTATTTGTAGCCCTTGAGGGTGAGCGTTTTGATGCCCATGAATTTCTTGAAGAGGTTACCACCCTTGCCTGCGGGCTAGTGGTTTCGAGGCCCAATAAAAATTTGCCGATTCCCCAGTGGGTTGTTGAAGACACAACGGCAGCTTTGGGCCAGTTGGCGCATATGAAACGCGAGCTTCTTAACGGACCATTAATTGCAATTACGGGTAGCAGTGGAAAAACCTCTGTTAAAGAGATGATTGCATCTGTATTGGGTCAGGAATCAAAGGTTCATGCCACTGAGGGCAATTTAAATAATCATATTGGTGTGCCATTAACCTTGCTTTCGATGCCGACTGATACTGATTTTGCGGTTATTGAGATGGGTGCAAGCGCAATAGGTGAGATTTCTTACCTATGCGATATTGCCCGTCCCGATGTGACTCTAGTCAATAATATTCAGCACGCACATATTGAAGGCTTCGGTTCAATTGAGGGCGTAGCCACAGCCAAGTCAGAAATTTACAGAGGTCTTAAGCCTTCTGGGATTGCAGTCATTAATTTGGACCTTGTCTGGTCAGATGCTTGGTTGACTGAGTTTTCCGATAAGCAATGCCTAACTTTTTCTACGGAACACAATAATGCTGATGTAGTCGCTGAGAATATCTGCGTTTTGGATACAGGTTGTTGTCAGTTTGATCTATGTAATGGCAAGGCCAGAAAATCAGTGACCTTACCTGTGCCTGGAATCCATTCAGTTAAAAATGCTGTTGCAGCAGCAGCCTGCTGTATAGCCTCTGAAGTATCTCTTGATCAAATTGTAATGGGGCTAACTGCGGTGAAGCCTGTTGCTGGTCGACTTAATCTTCATCAGTTAACCGATAATATCGCGCTATTCGATGATACCTACAACGCCAATCCAGATTCTTTTATGGCAGCCATTGATGTGCTGGCTAATACACAGGGCTATCGCCTGTTAGTGATGGGGGATATGGCAGAGTTGGGTGAAAAGGCTATGGAAATGCATTGTGAAATTGGTCGCTATGCTGCAGAAAAAGGCATTGAAGGGCTTTATTCGGTAGGCGTCTTAAGTGCGGTCGCTAGCGATGCATTCGGTGGTAATCATTTTTCAGATAAGCAGGCATTAATGGCTGCTTTAGACGATGTCTGTGCAAAAAAATCAAAGGTAACCCTGCTAGTAAAAGGGTCGCGAAGTTCTGGAATGGAGGAAGTAGTGACAATGCTTTCTAACAAGGAGAAAAGCTAATGCTGTTATGGCTTGCTGAATATTTAAGTGACTTTTATAAACCATTTTCGGTGGTTCAGTATTTAACCCTTCGCGGCATTTTTGCGGTGTTAACTGCCTTGCTTATTAGTTTAATTGCGGGCCCTAAGGTGATTCGGTTACTGAATCGATTGCAGATGGGTCAGGCTATTCGTTCAGATGGACCGAAAAGCCATCTTGAAAAAGCGGGCACGCCAACCATGGGTGGCTCACTGATTTTAATAGCTATATTTGTGAGCGCCTTACTATGGTCAGATTTGAGTAATCTTTATGTCTGGGTGGTTATGGCGGTAACTTTTTTCTTTGGACTGATTGGTTGGGTTGATGACTACCGCAAGGTGGTGGAAAAAAATCCTCGTGGGTTGCCTGGTCGTTGGAAGTATTTCTGGCAATCAGTGGTAGGGCTTGCGGCAGCTATTTTTCTATACGACAACGCACAAAGCCCAGCTGATTTAGAGCTAATTGTTCCATTCTTCAAGGATGTAGCTATTTATTTGGGTCCGTTATTTGTTGTATTAGCCTATTTCGTGATTGTTGGGACCAGTAATGCGGTGAATTTAACTGATGGCCTTGATGGTTTGGCAATTTTGCCCACGGTACTTGTTGCTGGTGCTCTAGGTATTTTTGCTTACCTAACCGGTAACTTTCAATTTGCGAGCTATTTACATATTCCTTACATAGCCGGTGCCGGTGAGTTATTGATTTTCACTGCGGCTATCTGTGGTGCCGGACTGGGTTTTCTGTGGTTTAACACCTATCCCGCTATGGTGTTCATGGGCGATGTAGGCTCACTGGCATTAGGCGCTGCACTAGGCGTGATTGCGGTCATAGTTCGCCAAGAAATTGTATTAATGATTATGGGCGGTGTTTTTGTGATTGAGACCCTATCGGTGATTTTACAGGTAGGCTCATACAAATTAACCGGTAAGCGCATTTTTAGAATGGCGCCCCTACATCATCATTATGAATTAAAAGGCTGGCCAGAGCCGCGAGTCATTGTGCGCTTCTGGATAATTACTGTGATGTTAGTCCTTATCGGACTGGCAACTTTAAAGTTACGTTAAGGATTGGATAAATAAGTGGCCGAAATTATTGTAACTAATCGCAAAACTGCAATCCTTGGTATGGGAGCTACAGGCCTGTCCGTGGCGGCCTTTTTTGATGCACAGGATATAGCATTTGATTTTGCGGATAGTCGTAATGAGCCACCCAATTTAGCGGCTGTTTCAAAGCAGTATTCAAAGGCTGAGATTGTCACAGGTGCATTTGATGCCGAATTTATCTGCCGATACAACCGCTTGATTGTGAGCCCAGGTATTTCACTGAATGAACCCGCTTTGGTTGCGGCCAAAGAAAAGGGTGTTGAGTTACTGGGTGACCTTGAATTATTTCTAGAGCAGGTCGAGGCGCCGGTGATTCTTATTTCAGGCTCTAATGGTAAAAGCACAGTCACCGAGCTTGTGGGACAAATGGCTAAAGACAGTGGTTTAAAAACTGCAGTGGGCGGTAATCTGGGCACACCTATGTTAGAGCTTCTCGATCAGCGCAATGAACTCTATGTGATTGAGGTATCTAGCTTTCAGCTAGAATTATTGAATGATAACCGTGGTGCTATAGCTGGATTATTAAATATCAGCCCTGATCATCTTGATCGATACAATAATCTTCAGGATTACCATACAGCTAAACATCGAATATTCCGCGGTGCGAGTAAAGTGGTTGTGAATCGTGAAGATGTTTTGACGCGACCATTGATCTCCACTCAAATTCCAATGATTAGTTTTGGTTTAAACCAATCAGATCTTGGTAGTTTTGGGATATTACAGGGGCTTGAGCAGGGTTATTTATCCTATGGTATTGAGCGCCTAATGCGTATTGATCAAATTGCATTAAAGGGCTCTCATAATATTGCTAATGCACTGGCAGCATTGTCCTTGGGTTATTGTGTTGATCTGCCCATGCAGAGCATGCTGGATACCTTGAAAGTATTTAAAGGCTTGCCCCATCGCTGCCAGACTGTTCGAACTATAGATTCGGTAGCCTATATCAACGATTCAAAAGCCACCAATGTGGGGGCAACTGTAGCCGCGCTCAAGGGGTTTGGTGCTAAAGACTATAAAAATATTATTCTTATTGCTGGTGGTCAGGCCAAGGGTCAAGATTTTTCAGCATTACAGAAAGCCGCTAAAAAGGTTGTTAAGCGCGTTATCTTAATCGGTGAGGACGCAGATCAATTAAGATTGGCACTTAACGATTGCGTTGAAATTGAAATGGTTGATTCTATGCAATCTGCCTTATTTAGCTGTCATCAAGCCGCTGAATCTGGCGACATTGTGTTGTTATCACCCGCCTGTGCAAGCTTTGATATGTTTGACGGTTTTGAGCATCGCGGGCATTGTTTTATTGAAGCGGTAGATGCCATGGCATCGGCTCAAGGATATGTCCAATGAGCCAGTTAACGCCCTTGAAAACAATGGCTCAGAGAAACGACAGCTGGTACTTCGATAGTAAGCTTTTAGTGCCAGCAATGGCATTATTGTCTATCGGCTTAATTATGGTGGCGTCTTCGTCATTTAGTTATGCTGAGCATAGATTTGATGATCAATTTTATTTTGTTAAGCGACATTTCGCCTATCTTCTGTTGAGTATGGGCGCTATTGCTGTGGGCTTTTATACCTCGCCAACAGTCTGGTCGAAATACAGTCTCGCATGGATACTATTATCTATTCTTCTGCTTATTGCCGTGCTTGTTCCCGGCGTTGGGCTAAATCTTAATGGCAGTCGCCGCTGGTTAGGTGTGGGCGGATTTACTCTGCAGGTTTCTGAGTTTGTTAAAGTGGCAACGGTTATTTTTCTTGCGGCGCAACTAGAAAAGTATCGCGATACTCTTAGTGACAGCTGGCCGCAGTTTCTTAAATTAATGGCCGTGGTCATGGTGCTTTCAATACTGCTTATTCTTGAGCCTGATTTTGGGTCAGTAGGGGTTTTGGGCTGTACCTTTATGGTGATGCTATTTTTAGGTGGCTCGCATATTCGTCAATTTTTATCGGTATTAGTTTTAGCCGCATTATCTTTTTGGGTGATGGCTACTGCAGCCCCCTATCGTATGGCACGGTTAACCGCATATTTGGATCCATGGTCAGACAAGTTTGATTCTGGTTACCAGCTAACGCAGTCGTTAATTGCCTTTGGTCGTGGTGAGTTATTCGGTGTTGGCCTGGGTCAGTCGGTGCAAAAAATGCTCTATTTACCCGATGCACACACAGATTTTGTGTTTGCCATCTATGCTGAAGAATTTGGCTTTGTTGGCGTTATATTCTTGCTGTTTTTATATAGCTTTTTTGTGGTGCGCATCATGCATCTCGGCAAAAAAGCCATCAGCCGTCAAAATTGGTATGCCGCCTATGTATTAATAGGTTTTGGTCTGATTCTTAGTGGTCAGGCATTTATTAACCTAGGCGTAAATGCAGGACTGTTGCCTACCAAAGGTCTTACTCTGCCATTTATTAGTTATGGCGGCAGTAGCCTTTTAGTTTGTTGTGCCATGTTAGGTATGATGCTGCGGCTAAGTCATGAGTTAGAGCGCACCAAAACTGTTTCGGGGAGGTCTGGCTATGAGCGATAGAACAGAGTCCAATCATTCCCGAGTCATGATCATGGCCGGCGGAACCGGTGGCCATGTATTCCCAGCCCTAGCAGTTGCTGAAATATTGATGGCAAATAATGTCGATGTTTCCTGGTTGGGTACGCGCAAAGGTATTGAATCTCAATTGATCCCTCAGCGTGGAATTGATTTAAATTATTTAAATATTGAAGGGCTGCGAGGTCGTGGTTTGTTAGCACTTTTAAGAGCGCCCTTTAAATTACTGTCCTCAGTACTGCAGGCCTGCTCGGTTATCAGCCAATTCAATCCATCCGTTGTATTAGGTATGGGCGGTTTTGCCTCTGGTCCTGGCGCAGTCGCCGCAAAATTAAAAGGCATACCGCTGGTTATTCACGAGCAAAATTCAGTGGCCGGGACAACTAATAAACTTTCTGCCAAGTTAGCCACGAAAATAATGCAGGGCTTCCCAAATACCTTTAAACAGGCTGAGTGGTGCGGTAATCCTATTCGATCAGAAATAGCTGCTTTACATCATGATTCAGGTCGACTTGTAAATAGATCAGGCCCACTGCGCGTGCTTGTTTTAGGCGGTAGTCGAGGTGCTTTGGCAATTAACAAAATAATACCTCGTGCACTGGCAGCAATTGACAGCCAGTACAGGCCTGAAGTTCTTCATCAGGTGGGTGATAAACACTTAGAGCTTACCCAAAACCTGTACCTAGAACAGGGGCATGATATTAATTCATCAGCCATCAGCATTGTTCCCTTCATTGATAAAATGGACCAAGCCTATGCATGGGCTGACTTTGTTATCTGCCGCTCAGGTGCGTTGACGGTGGCTGAGCTAACCGCAGTTGGGTTAGGCGCCTTTTTAATTCCTTTTCCTTATGCCATCGATGATCACCAGACCGTTAACGGTCAATGGCTGGTGGATTCTGGTGCAGCTGAAATGCTGTCGGAATCAAATTTAACCGCTGAAAAATTAGCCGACTATATAAAACAAGTTGCCAACAATAGAGATCAATGTATAGCCATGTCTCAGTGTGCAAAAACAATTGCCAAATTGGGTGCCGCTGAACGTGTTGCTGAGGTTTGTTTGGAGGTTGCCAATGGATAATAAAATAGGCTTTCAGCCACCAGAAATGCGCCGCATTCGTCGTATTCACTTCGTAGGTATTGGCGGCAGTGGTATGAGTGGTATTGCCGAGGTGCTACTTAATCAGGGCTATCAAATTTCTGGGTCTGATCTCAATATTAGCGCAACGATTAAGCGTCTACAGACCAATGGTGTCAAATTCTTCAAAGGTCATGATAAGAGCCATATTGAAGGTGCCGATGTGGTGGTTAAATCCTCAGCGGTGACTCTAGAAAACCCTGAAATAGCAGCGGCCTTTGAGCTTGCAATACCGGTGGTAAGGCGGGCAGAAATGCTTGCAGAATTAATGCGCTATCGCCATGGTGTGGCGGTTGCAGGTACCCATGGTAAAACAACCACAACCAGTTTAATCGCTGCTGTTTTTGCTGAGGATGGTCGCGACCCAACCTTTATTGTGGGGGGGCGTGTTAATCGAACGGGAACCAATGCTAAATTGGGCGATAGTCGTTATCTTATTGCAGAAGCTGATGAAAGTGATGCATCGTTTTTACATCTTCAACCAATGGTCTCTGTAGTGACTAATATAGAGCCCGATCATATGGAAACCTATGGTTTCGATTTTGAACAATTAAAAACTACCTATATTGAATTTTTACACAACTTACCTTTCTATGGCTTAGCTATTGTCTGTATTGATGACCCTGTAATTAGAGAATTGATTACCCGTATTGGTCGTCCCACATTGACCTATGGTTTTAGTGAGGATGCGATGTACCGCATAGAACAGTTTGCTATGGTCAACGGCTTTGCTGAGTTTGAGATTAATCGACCTGACAATCGACCGACCCTATCTATTCGTATGCAGATCCCAGGGCGTCATAACGCCTTAAATGCAGCAGCAGCCATTGCTATAGCAAGCGATGAGGGTATTGAAGATCAGGCAATTATTACCGGATTAGAAAAATTCTGTGGCGTTGGTCGTCGTTTCGAAATCATTGCTGAATACCCTGTTGAAAATAATTCAGAGGTGGGCACAGCGATGTTAGTGGATGACTATGGCCATCATCCTACAGAGCTTAAGGCAACCATTGATGCAGTTCGCGATGGTTGGCCAGATAAACGACTGGTTATGATTTTCCAGCCTCATCGCTACAGTCGAACCAGGGATTTATACGAAGACTTTGTACAGGTTCTTTCTGAAGTTGATTTGCTGATGATTCTTGATGTTTATTCTGCTGGCGAAGAGTCGATAGTGGGTGCGGGTAGCAAGAATTTATGCAATAGCATTCGTCAGCGAGGCGGTATAGATCCCCTATATGTGGAGTCTATGGCAGATATCCCTAATCTCGTGGCCAGTCAGGTTAAACCTGATGATATCGTTTTAACTCAGGGCGCCGGTAGTGTCTCTAAGTTGGTATCTATGCTCAAAGAAAGCCAGTTGAAGCCGAACAAAGGAGATAGCAAATGACCGCTAGTCTCACTCATTTTGGCAGAGTCGCTGTGCTCTATGGCGGTACCTCATCGGAGCGTGAAATTTCACTGCTAACCGGAGCAGCAATTATTCAGGCCCTTGAATTATTGGGGGTAGAAACAGTTGCCATCGATATCAAAGAAAATGCATTAGATGCTATCGCCAAGGCGAATGTTGATCGCGCCTTTATTGCATTACATGGTCCTGGGGGTGAAGACGGAACCCTTCAGGGTGCCTTGGAATACCTAAAAATACCCTACACCGGTAGCGGCGAAATGGCATCAGCATTGGCTATGGATAAATTGCGTTGCAAGCAGCTATGGAAAGGTATTGGCTTAGCCACAACAGATTTTGCCGCACTTAACCAGAGTACCGATTGGCAGGCAACCATGAATCAGTTGGGTGGCTCGGTGGTTGTTAAGCCGGCCTGTGAAGGGTCGAGTGTGGGAATGAGTATCGCTAAATCGGCACAGCAGTTAGAGCAGGCATGGCAGTTGGCGGCTCAATATGACGCCAAAGTACTGGCTGAGCCGCAGCTAACAGGTGATGAATACACCGTCGCTATTTTGGATGGTAAGGCACTGCCCTCAATTAGAATTCAAGCTAATGCGACGTTTTACGACTATGAAGCAAAATATAATTCGGATAAAACTGAATACTTTTGCCCTTCAGGTTTGAATGCCGAACGGGAACAAGAGTTAGCTCAATTAAGTATTGACGCATTTAACAGTATTGATGGTCGCGGCTGGGGTCGGGTTGATGTGATGGCTGACCAAAATGGCAGATTTAACCTGCTCGAAGTTAATACAGTCCCCGGTATGACCAGTCATAGTCTTGTACCTATGGCTGGATTAGCAGCAGGACTAAAATTTGAAGATGTTGTTCGCGTTATATTGGAGGGGTCACTCTAATGAATCGTTCAACACAGCAGAGCCATAAAACAACTAGCCAAGATTCTGGTAGCTTTATCGAAAGCTTGCTCGATAACCTCAGTACCCTGATAACAGTGATGTTATTTTGTGCCATTGCCTATGGTGCAGTGCTGGCTATTAATCATCTAGATAAACCCATTGCCAAAGTCAGCATAGAGGGTGATTTTAGATATATTGAGCAGCAGCAATTTATTGAATTGGTTAACGGTCAGATCAGTGGTGGCTTTATAACCATTGACCTAAGATCGCTGCAGGACGTTCTGCATCAGCACCCCTGGGTTGCAGAGGTTAGTATCCAGCGACAGTGGCCCGCTAATTTACAGATTAATGTGATTGAAGAAGTTCCTATTGCTCGTTGGGGCGATGATTCCTTCCTTAACCGAACAGGCGAAAAATTAACCATCAAAGATAACAGTCACCTGTCTAATCTACCCCTGATGACCGCTAAATTTGGCAGCTCATCAGAAGTCATGAAACAGTATCAAAGACTAGCAGATTTACTGTTACCTACCGGACTCAAGCTTGCCAAGATGGAGTTAGATGCTTTAGGCGCATGGCAGGTAGAAACCAGTAACGGTATCAAGTTGATTCTAGGTAGAAATCATATAGGCGAAAAAATAAGACGTTTGGTTATGGTATGGCGATCTGATCTTCATCAGCAATCGGCAAAAATAAAAACCATCGATCTGCGTTATCCAAACGGCCTAGCGGTCGCTTGGCGAAATTCAAAAGCAGTTGCGACTGCAAACAAAGACCAAACAAGGAAAGCAACTATTGTCCGCGGATGATGGTTGTTAAATGAGGAAATAAAATGGCTAATACCAATGAACAAAATATGATTGTGGCTCTAGATATAGGGACATCCAAGGTGGTGGCTATTGTCGGAGCGATCAGTCCAAATGGTGATATAGAAATCATCGGTACCGGTATGCATGCTTCTGGAGGCCTAAAAAAGGGCGTGGTGGTAAATATCGAAGCCACGGTTAATTCTATTGAGCGAGCCATCGAAGAAGCGGAATTAATGTCCGGTTGTTCAATTCATTCAGTCTATGCAGGCATTGCCGGAAGCCATATTCGTAGCCTTAATTCCCACGGTATTGTGGCTATTCGCGACAAAGAGGTCCAGCCTGCGGATGTGGATCGCGTAATCGATGCCGCTCGAGCTGTAGCCATCCCGGCTGATCAAGAAATTCTTCATGTATTACCTCAGGAATTCATTATCGATGATCAAGAGGGTGTGCATAAACCTATTGGGATGTCAGGTGTTCGCCTAGAAGCCAAGGTTCATCTAGTTACCTGTGCGGCTAATGCCTCGCAAAATGTCAAAAAATGCATTCGTCGCTGTGGTTTAGAGGTAGATAACGTTGCCTTAGAGCAGTTGGCTTCAAGCTATGCAGTACTAACGGAAGATGAAAAACAACTGGGTGTAGCGCTAGTAGATATTGGCGGTGGCACCACGGATATCGCGATTTTTACTGAGGGTGCGATTCGTCATACGGGTGTAATACCCATTGCTGGCGATCAGGTAACCAATGATATCGCCATGGCCTTGCGCACGCCCACAGCTCAGGCAGAAGAACTGAAAATTAAGTATGCCTGTGCACTGGCCAAATTAGCGCGCCCAGAAGAGACCGTTAAAGTCCCAAGTGTGGGCGAACGCGCAGCCAGAGATATGTCGAGACAACTATTGGCAGAAGTCGTCGAGCCAAGGTATGACGAGCTATTCACATTGGTTCAAGCCGAGTTGCGACGCAGTGGTTTCGAAGAGTTAATCGCGGCCGGTATTGTTTTAACCGGTGGCACATCAAAGATGGAAGGTGTCAGTGAATTAGCTGAAGAAATTTTCCATATGCCAGTAAGAATTGGAACCCCAACCGGTGTTAAAGGGCTGACCGATATAGTCAACAACCCTATTTATTCAACTGGTGTGGGGCTGTTGCACTTTGGGGTGCAAGAGCAAGCAAGACACGGAATTAAAGAAGCAGTTAATCAGGAAGGCAGCAACATATTAGAAAAGTTTAAGAATTTTTTACAGGGCGGCGTATAGGCCCACAAAACAAAGGTTTTAATTTAATTTTTTGAGGCGCAAAAAAGGGGAAGTATATGTTTGAGTTAGTGGATAGCATTCCAAAAAATGCACAAATAAAAGTGATAGGTATCGGCGGTGGTGGTTGTAATGCGGTTCGTCACATGATGGAAAGCAACATCGATGGCGTAGACTTTATCTGCGCTAATACCGATGCTCAGTCACTGAATGATATGAGTCAGGCAACGGTTCTTCAGTTAGGCGGAAGCCTAACCAAAGGTCTTGGCGCAGGGGCTAACCCTGAAGTAGGTCGTCAGGCTGCTCTTGAAGATAAAGACAGAATTGCCCAGGCTCTCGATGGTGCAGATATGGTCTTTATTACCGCTGGCATGGGTGGTGGAACTGGAACTGGTGGTGCACCAGTGGTTGCTGAAGTAGCTAAGCAAATGGGTATTCTTACCGTTGGTGTAGTGACTCGACCCTTTGGTTTTGAGGGTCGCAAGCGCATGGATCTGGCCAATGAAGGTATTGCACAGCTTAAAGAAAGAGTGGATTCATTAATTATCGTACCCAACGAAAAACTATTACAGGTTTTGGGTAAAGATATGACAGTACTCAACGCTTTTAAACAGGCCAATGATGTACTTTTTGGTGCGGTACAAGGAATTACCGATTTGATCTTGCTTGATGGCCTGATCAATGTGGATTTTGCCGATGTACGTACGGTTATGTCTGAGATGGGTATGGCGATGATGGGAACTGGTGAAGCCAGTGGTCCAGATAGAGCTGTAGTGGCTGCCGAAGCCGCAGTGAGATGTCCGCTACTAGAAGATATTAACCTGCATGGTGCTAAAGGTATTTTGGTAAATATTACCAGTGGCTATGATCAAACCTTGGGTGAATTCGAAGAAGTGGGTAACACGGTGCGTGAATTTGCCGATGAAGATGCCACAATTATTGTAGGCAGTGTATTCGATCCTGAGCTTGAAGATCAGTTGCGTGTCACTGTGGTCGCAACAGGTTTGCGTTCGCCAGCAGAGCAGTCTGGTCCAAGAGCGGTTATTTTTGATAATCAGCCACCAAGAAGAGTGGGTGGCGATATTGATTATGGTCGTCTTGATCAGCCTACGGTCAATCGCAGAAGTGCCCCAACCCCAACCACTAATAGTGGTGGGGCAACAGCTCGTAAGCTAGATGCTCAGTTGGATACCGAAACTGATTATTTAGATGTACCTGCTTTTTTACGCAAGCAGGCGGACTAAAACAGTAAAAGCCTCCTGCCACCGCGCCTCGGATTATATCCTTGGTGGTAGGAGGGCTTGTCTGTTAGAATGCACGGCCATAAAAGAGAGCTGTGTACAATCATGGTGAGGCAACGAACCCTTAAAAATTCGATACAAGCCAATGGTGTTGGACTTCACACCGGCGAAAAAGTGTACCTGACACTTCATCCCTCAGCGCCAGACACTGGCGTAGTATTCCGTCGTATCGACCTAGATCCCGTTGTTGAAATCCCAGCCAAAGCTGAAAATGTGGGGGATACAATGTTATCGACCACGTTAATCAAAGAGGGTGTCCGAGTATCTACTGTCGAGCACTTACTCTCAGCCCTTGCCGGTATGGGAATAGATAATTTAATTATTGATGTCTCTGCGCCAGAAATTCCAATTATGGATGGTAGCGCAGCTCCTTTCGTATTCCTTTTGCAGTCTGCTGGTATTGAAGAGCAGGATGCACCCAAAAAATTTATTAGAGTTAAGCGTCCTGTCACCGTTAAGCAGGATGGGAAACAGGCTACATTCAAGCCTTTCGATGGTTTTAAGATAAACTTTGCTATCGAATTTGATCATCCTGTGTTTGAAAATCAAACCCTAAACGCCAGTATTGATTTCTCCAGTACCTCATTCGTCAAAGAAGTGAGTCGAGCGAGAACATTTGGCTTTATGCATGAATTCGAATACCTCAGAGCCAATGGGCTTGCTCGAGGTGGCAGTTTAGATAATGCCATTGTGGTCGATGACTCACAGATCGTGAATGAAGACGGCTTGCGTTTCGAAGATGAATTTGTAAAACATAAAATTCTCGATGCTATTGGTGATCTCTATCTAATGGGCAACAGCATTATCGGTGAATTTGATGCCCATAAGTCCGGGCATGGTCTCAATAATGCGTCACTATTAGCACTGATCGCTGAAAAAGACGCCTGGGAAATGGTAACCTTTGTTGGCGATGCAGAAGAAGCGCCAATATCCTATAATTCTTAAACTAGCGATCAAATAGTTAAAGGCAATCAATTCCAGTGAAACTTATTCTTATCAGCAAACGTTCGGACAGGGTTAGAACCCTCAGCTTAAATAGCTGGGCGAGGATTCTTCTGTCTACTGCTGTGCTGGGCATTCCTGTGGCCGCAGGCACGCTTTTAGGATTAAAAATGGCTGATGGCCGTTGGCAACAACTGTTTGAAGACCATATAGCGGAAATGCAGAACGAAATAAATGTCAGCCGGGAACAGTTACAGTCCGATCGACATCAGGTGACCAATAGTTTATCAATGATGACGGCTAAGCTAGCTCAGATGAGAGCCAGTGTTGTGCGGCTTGACGCCTTAGGCGAACAGCTCACTGAGATTTCAGGCATTGATGGCGATGAGTTCGACTTCTCAAGTACACCAGGGTTGGGTGGTCCGCTAGATCAAAGCCAGTCCTTTTCACGCGGTGCCTTAAGCAGACAAACCAATCTTAGCGCCCTAATGTCCAATATTGATCAATCATTGTCACAGCGTGAAATTCAATTAAAACTATTGCGTTCAACACTTTCCGACAAACATCTTATTAACGATCGTCGATTGGCAGGCAGACCCATTGCTAGAGGCTGGATGTCCTCTGCGTACGGTATGCGAACAGACCCATTTAATGGCGAACAGAGATGGCACGGTGGTGTTGATTTTGCCGGCAAGCGTGGCTCAGATATTATTTCAGTGGCTGCGGGCGTTATAACTTGGTCCGGAGAAAAAAGCGGCTATGGCAAGATGGTTGAAGTTAATCATAGCGATGGCTATGTCACTCGATATGCACACAACCAAGAAAATGTCGCTCAATTAGGTACCGTAGTCAAAAAAGGCGATGTGATTGCCAAAATGGGCAGTTCTGGTCGCTCTACGGGGCCCCATGTTCACTTCGAAGTCTTCAAAAATGGTCGGGTGGTTGATCCGGCTACCTATATTCGTCGCACCAGTCGATAATCCTCCCTTTCAGTAAGATTAAAACCGCATAAGACCGAGGTCTTATTGTATTTTGAATTGGGTAGGTGAAAATAAATGTTAAGCAAGTTAGTAAAAAGTCTATTTGGCAGTAGCAATGATCGCGAACTGCGAAAAATGCAAAAAACCGTTGATGGTATCAACCAATGTGAAGCTGATTTACAGGCACTCAGTGATCAGCAATTGCAAGACAAAACGGCTGAGTATAAATCTCGAGTTGATCTGGGTGAAAGCCTTGATGAAATATTGCCCGAAGCCTTTGCTACGGTAAGAGAGACCGCTAAACGTGTCTTAGACATGCGTCATTTTGACGTGCAGATGATTGGTGGCATTGTTTTGCATCAGGGCAAAATTACCGAAATGCGCACCGGTGAGGGTAAAACGCTAGTGGCTACATTAGCCGCCTATCTGAATGCCTTAGGCGGTGGTAGCGTTCATGTAATCACCGTCAATGATTATCTCGCCAAGCGTGATGCTGAGTGGATGGCGCCGCTATTTTCCGCCTTGGGTATGTCCGTAGGTATTATCCAATCCTATCAGGGTGCCGACACCCCTAGCTCATTTTTTATTGCCCAGTCTGAACAGGCTGAATCTCAAGCCTGCAGCCGTAGAGACGCCTATGCTGCTGATATAGTCTATGGTACTAACAACGAATTTGGTTTTGATTATCTAAGAGATAATATGGTGTTATCTCTGCAAGAGAAATCTCAGCGTGGCCTTTCATTTGCGATTATTGATGAAGTGGATTCCATTCTAATTGATGAGGCGCGTACACCATTAATTATCTCGGGTGCAGCACAGGATAGCTCTAAACTTTATCAATCAATGAACAGGTTGGTGCTAAACCTTAAGCCTCAGCCGGAAAGCGAAACTGAAATCGAAGGAGAAGAACAAGAGATTACTGGTGACTTTATACTGGATGAAAAGATCCGTGGTGTTGAACTCACTGAAGTTGGGCATCAAAAAATCGAAGAAATTCTGATTAAAGAAGGCCTGCTAACTGAAGATGAAAGCCTTTATCAGGCGACTAATTTGGGCCTATTGCACCATGTGCATTCAGCGCTTCGAGCTCAGCATCTTTTCCAAAATGACGTTGAATATATTATTCAAAATAATGAAGCCGTGCTAATTGATGAGCATACAGGTCGAACCATGCCCGGTAGACGACTATCCGAAGGCCTGCATCAAGCCATTGAGGCCAAAGAAGGGTTAAATATTCAGCAAGAAAGCCAGACTCTGGCATCCACGACCTTCCAGAACTACTTCCGTCTATACTCAAAACTTTCGGGTATGACCGGTACGGCAGATACAGAGGCCTTTGAGTTTCAGCAGATTTATGGCTTACAGGTGATGGTGATTCCCACCAATGTGCCGGTTCGTCGAGTTGATCACAATGACTTAATTTTTCTTTCACAACAGGAAAAATTCGAAGCGGTTATTGAAGATATTAAAGAGCTAGTTGAAAAGGGCGCGCCTATCTTGGTGGGTACAGCATCGGTTGAATCTTCAGAGTTACTTTCGAACCTGTTAAACCAAGCCAAAATGGAACATAGCGTATTAAACGCCAAACAGCATGAGCGCGAGGCCAATATTATTGTTAATGCGGGCCGACCCGGTGCAGTGACCATTGCTACTAATATGGCGGGGCGTGGTACCGATATTGTGCTGGGGGGTAATCTTGAAGCGGAGTTAAAAGAACTTGCAGAGAAATCACCCACTGAAAAACAAATAGTAGCAGTCAAAGCAGACTGGAAAGAGCGTCAGAAAAAAGTACTTGAGGCAGGTGGACTTCATATTGTAGGTACCGAACGCCATGAATCGCGACGTATCGATAACCAGTTGCGTGGTCGTGCTGGACGGCAGGGTGATCCGGGCTGGTCAAGATTTTATCTGTCTTTAGAAGATCCTCTAATGCGACTATTTGCCTCTGACCGTGTAAAAAATATGATGCGTGCCATGGGTATGGAGCATGGCGAATCCATTGAGCATCGCATGGTAACTAACGCAATTATTAAAGCGCAGCGCAAAGTTGAGGGGCGAAACTTTGATATGCGTAAACATCTATTGGAATACGATGATGTAGCTAATGATCAGCGGCAGGTGGTTTATCAACAGCGCAACGATTTACTATCGGACGATGATATTTCAGACGTGATTACCAATGTGCGTGATGATGTCGTTAACTCAACTATTAGCGCCTATGTTCCTCCCAGTAGTCTTGAAGAGCGATGGGATGTGCCTGGCTTAGAACAGGCTGTGAAAACTGAGTTTGCAACTCCACTGCCTATACAGCAATGGCTAGATGATGATCAGAGATTTGATGAAGAACAGCTGCGCGACAAGGTAGTCAAAGAAGTACAGGCAAATTATGAGTCTAGTTATGCTCATGTTGGCGTTGCGATGCGTGAAGTTGAACGTCAAGTTATGCTTCAACTTGTAGATAATCTTTGGAAAGATCATCTGACTAATATGGATCAGCTGCGTCAAGGTATTGGGCTGAGAGCCTATGCACAAAAAAATCCAAAGCAAGAATATAAGCGTGAATCTTTCGAGCTATTTGAGCAGCTGCTTGAAAATATCAAGCATGAAACTATTCGCTATTTAAGCCATGTACAGGTGTCTTCGCAAGATGATGTAGATCGCATGGAGCAACAGCGAAAAAATCAGGCACTCAATCACCAATATCAACATGCACAGATAGACGAATTAAATGAATCAGAGGTTGAAGCTGAGCAGAATTCGCCAGATTCAGTCAAACCCGTGCTAAGATCAGCACCAAAGGTGGGTCGAAATAGCCCCTGTCCCTGTGGATCGGGTAAGAAATACAAACAATGTTGCGGTAAGATTTAATAATGGCGACAGGTAAAAGTACATTTCCAACCATGCATCCAGTTGCAGGTTTTCAACTGGGAACCACCTCTGCCGGTATTAAAGTGGCCGGGCGTAAAGATGTCGTGGTTATGAAAATAGCTCAAGGTAGTACTGTAGCTGGTGTTTTTACACAGAATCGTTTCTGTGCCGCGCCGGTGCATATTGCTAAACAACATATGCAGCTAACTACGCCTAGTTATTTTTTAATTAATACCGGAAACGCCAATGCGGGCACGGGTGAGCAGGGCATGGCCGATAGCCAAAGTTGTTGTCAGGCTGTTGCAGATGCGGCGAAGGTAGCGCCTCATGAGGTATTACCCTACTCAACCGGTGTTATTGGCGAGCCATTACCGGTAGATCTAATTTGTCATGCAGTTCCCGCTGCTCTAGACCAACTATCAGACAATGGTTGGACGGATGCTGCAGAGGGTATCTTAACCACGGATACACGTCCTAAGGGTGCATCGATTCAATGTGACATTAACGGGTCTTCTGTGACTATTACAGGTATCTGCAAAGGCTCGGGTATGATTAAACCCAATATGGCCACCATGCTCGGCTATGTCGCTACGGATGCGGCGATTGATGAAGAGCTATTGCATGCCGCGCTCCAAAAAGCCAATGGCAAATCCTTTAATCGAATCACTGTGGATGGCGATACCTCAACCAATGATGCCGTTATGTTGGTGGCTACGGGTTCCAGTGGTGTGCAAATTGATGAAGCAAACTTTGAGCTA
>Ga0209533_1000597_pt1 | contig 34358 bp, 34 predicted proteins | sample COG_04_FD_184748 | JGI IMG/M metagenome (GOLD analysis project Ga0209533, IMG submission 184748) | Pelagic Microbial community sample from North Sea - COGITO 998_met_04 (SPAdes) (version 2) | ecosystem: Environmental > Aquatic > Marine > Neritic zone/Coastal water | place: Helgoland, sampling...
AATACGTTGAACAACTATGAGTCCAAAAGTTTTACTTAACAATAAGGAAGTAAACATCATTCTACATCGATTGGCTTGTCAACTCATTGAAAAACATACCGATTTTTACAATACTGTTTTAATTGGCCTACAACCAAGAGGGATCTATTTGGCAGAACGTATAAAAAAACTTCTGTTGGAAGAATATAACCTTCCCGATGTACAATTAGGGCTTTTAGATATTACATTTTATAGAGACGATTTCCGACGTTCTACCAAAGTTCTCGAAGCTAATTCTACCGAAATTGATTTTTTAATTGAAGATAAACGCGTTGTTTTTATCGACGATGTATTATATACAGGACGAAGTATTCGCGCTGCGTTAACCGCTATTCAATCCTTTGGACGCCCTAGAGAAATTGAACTTTTGACTCTTATAGACCGCCGCTTTAGTAGACATTTACCAATTCAACCCGATTATCGTGGTCGACAAGTAGATGCTATTAATGATGAAAAAGTATTGGTAAACTGGAAAGAAACTAGTGGCGAAGATGCCGTTTATTTGATAAAAAATTAAACTATGAGCGAACTGAGTGTAGATCATTTATTAGGAATAAAATATCTCAATAATGAAGATATTAACCTTATTTTTGACACTGCCGATCATTTTAAAAAAGTGATTAATCGTCCCATAAAAAAAGTGCCATCCCTTAGAGATATTACAATTGCAAACCTGTTTTTTGAAAATTCAACACGTACAAAGTTATCTTTTGAATTGGCTCAAAAACGGTTGTCTGCCGATGTGATTAATTTCTCATCTGGACAATCCTCAGTAAAAAAAGGAGAAACACTTATTGATACCGTTAACAATATTCTATCTATGAAAGTAGATATGGTAGTAATGCGTCATCCTAACCCTGGAGCAGCGTCATTTTTATCGAAACATGTAGGTGCTCAAATTATAAATGCGGGCGATGGTGCCCACGAACATCCAACACAAGCCCTACTAGACACCTATTCTATTCGTGAGAAATACGGTGAAGTAAAAGGTAAAAAAATTGTCATTGTTGGAGATATTTTACACAGTAGAGTAGCCCTGTCAAACATTTTTGCCTTGCAATTACAAGGTGCTGAAGTCATGGTTTGTGGACCAAAAACATTGATCCCAAAATACATAAACAAACTTGGAGTCAAAGTTGAAACAAATCTACACAAAGCCCTAAACTGGTGTGATGTGGCCAATATGTTACGCGTACAAAATGAGCGAATGGATATTAGTTATTTTCCAACAACCAGAGAATATACACAGCAATATGGAGTTTCTAAAAAGGTTTTAGATGCTTTAGATAAAGAAATTACGATCATGCATCCAGGACCGATCAACAGAGGCGTAGAGATTACGAGTGAAGTTGCCGATTCTAATCAAGCTATCATCTTAAATCAAGTTGAAAATGGAGTAGCTATTCGTATGGCCGTAATGTATCTTTTAGCTTCAAAAATAAAACCATAATTATGACCATAGACCAGCATAATTCCATAGTAATTATTACTCAAGAAAAAACAAGTATATCAGAATTTTCAGCTAAATTCTCAGTACTTTACGAGCGCTACAAAGACGACGATATTATCATACATCTTAAAGATTCATCCCCTGAATTTATGGACAGCTTGATAGCGTTATCTAAAAAACACCGTCAACTCAATCATTCCTTCATAGTAGTTAGTACGCAATTAAATCAAGATAATTTTGAAGATGATTTTATTGTTGTTCCTACACTTCAAGAAGCCTATGATTATATTGAAATGGAAACCATAGAACGCGATTTAGGAATTTAATACACACTTTTTTGAAACTTTCAATTCTTGGTTGTTATAGTGCAACCCCCCGTATTATTGCACATACTACCTCACAAGTTTTAGAAACTCGTGGTCATTTGTTTCTAATTGATTGTGGCGAAGGGACTCAAGTTGAATTGAGACGTCATAAGATTAAATTTAATCAAATCAAACATATTTTCATTTCGCATTTACACGGTGATCACTATTTTGGTTTGGTAGGTCTAATTTCTACATTTAGGTTACTAACACGTGAAACAGATTTGCACATATACGGTCCAAAAGGCTTAAAAGAAATCATAACTCTACAGTTGAAACTCTCCGATTCTTGGACAAATTTCAAGTTGATTTTTCATGTATTAACCTCTAAAACTTCCGAACTCGTTTTTGAAGATGAAAAAGTTGCTGTAGAAACGATCCCATTAGATCATCGCGTATATACCAATGGGTTTTTATTTAAAGAAAAACCTTTTGAACGGAAATTAGATATTACTAAGGCTGAAGCATTAAACATCGATAAAGCCTATTTTAGAAAACTTAAACAAGGCGATGATGTGGTTAATGAAGACGGTACTTTAATACCAAATGCAGAAGTTACTTTTGATGGGCATCAGCCTAAGAGCTATGCATTTTGTAGTGATACGGCTTATAAAGAAGATATCATTCCGCTCATAAAAGATGTAGATGTATTGTATCATGAATCTACTTTTCTTGAAGATCATGACTATTTATGTGCTAAAACAAAACATTCTACAGCCAAACAAGCGGCTACAATTGCTTTGAAAGCAAATGTTAAACAATTAATATTGGGGCATTACTCAACCCGATACAATGGAATTGAAGGGTTTAGAACAGAAGCATTAACCGTCTTTAAAAACGTATTGCTAGCGGATGATGGTAAAGAATTCTCGTTCTAAAATTTCTCGAACACACCCAATCCAAACAATGCAAAATCATATTTCACGGGGTCTATAGGGTCTAATGTTCTAAGGGAAGCATCCAACTCTGCCAAAGCCTTAGCATCATTCTGTTTACGCTTAAGTAGTCCTAGTTTACGCGCTACATTTCCCGAATGCACATCGAGAGGGCAGGAGAGTTGTGCAGGGGATAACTTGGTCCATAATCCAAAATCAACCTTGGTGTCGTTCGAGCGTACCATCCATCTTAAAAACATATTTATACGCTTTGCTGCCGATTTTTTTAATGGGTCACTAATGTGTTTTTGAGTCCGTTGTAAATGCTCTATCTCAAAAAAATGTTGCTTCAAATGATGAATAGCCATTTGTAAACTATCCGGCTCTGCATAGCTATTAAACACTCCTTCCAAACCGCCATGATGTGAATAGATATGCTTTAGACTTTCCATAAACTGAATACAATCCAAACCGTTAAATGTACGATGGACAAAAGAATTTAATGCCTCTAAATCTTTGGGTTGATGTTGCATCACAAAATCATAAGGTGCATGATCCATCAGAGTCATCAATCGTTTGGCATTGTTGATAATGCTTTTTCGGTTTCCCCAAGCAATCGTGGCCGTTAAGAATCCCGAAATTTCAATATCTTCTTTTAATGAATACCGGTGTGGGATTTGTAAAGGGTCAGAAGCTATAAAATCGGGAGTATTATACTGAATCACTTTAGTATCCAGAAATTCTTTGAGCTCAGAAACATGTAATTTTGACACCCTAGTTTGTTTTTACAAGACCATCACTCATGGTAATTTTCCGATCTGCCATATCTGCCAACTCATGATTATGAGTCACAATAACAAACGTTTGTCCAAACCGATCTCTAAGTTTAAAAAATAAATTATGCAGCTGCTCAGCAGATGCGCTGTCTAAATTTCCAGAGGGTTCATCGGCGAAAATTACTGAAGGGTTATTTATTAATGCTCGTGCTACAGCAACGCGTTGCTGCTCACCACCAGAAAGTTCATTGGGCTTGTGATTAATACGGTCGTCTAACCCTAAAAAACGAAGTAATTCTTTAGCTTTTGTTTCCGCTTCTTTTTGGGACGTTCCTTTTATAAATGCGGGGATACAAACATTTTCAAGGGCAGTAAATTCAGGAAGTAATTGGTGAAATTGAAAAATAAACCCCAAATGCTCGTTTCTAAATTTAGCTAAAGCATTTGCAGAAAGTGCAGCGATATCAGTACTATTGATGTGCAATTGACTTTGCGGGTCTTTAGCGTGCTTATCTAAGGTGCCTAAAATCTGAAGTAAAGTTGTTTTACCTGCTCCTGAAGCCCCTACAATAGAAACAATCTCTCCTTTTTTAATATTTAAATTCACGCCTTTGAGAACATGAAGTTGATCGTAATATTTATGGATGTGCTTTGCAATAATCATAATGTGAAATTAGGTTTTATAGTTATTATGTGCAATATTTCCAGCTAATTTTAATTAATTGTTTACTAACTTTGAGGTCTAAATGTAAGTGTTATGAAACGTGCTGTTTTTGCTGGAGGTTGTTTTTGGTGTACCGAGGCTGTATTTAAACGTATTAGAGGAGTTGAAGCTGTAAAATCTGGATACACAGGTGGGTTTATTAAAAACCCAGCCTATCGCGAAGTCTGTCAAGGACGCACGGGACACACAGAAGGGATTCGCTTGAATTATGATGAAACGTTGATTTCTTATGCCGATTTATTAGAAGTATTTTTTGCAACTCATGATCCGACAACGCTCAACCGTCAAGCGAATGACGTTGGCACGCAATACCGTTCGGCAATCTTCTATACAGATGAAGAACAGTTTGAAACTGCAAACCAATACATGAAGGCTCTCAATGATTCTAACATTTTTGAAGATCCAATTGTCACTGAATTAATGCCTTTGGAGGTGTTTTATGATGCCGAGGACGATCACAATAGTTATTATGATTTAAATAGGGAGCAGCCCTATTGTACGTATCTAATCGATCCCAAAATAAAAAAGCTTAGCACACATTTTAAATCTATTTTAAAATAAATGAGTTATCCAAATTCAATTCGATTGTTATGCCCTTAAAAAATAAATCAAAATACTCGAAGTTAGGTCTTGGTTTATGTTTTGATGCGCTAGGATATGTGTCCTTTGTATTTCCATTTTTTGATGTAATATGGGCGCCATTATCAGGATATTTGATGACGCAATTGTATGACGGTAAAAAAGGAAAAATAGCTGGAGTTATTGTTTTTATCGAAGAAGCGCTTCCGGTATTAGATGTAATACCTACTTTTACTATTATGTGGATTTACAGCTACTATTTTGATAAGATGAGTACTGAAAAAAGTGATTAATCATTAAAAAAGCGTCCCAAACCAAAACGGCGAAGCATTTTCTTTTCAAAACTCCAAAAAAACTGAAACTGACCAAAAACCCATCCAATTAAGATTAATAAAACTTGATAGAAAAACAGACTGATTGTAATGAACAATATCCAATACAATAAAGGGTATAAGTTATCTTGAGTAATCCCTAGCCATTTAATAATTGGCCGCCCAACAAGTACAGAGGAGGAGCCGGTAATAGCAAAAACGATAAAAATCCGAATGAGTTCCCAACGTTGTTTTACAATCCATTTGGATTCTAATTTACCAATGGCAAACAATACTATTTTTAACAAGACATAAAATACGACTATAGAAACAGGAAGTATGATGTAAAGTTCAGAAAACGGGAGTAAAGAGCTAATCTTGAAAGCGCTATATCCTAAAGAACCGAGTCCAATAAGCGGAAACAAAAGTTGCCAGTTTTGTTTAATTTCCCACGCTGCTTTAAATGTTTTCATGCTCCAAAATTTTGAAGCAAATATACTACATCTTGATATAAAAAATCACTTTTTACCAAACAGTCCTCCGAGTAATCCGCCGAGGCCGCTTTTGCTTTTATTTCCACCAAGAACCATTCCAGCAATATCATCAATTACAGAGCCATCACCATCGGCATCAAGGATTGATTCTAAGAAACTTTGGTTTTGATCTGCTGCGTTATTTCCTATCATGCCTCCAAGAAGGTCTTGTAATCCACTGGATGAAATGACATTGCTTTGACGTTGTTGTTTGCCTAAAAGCCCCATTAAAATAGGAGCTGCAACTTTTAATGTTTCGCCCACGGAGCTAGCGTCTATTCCAGATGTTTGACTTAATGCATTTTGAATATTTTCTTGTTTATTTCCTAGTAAATGGCCCAAAATTTTACCACCATCTTTTGAAACAGCATTAATATTTCCACCAGAAAATAAACCGCCAAGATTGTCTAAGATACTTCCATCGTGCTTTTGAAGTGCACCCATAATGCCTGAAGCACCTTCACTAGAACTGGCATTTCGTTTCATCGCTTGCATTAGCACCGGGAGCGCCATGGTAAGTAAGTTAGATGTTTTTGATTTTGATTGTCCTGTGTGGCCGGACATGCCATTAATTAGTGATTTTCCAATATCACTATTCAGTAGGTCTAAAATTCCTGACATATAGATTTTTTAAGGGGGTTAAAAAAATAAATATACAAAAAAAACCTTAACGGGATTGTTAAGGTTTTTATAATCTGAATTTTTATTGAAAAGTTATTTCAATATAGAAATAATTTGTGATGCTAATTCTGAACCAATACGATCTTGTGCTTGATTTGTAGCAGCACCAATATGTGGTGTCAACGATATTTTTGGATTCATTAGTACTTGAACTGCGGGTGTTGGTTCGTTTTCAAAAGTATCTAAGCCAGCGAATGCTAATTTGTTAGATTCAAGAGCTGCCACAAGAGCAACTTCGTTGACCACACCGCCACGAGCAGCATTAATCAATGCAGAACCGTCTTTCATAAGGTTTAATTCTGCTTCTCCAATCACAAATTCTTTTTGTGCTGGCACGTGTAAAGTAATAAAGTCAGCTTCTTTTAAAACGGTTTCTTTAGAAACGGTTTTGATTTCAAAATCAATAGTTTGTCCATCATAAAAAGATAGAGAAAGGGTTGTTTTCTCTAAGAACGGATCAAAAGCGATTACTTTCATTCCAAGACCTAAAGCCATTTTGGCAGTCGCTTGTCCAATTCTACCAAATCCAATAACCCCTAAAGTTTTACCACGTAACTCAGTACCTTTGGCGTAGGCTTTCTTTAGATTCTTGAATTTTGAATCGCCTTCTAAAGGCATGGTTCTGTTAGAGTCATACAAAAATCGAACTCCAGAAAATAAGTGTGCAAATACCAATTCTGCAACCGACTCCGAAGAAGCTGCAGGGGTATTGATAACGCTTAACCCTTTTTCGCGAGCATATTCTACATCAATGTTGTCCATTCCAACACCACCTCTTCCAATGATTTTCAGCTTAGGGCAAGCATCTATAAGATCTTGTCTTACTGTAGTTGCACTTCGCACAAGGAGTGCAACAATATTTTCAGTATTGATAAAGTTTTCTAATTGTTCTTGTGCTACAGTGGTAGTAAGGACTTCAAATCCTGCTGCAGTTAAATCATCGATTCCACTTTGTGAAATTCCGTCGTTTGCTAATATTTTCATTTTTTTATGCTTTTCGTTCTAATTCACTCATTACGTCTACTAAAGTTGCTACACTTTCTAAGGGCAGCGCGTTGTACATGGAGGCTCTATATCCTCCAACACTTCGGTGTCCATTTAAACCGTTAATTCCTGCGTCTTTCCACATCGAATCAAACGTGTCTTTTAATTTGTCATCAGTAAGAGAAAATGTAGCATTCATTGTAGAGCGATCTGCGGTTGCAGCAAAGCCTTTAAATAAAGGGTTCAAATCAATTTCTGAATACATCAAACGTGCTTTTTTGAAGTTTTCTTTTTCAATAGCTTCGATGCCACCTAGGCTTTTTAACCATTCTAGGGTAAGCATTGAAGTATAGACCGCAAATACTGGCGGGGTATTAAACATACTTTCTTTATCAACATGAATTTTATAATTCAGCATTGATGGAACCTTTCTTGTGACTTTCCCAAGAATTTCTTCTTTAACCACAACTAGTGTTGTTCCTGCAGGACCCATATTTTTTTGAGCTCCGGCATAGATTAAATCAAATTTTGAAAAATCGAGTGTACGAGAAAATATATCGCTACTCATGTCACATACCAAAGGAACATCAAGATTTGGAAATTCTTTCATCTGAGTCCCAAAAATGGTATTGTTAGAAGTACAATGAAAATAATCCAGACCCGTTGGTATTTTGTACCCTTTAGGAATATAATTGAAATTTGCTTCTTTAGAAGACGCGACTTCAACAACATCACCATATAGTTTAGCTTCTTTAATTGCTTTATCACTCCATGTACCTGTATTTAGGTAGGCCGCACGGTTTTCAAGTAAATTTAAAGCCACGGCTAAAAATTGAGTACTTGCTCCACCTTGAAGAAATAGGGCCTTGTAGCCTTTACCCTCCAATCCTAATAACTCCAACGCAAGAGCGCTCGCATTTTCCATCACATTGATAAATGCTTTGCTACGGTGCGAAATTTCGATTAATGATAATCCATCATCAAAATTTAGAACAGCTTGTGCTGATTTTTCTAAAACTTCTTGAGGGAGGACACAAGGTCCTGCGCTAAAATTGTGTTTTTTCATTTGAATTGGTTTAGTAAACAAGTTGCAAATTAATATTATTTTTTTGAAGCTGTAAAGGTCTTAATTTATTAAAGATTATTAAATGTGAAAATGCTAATATTATGTTATATTTTTAATAAAAAATCAACAGTATCAACGCCATCCGCATAATCTTCTAATTGGGGAGTTTGTGTGCTTCCAAAAGAAAGGTGATTTTCAGAGAGTTGATTAGAAACAATACATTGTATTTTATCGGCATCAATATTTAATTTGTCTGTCAAAGATTCTAAGCTGTCATAATGGTCATAAAAAAGCGTTGCAATAGGGGAGGCGTAGCTTGGATCTTCTTTGATCATTAGGAATCCATTTTCGAGCATTTTAAATTCACTCATCAAATAGACCGCTTTATTATAGTCATAATTATTGGCATATTTAGCGCCTTCTATAATTGGGTGCCAGTGATACATGGCCTCAAAAAAGGCATCAAAGTTATAATCCTTAGGGACAAATAGCTTAGATACACTTCGACACCCTAATCCGTAATATTGAAAGATGTCATTGGATAGTTTTAATAAATCGGCTTTAGATTCATTCCCTGTTAATATGGCTAATGAGTTTCTGTTCTTTCGTATTATAGAGGGCTTGTTCTTAAAATAATACTCAAAATAACGTGAGGTATTATCACTTCCTGTGGCGATTACGGCATCAAAATCCTCTAGTTTTTGCTCCAAAAACCTAACCCGACCTTTGAGTTCTGGGGCGACTTTGGTTAAATATAATGTTATAAAAGGCAAGAGGTGTTTGTCGTTAGAGGATTGTTTGACAATGATTTCGTGATTGCAAACCAAGGCGCATAAAAAATCATGAAACCCGACCAAAGGAATATTTCCTGCCATGATGATGGCTACTTTTTTTTGTGAAACGGATTCAAGGGGGTAGTTTGCCGTCCATGCGTTTAAGTTTTCAGTAGTGAGTAGTTTTGCCCAGCTTTCAATAGCAAATAGAATATTAGCCTCGGAAAACCATCCATTATGTTCTTTAGATAATTTTATTTGATGTTTAAATCCATCAAAAAATAAATCATTAAAACGCACAGAATCATTTTTTACAATTGATTTTGTAGAGAATTGGCATAAAAATCGTCCCAATTCATTTAAAGCCTTAATAGTGTTTGTTTTGTTATCCATTATTTGTTTAACCGCTTTTTTGGCGTTATTTTTGCATGCAAATTTAAGTAATATATACTCAAAATACAGCTATGGCGATTATTATAACTGACGAATGTATCAATTGTGGGGCTTGCGAGCCTGAATGTCCAAACACAGCCATCTATGAAGGTGCTGACGATTGGCGTTATAAAGATGGAACCAGTCTCGAAGGAGATTTGGTATTAACAGATGGCAAGCAAGTGAATGCTGATGCGGCTCAGACGCCTATTAGCGATGAACTCTATTATATAGTACCCGATAAGTGTACGGAGTGTGTGGGCTTCCATGAGGAGCCACAATGTGCTGCAGTTTGTCCTGTGGACTGTTGTGTACCAGATGATGATAATGTGGAGACTGAAGACGTGTTGTTAGCAAAACAACGCTTTATGCATCCCGAATAATTTAGAAATTTTTTTAAATAAAAAAAGCCACGCAAATTTGCGTGGCTTTTTCGTTTGTTTCAATCTAGCTAGATTAGAACTTGTAGTTTAATGATAAATTAAACATTGTTCCTAATTGGCTAAAGTGGTAACCATCGTACGTCATTTGAGAATAACGTTGGTTAAATGTAATTAAGTTAGACTGGTTACGTACTTTATTAGCATCTGCCAAAAGTGCTTGACCTGCAGCATTCTCTGCTTTGAATTCCCACTCTGGAAGCACATTAAATATGTTGTTAATGTTTAATGCAATTGTAAACTTTTCAGTCGCGTTAAAGTTAATACCCAAATCTGTAACTACATTAGGCGTAAATTCAGTTCTCAAGTCAGAACTCATTCCTTGTTGCTTGAACGTTGTTTTACCAAAATACGTGCTGTTTAAATTCCATCCGAATTTACCAATCTCGTAGTTAGCTCCTAAGATCCACTTTGTTTCTGGACGTGAAGTAAAGAATAACGCTTCTTGAGTTGCATTTACAACAGACTGTCCAGCGTTTGCTACAAGAGCAATATCTTTTACAGCACCATCTCTTTCGTTCTGGATCGTATAGTTTCCAGACAAGTTAAGGTCTAAAACACCAGATCCTAAGTTGATATCTCTTTGGCTGATTACTACATCAAGACCAGAAGTTCTTGTATCAATAGCATTAGAAAAGAAACTTACATCAGATAAGTTATTATCTCTTAAAATATCATCAAGAGGTGTTGTACCTACATTGACTCCATCATCATCTATGTCAGTTCCACCAATTTCAGATCCTAATACAATACGGTCTTTTACTGCAATGTTGTAGTAATCCACTGTAAAGCTTAAAGTATTTGTTAGTTTTCCACCTAAACCAATCGTAAAGTTGTTAGACGTTTCTGCATCTAATTCGTTTATGCCTAAAAGCTTCGCTTGAGTCGATACATTGTTAATTAACCCACCAACTTGAATTCCTTGACCAGGTACAAAGCTATACTGTGCTTTTTGCGTATAAATCTGGTGTAAGGTTGGTGCTCTGAATCCTGAAGATACAGAAGCTCTAGCCGTAATCTTATCAGATAACTTCAAACGAGAACTTAATTTATATACAAAAGTGTTTCCAAAATCAGAATAATTTTCAGCTCTAATTGTACCACTTAATAAGAAAGCGTCTGTTACATCGTAATCTAAAGAGAAGTACCCCCCAAAGTTGTAACGGTTGAATTTTCCAGAATTTTCTGGGCTATTTCCTGCAAATGAATCGGCACCACCACCATCGTAAGATGCTAGCTCTCCTTCAATCACTTCAAATGTTTCGTTTCTAAACTCAGCACCCATACCAATACTTACTTTATCAGAAAGAATTCTGTTGATATCAATGTTTCCTACATTGTGAGAAAAACGTGTTCCACCCGGATCAAAAGATTGTTGACTATTCGCGCCGTATAAAGGCGTCGCTTCAAAAGTATCTAAACCAGAGTTGTAAGAAAGTCCATAAACTTCATTTCTATTGTGTGAGTCACTAACCGTATAAGTTTGTGTATTTCCACCTGTTGTAAAACTTAAGTCTACATTCCAATCGTTTACAGTAGTTTTGATTCCAACGGTTGCGTTGTAATCGTTTAACAGCCCTTCGAAAGTTGGTACATAACCATCATATCCTCCAGCATTAGTTGGATTGTCTCCTGGGAAGAAATCGCCTAAGTAAGGAAATGACTCTATTGTTCTCCAATATGGTGTTCGGTAGTTCGCAAAAGAATTTACTTTTTTGTAAACATAAGCGGCGTTAAAATATAATTCTGTATTGTCAGCAACATCATACCCACCGTTTACTAAAAATTTAGAAGCAGCAGTTTCAGGTGATCCGTTGATGTTATTTGCATCTGGATTACGTGTTAAAAAATCATCTACAAATTCCCGTCCATCGACATTTCCTTGATTAATTGCCGCTAATTTAGCTGCATAATCTGATGAAGATTGATAAGTTATAAATTGAGCGTCTTTTTGTTCTTTTGTAAATGAAGAAATATCTACACCACCAAGTGTATTATCATCATTAACATAGCTACCATATGATCCAGGGTCTACTCTTACAAAATCAACAAATTCGCCTTCAGCATCTACAGTTCCTGGTCTGTTTGCTAAGCTCGTTTTAGACATGTCTATGGTATAGTTAATGAACCCTTTATCATCGCCGATACTCGTTCCATTATTGACACTTACGCCAAACATCTCACCATCGCCTTCAGAAGTAACTCCTGTTCTGAATGTTACAGAACCATCAGCAACGTTGTCTTTTAAAATGATGTTCATTACCCCAGCAATGGCATCCGATCCGTATTGTGCAGATGCACCGTCACGAAGAATTTCAACACGCTTAATCGCATCTGTTGGAATTGCAGAGATGTCAGCACCTGTTTCACCACGACCTGGAGAGGTTTGTGTGTATAACAATGCACTTAGGTTTTTTCGTTTTCCATTAATAAGGATCAACGTTCTACTAGGTCCCATGTTTCTGATTTCATACGGATCTAATAAAGAAGTCGCATCATTCACTGGTGTTTGTACCGTGTTAAATGATGGAATTCTGTACTGTAATGCTTTGTCAAAGGTCGCTTGACCTGTTCTAGAAAGCTCTTTGGCTTGTAGAACGTCCACTGGAAGAGGAGAATCGGCATTACTTCTTGGCGCTGTACGCGATCCAACAAGAATAATTTCATCTAGAGACGAACCTTCTTGTAGGGTCACACTAACGACCGATTGATTTGCTACGCTGACTTCTTGAGTCTCATAGCCTACATAACTGAACACAAGTGTTGCATCTGAAGCTGCACTGATTTGATAGTTACCATCAAAATCGGAGATTGCTCCATTACTTGTGCCTTTTTCGACGACATTAACTCCAGTGATAGGAGCGCCATCTGCTCCTGAAACCGTACCGGTAACCTGAGCTGTTGCAAAATTGATGCTAACTAAGGCTAGCATCATCATGAAATAATTTTTCATTTGTTTAATTTGTTTATGAATTAGTTAAACAAATATACTTAATTATATTTAACAATTATTTAATATAACGGAATGTTATTTATTAATTCAATAATATCATAAGGTGAAATTTATAATTTCCTTAGAGTAGATATGTGCTTTAAGAATAATTTAAACGGTTTTATTTTGTTCATAAAAACAAATTATATTTAAAACAAGTAAAATTAAGTTCAATTTAGTTTTCTAAAAAATGTTACTAGAACACAATTTTATACAAAGAATGATAACAATTAATCCACGATTTATAAATTCAGGCACCACCTTTAAGTAATTAAAAGGAGCGTTGTAGTATGTTGATTTAAATAATTACATTTGCAGTCAAATTTTTTATAAGATGAAAGCAGGTATTGTAGGATTGCCAAATGTTGGAAAATCAACACTTTTTAATTGTTTATCAAACGCCAAAGCACAAAGTGCTAATTTCCCGTTTTGCACCATTGAACCCAATATTGGTGTTGTTAATGTTCCTGACCCTCGTTTGTCAAAACTGGAAAAACTTGTAGTCCCAGAAAAAGTAGTTCCTGCAACTGTTGAGATCGTGGATATCGCAGGACTTGTAAAAGGAGCCAGTAAGGGGGAAGGATTAGGAAATCAATTTCTTGGGAACATTCGTGAAACAGATGCCATCCTTCATGTATTGCGTTGTTTTGATGACAATAACATCATACATGTAGACAACTCCATAGATCCTGTTAGAGATAAAGAAACAATAGACATGGAGCTTCAGTTGAAAGATTTGGAGACCACTGAAAAAAAATTAGAAAAAGTAAAACGCGCTTCAAGAACAGGAAACAAAGATGCTCAAAAAGAAGAAGTGATTTTAATGAAAATAAAAGAAAATTTAGAAGCTGGAATTTCTGTTCGCACCCTTGAATTTTCTGAAGATGATTATTTAGAATTTGTAAAACCACTTCAGTTTATTACAGACAAACCCGTCATGTATGTCTGTAATGTTGATGAAGCATCAGCCGTAACGGGGAATGCTTATGTAGACTTGGTCAAAGCCGCTGTTGCTAATGAAAATGCTGAAGTCTTGGTACTTGCCGTTGGAACAGAAGCTGATATCAATGAATTAGATGATTATGAAGAACGCCAACTTTTTCTTCAAGATATCGGATTAGACGAGCCAGGTTCTGCAAAATTAATTCGTTCGGCATATAAGTTACTAAGCCTTCAAACCTATTTTACGGCGGGTGTTAAAGAGGTGCGCGCTTGGACTATTAATATAGGAAGCTCAGCGCCACAAGCTGCAGGCGTGATTCATACCGATTTTGAAAAAGGATTTATTCGTGCAGAAGTCATTGCTTATGACGATTTTGAAAGTTTAGGGTCGGAAGCAAAAGTAAAAGAAGCCGGCAAAATGCGCGTCGAAGGAAAAAACTATACTGTAAAAGACGGCGATGTCATGCATTTCCTTTTTAATGTATAAAAAAATAGACCACTAATAAATTGAAAGCCAATGTTCTCAACACCATTGGTTTTTTTTTGTTAATTAATTTGTGTTTTAAAGGTTTTATTTTTTATGCTGATGTTCTATATTAGCGTCCTGTCACGATACACTTTATGGCTCAAAATACAGATTACACAGAAGATAATATTAGATCCCTTGATTGGAAGGAGCATATTCGCATGCGTCCTGGTATGTATATTGGGAAACTTGGCGATGGTTCTTCTGCCGATGATGGCATCTATATTTTATTAAAAGAAGTTTTAGACAACTCAATTGATGAATTTGTCATGGGTGCTGGTAAATCCATTGAGATTTCCATTCAAGGCAGTAAAGTCATTGTGCGTGATTTTGGTCGTGGAATTCCACTAGGCAAAGTTGTCGATGTGGTTTCTAAAATGAACACAGGGGGTAAATATGATTCCCGTGCATTTAAAAAATCAGTCGGATTAAATGGAGTTGGAACAAAAGCAGTCAACGCACTGTCCTCGTTTTTTAGAGTCGAATCCACTCGAGATGGTAAATCCGCTTCCGCAGAATTTTCATCAGGCGTATTGAACCATCAAGACCTATTGGATGATACCACAAGGCGCAAAGGAACAAAAGTCTCCTTTATACCCGATGAAATTATATTTAAAAACTACAAGTACCGAAATGAATATGTGGCGCGTATGCTTAAAAACTACGTGTACTTAAATCCAGGACTGACCATATTATTTAATGGCGAAAAGTTTTTCAGTGAAAATGGATTAAAAGATTTATTGGAAGACAACACCAATGCTACGGATATGACCTATCCAATTATTCATCTGAAAGCGGATGACATTGAAGTTGCTATTACCCACAGTAAAACCCAATATAGCGAAGAATACCACTCTTTTGTAAATGGTCAAAACACTACCCAAGGAGGGACGCATTTAGCTGCTTTTAGAGAAGCATTGGTAAAAACCATTCGAGAGTTTTATGGTAAAAACTATGAAGCATCGGATATTAGAAAATCTATCATATCGGCCATTGCTATAAAAGTCATGGAGCCCGTATTTGAAAGTCAAACCAAAACAAAGCTAGGATCTACAGATATGGGAGGCGAGCTTCCCACCGTTCGAACCTTTATTAATGAGTTCTTAAAAACACAGCTCGATAATTTTTTACATAAAAACCCAGAAACAGCAGAAGCCATTCAGCGCAAAATATTACAAGCTGAACGCGAACGTAAAGAGCTATCGGGTATTCGTAAAATTGCCAAAGATCGAGCAAAAAAATCAAGCCTACACAACAAGAAGCTAAGAGACTGCCGTGTGCATTTTGGAGATATAAAAAATGGACGTAATCTAGAATCGACACTATTTATTACTGAGGGTGATTCTGCATCTGGTAGTATCACCAAATCGAGAGATGTTAACACGCAAGCCGTTTTTAGTTTGAAGGGAAAGCCTTTGAACTGTTATGGGCTGACCAAGAAAATTGTATATGAAAATGAAGAATTTAACCTTCTTCAGGCAGCCTTAAATATAGAAGAATCTATAGAAGATTTACGCTACAATAATATAGTTATCGCTACCGATGCCGATGTTGATGGGATGCACATCCGCTTATTATTGATTACGTTTTTTCTTCAATTTTTCCCAGAAATTATTAAAGAAGGCCATTTATATATATTACAAACTCCACTATTTAGAGTGCGTAATAAAAAAGAAACCATCTATTGTTATTCTGAACAAGAACGTAGAGATGCGGTTCAAAAATTAAAACCCAAGCCTGAAATCACTCGATTTAAGGGATTAGGAGAGATATCGCCAAATGAATTTAAATATTTTATTGGGGAAGATATCCGGTTAGATCCTGTAATGTTAGACTCCGATACCACTATTGAATCCCTACTTCAGTTTTATATGGGCAAAAACACTCCAGATCGTCAAAAATTTATTATCGAAAACCTAAAAGTTGAACTTGATATTATCGAAGAAGAAGTAGTATGATAGAAGAAAACGATGATATCATCAATACTAATGTAGACAATCAAGAAACAATCACTCGAGTAACGGGGATGTTTAAAGATTGGTTTTTAGATTACGCCTCGTACGTTATTTTAGAACGTGCTGTACCCGCAATAGAGGATGGTTTTAAACCCGTTCAACGTCGAATTTTACATTCGATGAAAGATTTGGATGATGGACGCTATAACAAAGTCGCCAATATTGTTGGACACACCATGCAGTACCATCCTCACGGAGATGCGAGTATCGCAGATGCCATGGTTCAAATTGGACAAAAAGATTTACTAATTGATGCTCAAGGTAACTGGGGTAATGTTCTAACGGGCGACCGTGCAGCAGCCTCTAGATATATTGAAGCCCGTTTGTCGAAGTTTGCGTTAGATGTCGTTTTTAATCCAAAAATCACAGAATGGCAAGCATCATATGATGGGCGTCGTAAAGAACCGATCAACCTTCCAGTCATGTTTCCGTTGTTATTAGCACAAGGTGCCGAAGGAATTGCCGTTGGATTGTCTACAAAAGTATTACCTCATAATTTCATTGAGCTTATTGAGGCTTCTATAAAGCACCTTCAAGGAAAACGATTTACGATTCTTCCTGATTTTGCAACAGGTGGTGTGGCGGATTTTAGTAATTATAATGATGGAATGCGAGGCGGTAGAGTGCGTTGTAGAGCAAAAATCTCTCAACTCAACAAAAATACTTTGGTCATTACTGAAGTTCCTTTTGGAACCACCACTTCTTCATTGATAGATTCTATTCTCAAAGCCAACGAGAAAAGTAAAATTAGAATCAAAAAAATTGAAGACAACACGGCTGCGGAAGTTGAAATATTAATACACCTACCAGCAGGGATTTCACCTGATAAAACCATTGATGCGTTATTTGCTTTTACTAATTGTGAAACGTCTATTTCGCCGTTGGGGTGTGTCATTGAAGATAATAAACCGCTCTTCGTAGGCGTGACTGAAATGTTGAGGCGTTCTACAGATCATACAGTAGAATTATTAAAACAAGAATTAGAAATTAAATTAGGTGAATTTGAAGAGCAATGGCATTTTGCTTCTTTAGAACGCATCTTTATAGAAAATAGAATTTACCGTGATATTGAAGAAGAAGAGACTTGGCCTGGCGTAATAAGTGCCATTGACAAGGGACTTCAGCCGCATATCAAACATTTAAAGCGTCCAATTACTGAAGACGATATTACGAGATTAACAGAAATTCGAATTAAGAGAATTTCTAAGTTTGACATCGAGAAAGCACAACAAAAAATTGATGCTTTGGAAGATCAGATTGCAGAAACTAAAGGCTATTTGGCAAATCTCGTTACCTATGCTATTGATTATTTTAAACGTTTAAAGTCGGAATATGGTGCAGGAAAAGAACGTAAAACTGAAATTAAAACATTTGGAGATGTGGACGCCACTAAGGTTATTATCAGAAACACAAAGCTCTATGTCAATAGAGAAGAAGGTTTTGTTGGTACTGGTCTAAAACGTGACGAATACGTTTGTGATTGTAGTGATATTGATGATATTATTGTATTTACTAAAGATGGTAAACTGATGATTACCAAAGTGGATAGTAAAACCTTTGTAGGTAAAGATATTATTCATGTAGCTGTGTTTAAGAAGAAAGATAAACGTACCATTTATAATATGATTTATAAAGATGGTAAAGGCGGTGCATCGTACATCAAGCGTTTTGCAGTTACTGGAGTCACTCGAGATCGCGAATACGATTTGACTAATGGTAAGGCGGGATCTCAGGTCTGGTATTTTTCTGCCAATCCAAATGGCGAAGGCGAAGTAGTTTCCGTTTTATTACGTCAAGTTGGTAGTATTAAAAAATTAAAATGGGATATCGATTTTGCTGATATTATTATAAAAGGTCGAATTTCTAAAGGAAACCTTGTGACTAAGCACGCCATTAAGCGTGTCGAACTCAAAGAAAAAGGCGTCAGTACGCTGAAACCTCGAAAAATCTGGTTCGATGATACGATTCAACGTTTAAATGTGGATGGTCGTGGAGAATTAGTAGGGGAGTTTAGAGGTGAAGATCGCATTTTGGTCGTTACCCAATCAGGAATTGCGAAAACAATTATTCCAGAAATTACAGCCCATTTTGATGAGGACATGATTCTCTTGGAAAAATGGATCCCTAACAAACCAATCTCTGCAATTTACTTCGATGGTGAAAAAGAAAAACACTATGTCAAACGTTTTTTAATTGAAAACGAAAATAGAGAAGATGTATTTATTTCTGCGCATGCTTCTAGCGTCTTAGAAATAGTTTCTTCCGATTGGAGGCCTGTTGCTAAAGTATCGTTTGCCAAAGAAAGAGGTAAAGATCGTCGTGAAGACCAAATCATCGATATTGAACAGTTTATCAGTGTCAAAGGCGTTTCGGCTTTAGGAAACCAATTGACAAAGCTGAAAGTCAATCAAATTGATCTCATGGAGCCTTTACCTTATGAAGAACCACAGGGAACTCCTGCGAATGAAATACAAGTTGTTGATGAAGAAATCGTAAACAAAACAGTAGCACCTTCTGCAGTGGAACCGCGTGAAGTTTTAGATCATTCTACCCCAGATCAGAGCCCTCGAAAAGAAAAAGACGTCATTAAACCTGAAAATTCAGAACCAAATTTTGATGCTGATGACGAAGGTCAAATCACCTTATTTTAGTCTATTCGTTTCGCTTCCCCTTTTTGTTTGTTAGTTTCGCCTACATAGCCGTATTCGAACTTATAACTATCTTTAGTTGTCGTTAGTATTTTAAGATGAATGTCTTTTTGTTCGGCACGGTTTTTAGGGTTGATCGTTTTAAAAACCATCTCACAATCATTGATCCACCGCACATTCGTTGAATCTTTTACGCCGTTAAATTCTTCAACTTGAAGTATTGGAGTTCTAGAAAAAGAGGATTTGTAGATAATGCCATCAATAGTAATCACACTCTCAAAGGAACCCGTTTTAAAGTCACTACAATTGCGTTCTACTTGATAACAACTGCTCAAAAGTAATAGGGTGCTGAATAGGAATATATGTTTCATTTTACAAACATACAAAAGCTACATAGCATTCTAAATTATTTGGGCGTATTCATCGCATAATTTTTGAAAGTTCCATCCCGGTAAAAAATAACAATACGTTCAATGCTGTTCTCTTCATTTGAAATTGCTGCACTACTAGGGTTTGAAGAAATTTGTGTGGGCTCAACTTTTTGGGGTGGGGCAGTATTTTTGGGGAATTCACCAACACCACTTAAGAGCCATAGAAGTTCAATGTCAGGAAATGCATTAAGCACTTTGGTGATAAAATCTAAGCTTGGTTTATTTCGACCACTTAATATATGTGAAATACTGGAGCGTTGAACCGTGATAATTTCAGCAAAGGCAGAAGCCGATAAACCATAATAGTCAAGGATTTTTTTGAGTCGGATGTTAAATTCAGTCGTATTTATCATTGTTTACATGTGTAGCAATATAAGGCGTTTACAAATGTAACAAATTGTTATCTTTTATGCAAATATGAGTGTAAATAGATGGATTAATTAATAAATCATAACTTTAGTTAACCTCAGTAAAATACTGATAATTAGCAACTTAATTGATGTAAAGAGAATACAATTTAAAAGGTAAGTATACACTGTTGAAATTTAGTTAAATCATGTATACATTTGTAAATATTAAAGCCCTTTAAATTGTTTACAAATGTAAAAGGTAGAATGTTTACATTTGTAATCTTATTTAATATGCATGTTAGACAGCTCTTACTTTTTATCTCAATACAATTCTCTAAAAGCAACAGCTTTAGAAAAACGTTATATCACAAATTCACATATTGAACCTTTATTAAAGTCTCTATCTAATCAATTTAGTCAAACTGTTTTAGGCACTTCGGAAGCTGGACTTCCAATATATGGCCTTCAAATTGGGAGCGGTTCAAAGCGAATTTTAATATGGTCGCAAATGCACGGAAATGAGAGTACTACTACAAAAGCCCTTTTTGATGCCTTTAATTATTTTGATTTAGAGGACTATAAACCCCTTTTAAGCACTTGTACACTATGTATCATACCTATTCTTAATCCGGATGGAGCCGCAGCATATACGCGTTTAAATGCCAATCAAATCGATTTAAACAGAGATGCAAATGACCTCAGTCAGTCCGAAAGTAAAATCCTAAGACAGACTTACCAGAATTTTAAGCCTGATTTTTGTTTTAATATGCATGGGCAGCGTACGATTTTTAGTGCTGGAAAAACCAATAATTCTGCAGTGCTTAGTTTTCTATCGCCCTCAGAAAATACAGAACGATCGCTAACGCCAACACGACAACAAGCGATGGAAGTGATTCAGTTTATGAATCAGGAATTACAGGAGTTTTTACCAAATCAAATAGGGCGTTACGACGATGGGTTTAATTCCAACTGCGTAGGGGATTACTTCCAAAGTCAGGGGACTCCAACAGTATTATTTGAATCGGGCCATTTCCCTAAGGACTATCCAAGAGAAGAAACCCGAAAATATACAGCCTTAGCGTTGATGCTTGCTCTTGATTACATTTCGACTAACGAGGTTTCTGGAGAACGCTATAAACCGTATTTTGAAATTCCTGAAAATGAAAAGTTGTTTTATGACATCATCATCAGAAATGCACTTTTAGACCCACAAAAGCCAAACGTTATAACTGATATAGGTATCCAATACACTGAAGTGTTAGAATTGGATAAAATAAGCTTTAAACCCAAAGTCGCAATAGTTGGAGATTTGAAAGAAAACCATGGGCATTTAGAAATTGATGCGTGTTTTGAACACGTTTCACATCCAAATTATGATGTTTTATCTAAAGATTACGAAATCGTTTTCATATTATTAAACCTAAAGGAAATTTCACTTTTACTTAATGATAACTTAACGTAGCAGCAGTTTTTTTAGTATTAATTTAGTAAATTTGCCATTATACCTTTTATTAATTAAAAAATACACATAGTGGCTAAAGTTAAATTAGATGAAATTGATCACCAAATATTGGATATGTTGATTGATAATACCAGAGTTCCTTTTACAGATATTGCAAAAAAATTACTAATTTCAGCAGGTACAGTTCATGTTAGAGTAAAGAAAATGGAAGATGCTAAAATCATTAAAGGCTCATCTTTAACCTTAGATTATCAAAAACTAGGCTATTCTTTTATTGCTTATGTAGGTGTCTTTTTACAAAATACATCACAAACTAAATTTGTTTTAGAACGTATTTACGAAATTCCTCATGTAACTGTTGCGCACATTACTACTGGTAAATTCAATATTTTCTGTAAAATTCGTGCAAATAGTACTACTCATGCCAAGGAAATTATCTTTAAGTTAGATGAAATAGAAGGCGTTTACAGAACAGAAACGATGATTTCATTGGAAGAAAGCATTAATGACAAAAAACGTTTAATGCATTCAATTTTTACTGATATGAATGCTTAAATTGAAGTTATGAAGCGTAATACGAAAAGGCTTCATCAATTAAAGCGTCATCAACAAGGACATCAACCTTACAAGATCCGATAGATTCTAGCAAAGCATATTTAATTTGCCCATGAGAATTTTTCTTATCATATTTCAAAAGCTCAAGTATTGAGCTTTTGTCATTTTCAGTAAACTCGACTGTACCATAAATACCAATAAATGTATGTTTTATCTCAGCTAGCTCTTTTTCGGATAAGCCACAAGTTTTGGTTGATAGATAGCCTTCCATAATCATCCCAGCCCCAATAGCCTCGCCATGTAATAATGTTTGACGATTGTCATTATCCAAACAATAGGATTCAATAGCGTGTCCCAAAGTATGTCCAAAATTTAATTGCTTACGTTCACCTTGTTCATTTGGATCTCGTTTTACAACTTCATTTTTTATAATAATAGATTCATGGATTAAACTGTCCAAATCTGAAATATTCAAAACTTTCAAATCACATAAACGATTCCAATAATCCGCATCCTTAATCAACCCATGTTTGAGCATTTCTGCAAGACCAGAGCGCATTTCTTCTGCGGGGAGTGTTTCTAAAAATGAAGAATCTACAAGAACCATATCGCTAAAATTAATAACGCCTATCTGATTTTTAATAGTTCCTAAATCTACACCAGTTTTACCACCAACAGAAGCATCAACCATAGATAGGAGAGAGGTTGGCACATTGATAAAACGGATACCACGCTTAAATGTAGAAGCTACAAATCCACCTAAATCCGTTACAACTCCACCACCCAAATTGATAATTAAGGACTTTCGATCGCCATCCAAATCAGACAAGCTATGCCAAATTTGAGTACAAGTTTCTAGTGTTTTGTTGATTTCACCCGCTTCCATTTCAATGATTTCTATGCTCATATCATAACTGATATTTGATAAAAATTTAGGCAAACAATGGGTATGTGTATTGGTGTCCACTATGATGAAGATCTTTGAAAAATTAGAAGTCTCTAAATAGGCGTTTAATTCATCATAACAACTGTCATTAAAGTGAATAGAATACGATGTAGATTTTATAGATTTCATGAACTCAGTGGTCAAAATATTAAAAGCGTGAAATTAAGCAGAAATTTATAAATATTATAATTACTATTAAATATATTTGTGAGAAACTAAAAACAATTTTCATGGCTGTAGATTTTAATAATACTGAGATTGCATTTCATTTAAAATCAGATTCCGAACTGGAACGTGCCTATTTTTTATTTAAAATGATTTCAATAGAGCCATTCGTCCGAATTGGAACTGCTGCTACCAATTTTGCGCTTAAAGCACATTTACCTGTTGAAGGTCTGATTCGTTCTACAGTATTTGATCATTTTTGTGGCGGCGTAAATGAGCATGATTGCTTGCCAGTAATCAATAAAATGTATGGTAGTAAGGTATATAGTGTTTTGGATTATTCTGTAGAAGGGAAAAGTCAGGAAGATAAATTTGACTTTGCTCTGAAAACGATTTTAAATCTTATAACATTTTCAAAAGACAAAGATGCCTTGCCAATTGCGGTATTTAAACCCAGTGCTTTTGGGCGGTTTGATTTATATCAAAAGGTTAGTGAAAACAAACCATTAACTAATACTGAAAAAGAAGAATGGCAGCGTCTCAAAGTTCGTTTTGAAACGGTATGTGCTTCAGGAAAATTGAACAACGTTAAAATCCTTATTGATGCAGAAGAAAGCTGGATTCAAGATGCCGTGGATGATTTAATTTTAGACCTGATGCAAACCTATAATGCAGATGCTTTGATTGTTTATAGCACTTTGCAAATGTATCGCTGGGACCGTTTGGATTATCTTAAAGAAATTCATGCCAAAGCAAAACAAAATAATTTTAAACTTGGATTTAAGGTGGTTCGTGGAGCGTATATGGAAAAAGAGCGTCAAAGAGCAATTGATCGAGGGTATCAATCCCCTATATGTGAAACGAAAAAAATCACCGACGCCCTGTTTAACGCTGCAATAACCTATATACTTTCTAATTTAGAATCTATTCACCTATTTATTGGAACTCATAATGAAGAAAGTTCTCAATTAGCACTTGAATTGATGGAAACGTCTAACATTTCAAATAATGACCCTCGAATTTGGTTTGGACAGCTTTATGGTATGAGCGACCACATTAGCTTTAACTTGGCTGAACAGGGCTATAACGTTGCTAAATACCTGCCATTTGGCCCCGTCAAAGACGTGATGCCATACCTAATTAGAAGAGCCGAAGAAAACACCTCGGTCGCAGGGCAAACAAGTCGTGAGCTCGCTCTTATAAAAAAAGAAAAACAAAGACGAAAGGTTTAACGTTTTGAGACTGTTTTGATCGTTGCTACGCGTTCACAATTTTCAACATCCATTTCATAAACATCTCCAACAACACGATAGGTTTTACAAGGAGTTGATTTTGTGTCACTTTTGCCAAAATTAATGTCTGCCCCCTTAAATATGGAAAGTAAAGTTAGTGTATCAATTTCATTAGAATTTAGTTGTTCTTGAACCAAATCAGAGTATTGAATGCTTTTAATCTGAATGTTTTTTAACACTCGAGCATCTGGGCCGTAGGCACAACTTGTTTTTTTTCCACTTAAAAAAAACATTAAAAACACCAATCCAATAGAGAAGCCTCCAAAGAAAAAGCCAAAACGGTAAACAAGTTTCATCTGTATATTTTTATTGATTTGTAACGGTCACTTGTTACTACATCCATTTTATTATCTTGTGTCTCAAGTTTTAGTTATGAATGGTTGATGTACTAAAATTAAAAAATTAAAAGATTGGCATCACTGTAGTCCAAATCAAACCATTCGGCTACAGATTTATTCGTTAAAACGCCGTGGTAAAAATACAATCCATTTTTTAATCCCATATCAATTCTTAGTGAATTTTCGATACCCCCATCTTCTGCAATTTTTAAAAGGTAGGGCGTGAAGATATTACTAATTGATACTGAGGATGTTCGAGCGTATCTTGCTGGGATATTTGGAACACAATAATGAATCACATCATGCTTAACAAAGGTGGGTTTGTCGTGAGATGTGACTTCACTGGTCTCAAAACAGCCGCCCATATCTATACTAACATCAATAATTACTGCACCAGTTTTCATTTGTTCAACAAGTGTCTCACTCACCAAAATAGGAGCTCTATTTTTGCCTTTAGCTGCACCAATAGCAACATGACAACGCATCAATGCTTTTTGAAGGTTCTTTGGTTGCATTGTTGAAGTATACACGGTACGGCCTAGATTTGCTTGGAGTGCTCGAAGCTTTGTGATAGAGTTATCAAAAACGCGAACATTAGCACCAAGACCTATAGCCGAACGTGCTGCAAATTCTCCAACAGTTCCAGCGCCAATAATTACCACTTCGGTTGGAGGTACTCCACTGATGTTTCCAAACATAAGCCCATTGCCCTCATTTGTAATTGACATAATTTCGGAGGCAATTAAAATTGAAGCAGAGCCCGCAATTTCGCTCAATTGCCGTACGGCAGGAGAAACACCATCTTGATCTTTAATAAATTCAAAACCCAACGCTGTAATGCGTTTTTCAGCAAGCTTTTCAAAATAGTCTTTATGTTGCATTTTCAGCTGTAATGCAGAAATTAAAAGTGCTTTTGGATTTAGAAGAGTTATTTCTTCTAATGTTGGGGGTTCGACTTTAAGAATAATAGGACAGGCAAATACTTTTGCTTTATCATTCGAGATTTCAGCGCCAGCCTCGCTGTACTCATGATCTTCAAAATTGGCATTATTTCCAGCTCCAGTCTCAATCAGCACACGATGTCCGTTACTCGTTAGAGCAGAAACCGCATCTGGGGTGAGACAAACTCTTTTTTCTTGGAACGATGTTTCTTTCGGAATCCCAATAAATAATGCTCCTTTTTCCTTGGAGACTTCTAAAGTTTCTTCTTTTGGAAGCAATTGTTCTCGTGTAAAAGGTGAGGTTGGTTTATGCATATCTATTGGTATAAAGATACTAATTTACAACTATTTTTTTGACCACCCATCAGAAAGGGGTTTTTCTGATAATTTGAGAAGTCGATCACCAGTACCAGTAATAGATAATTCTAAAACTGATACATTTTCAGGAAGTAAATCTATAATTTTTTCGGGCCATTCAATAAAATTCCACTCAGCAGAATAAAAATAGTCTTCAACTCCGATATCTAAAGCTTCATGTTGGTTTTTTAATCGATAAAAATCAAAATGATAAACACTGTCCTCTTTAACTTTATATTCATTTACGATCGAAAACGTAGGGCTTGAGGTGTGGTCAGTTCCTCCTAACGCTTTAACAATAGCGCTAATAAGCGTTGTTTTTCCAGTACCCATTTCGCCATAAAACAATAGTGTTTTGGACTGCGCATTATTAAGCACTGTTTGAGCGGCTTCAGTTAGTTTTTCCAGATTGAATTGGATTTCAATAGACATATTTATCTAGGATTAAGTACGACAAAAGGAATAATAACTTCTTCTAAGGATATTCCACCGTGTTGGTAGGTGTTTCTAAAATAATTCACATAATAATTATAATTATTTGGGTAGGCGAAGAATAGATTGTCTTTTGCAAAAATAAAAGAACTATTCATCCCTGCAGAGGGGAGATGAATTGATTTTGGATCTTTTACCGCCAAAACATCTTTTTCGTCATAGGACATACTACGACCAGTTTTGTAGCGTAAATTAAGACTGGTTTCTTTATTTCCAATTACTTTTGATGGGTTTTTTACATTGATAGTCCCGTGATCGGTAGTAATAATGAGTTTAAAATTAAGCTCTTTTGCTTGTTTAATGATTTCTAATAATGGAGAGTTTTGAAACCAGCTCTTGGTTAACGATCGATAGCCTTTGTCGTTTGAAGCAAGCTCTTTTAGAACTTCCATTTCGGTTTTGGCATGCGATAACATGTCAACAAAATTATACACTAACACTACGAGATCGTTATGTGTTTTTGTTTTAAAACTATCAGTTAGTTTTTTTCCTGCCTTTAGATTTGTGATTTTTATATACTCATGCTTTAAATGAGATAAGCTCAAGCGTTTTAATTGGGCCTCAAGAAATTCTGCTTCAAATAAATTTTTACCGCCTTCATCCGTATCATTTTTCCAATACTGAGGAAACAATTTTTGCATTTCACTAGGCATTAGCCCAGAAAACAGTGCATTTCTTGCATATTGTGTTGCTGTTGGAAGTATACTGTAATACAAACTTTCTTCTTGAGTTTTATAATAGGTATCTACAGTAGGTTCTAAAACTTTCCATTGATCATACCTCAAATTATCAATTACAATAAGCAAGGTAGGTTGGGAGGTGCTCAGCTCATCAGCTATCTTTTTTTTAAATAGAGTATGAGACATTACAGGCGCTTGATGGTCCTCAAACCAATCCGTATACGAGCGTTCTATAAATCGCCCAAATTGTTGATTAGCTTCTGTTTTTTGAGCGTCTAAGATTTCGCGCATTGTAGCATCATTAGAAGCTTCTAGTTCTAGTTCCCAAAACACTAATTTTTTATAGAGTTGTTCCCATTCTTCAAATGAATTTATCTCGTTTAAATTCATAGATATTTTCCTAAACTCTTGCATGTAGTTTGAGGATGTTTTTTCAGATACTAAACGGTTGTGATCGAGGTTTTTCTTGAGGGATAAGAGAATTTGATTTGGATTCACGGGTTTTATCAAATAATCCGCGATTTTATTGCCTATGGCCTCTTCCATTATGTATTCCTCTTCACTCTTAGTAATCATCACCACTGGTAGTGTTGCTTTAATTTCTTTGAGCTTAGAAAGTGTTTCTAAACCAGAAAGCCCAGGCATGTTTTCATCTAAAAATACAATATCAAAATCATTTTCTTTGATAAGTATAAGTGCTTCTGTTCCACTTTGGCAAGGGGTAACTTTATAATCTCGTTGTTCTAAAAATATGATATGAGGCTTTAAATACTCAATTTCATCATCGACCCATAAAATATTAATAGTACTCATAGAATATATGTTTTAGTTAAGAATAGAAGTCCTTTCAATTTAGTATTTTTACATCGAATAACTTTTGAAAGAAGTTTAAAGTGTAAATTTAATACTATAAAGTTTGAATACGAACAACAAGCTGAAAATATTTAACGATCCAATTTACGGATTTATTACAATCCCGAACACATTAATTTTCGATTTAATTGCGCATAAATACTTTCAGCGCTTGCGACGAATTTCCCAGATGGGCTTATCCTATCTAGTATATCCTGGCGCCCATCATACACGATTTCATCACGCTTTAGGCTGTTTATATCTCATGCAAAATGCAGTTCGGATATTAAGGTTCAAAGGAGTTGAAATTTCTGATGATGAAGAAAATGGACTGTATATTGCCATTTTACTACATGACATAGGGCATGGACCATTTAGTCATGCTATGGAGCATAGTATTGTTGAAGACATCAGTCATGAAGCCATTTCATTGAAATTTATGGAGGCTTTAAATCTAGAATTTGAAGGTGCCCTTGATACAGCGATTTTAATGTTCAAAGGCGATTATCATCGTGAGTTTTTTGGACAACTTATTTCAGGACAACTGGATATTGATCGTTCTGACTACTTAAAAAGAGATAGTTTTTATACAGGTGTTTCTGAGGGGAATATTAATAGCGAGCGTCTTATTTCAATGATGAATGTGGTTGATGATGCACTAGTAATTGAGGAAAAAGGAATTTATTCTATTGAGAAGTTCTTAACGGCAAGACGTTTGATGTACTGGCAAGTATATCTTCATAAAACAAGTTTAGTAGCCGAACAAATGATTACACGTATCTTAAAACGTGCTAAAGAATTAACACACAAAGGCATCCAATTAGAAGCAAGTTCGGCGCTGCGATTTTTCTTAAACACAAGTATTCATTATGATAATTTTGATTCATCGACTTTAAATCAATTTTCATTACTTGATGATTACGATATCATGTCTGCTTTAAAATCATGGCAATTTCATGATGATTTTGTTTTGAGTCAACTTTCAAAAATGATACTAAATAGAACCTTATTAAAAATTAAATTTAAAAACAAACCAGTCGCAAATTCTAAAGTTGTTGCCTTGCAAGAAGGCCTCATGTCAGACTATAAATTAGATCGTCATGAAGCCTCGTATTTTGTTTTTAATGGTCAAGTTGAAAACTTAGCATATAATCCGAAACAGGGTGGACTTAATGTTTTGCTTAAAAATGGAAAGATTAAAGAAATTATAAGAGTATCCGATCATCTCTCATTGAAAGTACTCTCTAAAACAGTTTCAAAACATTATATATGCTTCCCAAAGGATATTCTTTGATAATTTTTTTTACTTTTGCAAGTAATGAAATTTACAGCCAATCAAATAGCAGAGATATTAAATGGAGAAGTCTTAGGGAATTCCGAAGTTGAAGTTCATACACTTTCTAAAATTGAGGAAGCCGCTCAAGGTTCACTAACCTTTTTAGCAAATCCTAAATACACTCCGTACATATATACTACAGCGGCCTCAATAGCCATTGTAGGTCAGGATTTTGTTCCTGAACAAAAAATAAATACAACTCTTATCAAGGTTAAAGACGCCTATGGTGCGTTTTCTAAACTGCTTGAATATTACAACCATATAAAAAACAATAAGTCTGGTGTGGAGTCTCCTATATTTATAGCAGAATCAGCGACTTATGGTGAGGAAGTTTATATTGGTGCATTTTCTCATATCGGAGAAAATGTAGTAATTGGGGATCATGTAAAAATTTATCCCAACTCATTTATTGGTGACAATGTAACCATTGGAGCTCATACTACTTTATACTCTGGAGTAAAAATTTATTCAGACTGTGTCATTGGTGCCCATTGTTTTATAAACTCGGCAGCAGTTATTGGAGCAGATGGATTTGGATTTGCCCCCGATGAAAATGGGGCGTATCAAAAAGTACCTCAAATTGGAAATGTTATAATTGAAGATCACGTAGATATTGGTGCTTCGACAACTATTGATCGTGCGACTCTTGGCTCTACATTAATTAAAAAAGGCGTTAAACTTGACAACCATATCCAAGTCGCTCACAATGTAGTTATTGGCGAAAACACCGTGATAGCTGCACAAACAGGAATCGCTGGTTCTGCTAAAATTGGAACAAATTGTCAAATTGGAGGACAAGTTGGTGTGGCCGGACATATTGTTATTGGAAACAATGTGAAAATTCAAGCTCAATCTGGAATTGGACACAATATTAAAGACAATGAAGTCCTACAAGGATCTCCAGCTTTTTCATTTAGAGATTATTACAAATCGTTTATTCATTTTAAAAACTTACCCAAAATAGTTAATACAGTTAACGCATTAGAAAAATCCCTCAAATCATGATTATCAAAACCGAATCAAAACAAACAACCATCTCTAGAAAAGTGTCCCTGAAAGGGGTGGGGCTACATACAGGTTTAGAGGTAGAAATCAATTTCCTGCCTGCTGAAATTAATAATGGTTATTCTTTTAGACGAATAGATCTAGAAGGCGCTCCAATTATTAAAGCCGATGCCAATTTGGTTACCAATACGCAGCGTGGTACTTGTTTAGAAAAAAATGGTGTGACCATTCAAACATGTGAACATGTATTAGCAGCTCTAGTAGGTCTAGAAATAGATAATGTCATTATAGAATTAAGTACTTCAGAACCTCCAATCATGGACGGCTCTTCTAAGTATTTTGTAGAGGCTCTAGAAAGTGCTGGTACCGTAACACAAGAAGCCTTTAGAGAAGTGTTTGTTGTTAAAGATGTTATTTCATACACCGACGAAGATACTGGTAGTGAGATTACGATTATTCCTTCAGATGAATACCAAATTACGACTATGGTCGATTTTGGAACTAAAGTCCTGGGAACTCAGAATGCAACCTTACAACACCTCTCAAATTTTAAAAACGATATTTCAGATTCAAGAACCTTTAGTTTTTTACATGAACTCGAAATGCTTCTTGAGAATGGTTTGATAAAAGGCGGCGATTTAAACAATGCTATTGTTTATGTTGACAAACCCATTTCAAAAGAGACCATGGAACGTTTAAAAGTAGCATTTAATAAAGATTCTATTTCCGTAAAACCTAATGGCGTTTTAGACAACCTGACGTTACATTATCCAAATGAAGCAGCACGCCATAAGCTCCTCGATGTCGTAGGAGATTTATCGTTGATCGGAACGCGGATTCAAGGAAAAGTAATTGCCAATAAACCAGGACATTTTGTAAATACTCAATTTGCTAAAAAAATATCTAAAATCATTAAAATGGAACGTCGAAATAATGTTCCTAATGTCGATTTAAACCAACCCCCTTTAATGGATGTGAATGCAATTATGGATATGTTACCGCATCGTCCTCCATTTTTGTTTCTAGATAAAATATATGAGTTATCTCCAAATCATGTTATCGGGTCTAAAAATGTCACAATGAACGAATCATTCTTTGTAGGTCATTTCCCTGGAGCACCAGTAATGCCGGGAGTTTTGATCGTAGAAGCGATGGCACAAACAGGTGGAGTACTTGTTTTAAATACCGTTCCAGATCCAGAAAACTACCTTACGTTTTTCATGAAAATGGATAAAGTAAAATTTAAACAAAAAGTAGTACCAGGAGATACACTTATATTTAGTTGTTCTTTAATCTCTCCAATTAGAAGAGGAATATGTCACATGCAAGGCTATGCCTATGCCAATGGGAAATTATGTGCAGAAGCCGAATTAATGGCTCAAATAACTAAAGTTAAATAAAATATTACAGTAAAACATTACACAATGAATCAACCTTTAGCATATGTACATCCCGGAGCAAAAATTGCCAAAAATGTGGTAATTGAGCCTTTTACAACAATCAACAACAATGTTGTCATAGGAGAAGGCACCTGGATAGGCTCTAATGTCACAATCATGGAAGGTGCTCGCATCGGAAAAAACTGTAATATTTTTCCAGGTTCTGTGATTTCCGCAATGCCACAAGACCTTAAGTACGACGATGAAGACACTACTGTAGAAATCGGAAACAACGTAACTATTAGAGAATGTGTTACCATAAATCGCGGAACTTCTGATAAAATGAAAACTGTAATCGGAGACAACTGTTTGATTATGGCCTATTGTCATATTGCGCACGATTGTATTGTTGGAAAAAACTGTATTTTTTCTAACAACAGTACACTCGCAGGGCACACCAAAGTAGGAGATCATGTTGTATTGGCAGGAATGACTGCGGTACATCAGTTTTGTTCTATAGGAAATCATGCATTTGTAACTGGTGGTTCATTGGTTCGAAAAGATGTTCCCCCTTTTGTGAAAGCTGCCCGTGAACCTTTATCCTATGTAGGAATTAATTCAGTAGGATTAAGACGTCGTGGATTTTCTTCAGATAAGATTAGAGAAATACAAAACATATATAGATTACTCTATCAAAAAAACTATAACAATTCACAAGCTTCAGAAATTATTGAAGCTGAAATGGAAGCCACTCCTGAACGTGATGAAATTTTACAATTCATCAAAAACTCTCATCGTGGAATTATGAAAGGCTATTTTAAATCAAATTAAAAACTTATGGCAAGTACATCAGATATTAGAAATGGATTATGCATAAACTATAATCACGATATTTTTAAAATTATTGAATTTTTACATGTTAAACCTGGAAAAGGTCCTGCATTTGTAAGAACCAAAATGAAAAGCGTAACCAATGGAAAAGTCATTGACAACACCTTTTCTGCAGGTCACAAAATTGAAGAAGTACGCGTCGAAACGCATAAATTTCAATTTTTGTATAATGATGGAGAAACCTTTCATTTCATGAATACAGCCGATTACTCTCAAATTGAACTTCAAAAAGCAGTTTTAGACAGCCCTGATCTTATGAAAGAAGGCGAAGTTGTAACAGTGCTCATTAATACTGAAGACAATGCACCACTCTCGGTAGATTTACCAGCAAGTGTTGTTCTTGAAGTGACCTCTACTGAACCCGGAATTAAAGGAAATACGGCGACTAATGCTACCAAACCAGCAACCGTAGAAACTGGAGCAACAGTAATGGTTCCTTTGTTTATTAATGAAGGAGATAAAATTAAAGTAGAAACAGCCAAAGGCTCATACAAAGAACGGATCAAAGAATAACATGAAATTTATTCAGCCGTACTCCTTAAAACAAATTGCTTCGTTGATTGATTGTGCCTATGTAGGCGACCCAAGTTTCGAAGTTTTAGGTATGAATGAAATTCACGTTGTTACCGCAGGAGATATTGTTTTTGTTGACCATCCTAAATATTATGACAAAGCGCTTTCTTCACAAGCAACAGTGATTCTTATCAATAAAAAAGTAGAATGCCCAAAAGGAAAAGCTTTGCTAATCTCTGATGACCCTTTCAGAGATTTCAATACACTTACCACGCATTTTAAACCGTTTCAAGCCTCACATCAATCCATTTCGGAGTCGGCATCAATAGGGGAGGGAACAACCCTTCAACCCAACTGTTTTGTAGGTCACAATGTAGTGATTGGGAAAAACACACTGATTCATGCCAATGTGAGTATTTTTGATGATACCATTATTGGAGACAATGTGGTGATTCAATCGGGAACTGTATTGGGCGGAAACGCTTTTTATTATAAAAAACGACCTGAAGGTTATGACCAATTAAAATCTTGTGGACGTGTAGTGATTGAAAATGAGGTACATATTGGCGCAACTTGTACCATCGACCGCGGTGTGACGGGAGATACTACTATTGGAGCAGGATCAAAATTGGACAATTTGATTCAGGTGGGTCACGACACGATTATTGGAAAAAACTGCCTTATCGCTTCTCAAGTTGGTATTGCGGGCTGTTGTATTATTGAAGATGACGTTACGATTTGGGGTCAAGTGGGTACTAACAGTGGAATTACCATTGGAGCCAAAGCTGTTATTTTAGGACAAACAGGAGTTACAAAATCCGTTGAAGGGGGTAAAACCTATTTTGGGACACCCATTGAAGAATCCAGAACTAAACTCAAAGAATTGGCAATACTTCGAAAATTGCCAGAGATTATTAAGGAATTAAAAGAAAAAGAAAATTGATTATTAATTTTAAAAGGTAAAACCTTTAAAATTAATAATCAAAAAATTACATTTGTAGCTGAAAATAAAACAATTAAAAACAAAACCTAATGAGTGTTTTAGTAAATAAGGATTCAAAAATAATAGTACAAGGATTCACAGGAAGTGAAGGGACATTTCATGCCTCTCAAATGATTGACTACGGCACAAATGTTGTTGGCGGTGTAACGCCTGGAAAAGGCGGTCAAACGCATTTAGATAAACCTGTGTTTAATACTGTAAAAGAAGCTGTTGACAAAG
>Ga0209533_1000600_pt1 | contig 34303 bp, 28 predicted proteins | sample COG_04_FD_184748 | JGI IMG/M metagenome (GOLD analysis project Ga0209533, IMG submission 184748) | Pelagic Microbial community sample from North Sea - COGITO 998_met_04 (SPAdes) (version 2) | ecosystem: Environmental > Aquatic > Marine > Neritic zone/Coastal water | place: Helgoland, sampling...
AAATCAGGTAAAATAGAAATCAACCCTCAATTTGAGCATGCACTAGAATTCAATGGAGGTTTAGCTCCAGTAAGAAATGTAAGAAAATGGGGGTTTATTGGACTAGATGGTAAGTATAAAATTAATCCTCAATATAGCTACCTAGTTTGGAGTAATAGTTTCAAAAGGACCAAAAAATCAGAATCTATCATTTCAGATTTTTTTGATATTAGTTCTATTCTCAATGTTTTAAACTTTGGTGAAGGACTTAATTCACCTAAAAATCAAACCATAGATGAAATATTGAAGGACTATCCAGAATCAGATTTTAAATCAAAGATTGACGCTCCAAGAAAGCTATATAATGGAAGACATGTTATTTCGAATTTAACTGCAAATGATGAATATACAAACGTAGAGTTCAGTGTTCATTGCAAACCCTACACAACTGTTCGCGATGGGTGGTACGAAAAAAAGATTTATAAGTCTGATGCCCCAATAAATAAGTATGAATACCGCATTAATTTTGATTATTCTAGCACAGGTTATGGTAAAATTGACAAACTGGTAAAGAATATTGAAGATCATTTGTTAAATGATCAACAAGGATTCAAACGGATTGATGATTTATTTGAAAACGAAAATTGTACAATTCGATTGAACCAAAGAAGAAGAGAATTAAGAGTAATAATTACTTCTAAGAAGAAAGAAAGTGCCGTATCTCAGTCAGAAGTAATAGAATAGGAGATCGAGGATAAAATTTTTCCGTAAATGAATTTAGAAAACATGCAGTACTTGAGACTTTCATTGCCGACAAAGGACTTAGGCAATGAATGAAGTGTTGCTGACTATTTATGAATACAAATACGGTAAGGAAATATTTAAAAAAACTATGCTAACAACAATTAAAAGACTTTCGTTTTCGTTTCTTTTTTCAATATCCATAATTTCGCTTTTTTCGCAAAGCACAAATAATTGCTTAAAGGATTATCAGCTCATCAAAATGACCCGTGAAACTAAACAAAATATTCAATCTTTTTTGTCAAGTGTAGGGTATGAGCCGGCAGATTATCCAGTTCGCGATGATCAAATGGTTTTCAAGGGTTTTCAATATGAAAAATCTTTTTCTTGGAGTAAAGGTAGTAACACGTTAGTTTTAATTACCAAAAAAGGATTTCCAAATATTATTTGTTATGACAGTTATGATTGTTTTGACATTCTTAAAGAATCAAAAATAGGGAATGTTGATAAGGGACAAACTACAGGTGAAATAATTTTTAATTTCGATGACGGCTGGATATTGGTTTTTAATAACGAGCAACTAAAACAAAAACAATTAGCTAGAGAAAATAAAATAAATGATAAAAAAGGAGAGATGTGGGAATTGAAGAGTTCTTTTGAATCTTTTATTATACAAGGAGAAAACTTCATCAAAGAAAACTTTTTAGAAGAGGCAAAATCATCTTTACTGTCATCAAAAAACATAGCACAGAAATATATCTTTCAATACGAAACGAACTATAATCTACTTTCTAAAGATCTAGAATTCTTAGATCTTTATCCTAAGCCTGATTTTTTTGAGTCCAGTTTAAGTTCACTCGAATCTCTTTTGTTGACAAAAGAGCGAAATATAGAATTCAACCAAATAATTGAAATTGCGGATAGTTTATTCGGAACAGGAAGCTATATTTCTGCCATAGAAATGTATGAAAGAGCCCGTCCATTTGACGATAACTTTCAAGTTGACTCTAAAATTGAGATAAGCAAACAGGCAAAGTCTAATGTTTTAACGAACTCTGCTGAAGCTGCTTTGTTAATCAATGACTTTGATGCTGCCTTGGATTACCTCAAACAAGCTATAAACTACTCAAACAATTCTTATTTAATTGAAAATAAAATCAAGGAAGTAATCGAAAATAAATTGGATCATAACCTAGCCTCTATTGAAAAAACTGGAGATTCATTGTACCAACTTTCAAATTACGAAAAAGCAATTTTGACTTTTGAAAAATACCTTCTTTTGAAACCTAATTCGCCTAGGATTAAGGATAAGTTAAAAAAGTCTTATGAAATTAAAAATATTTTATTTGCACGAAGAGAAAAAGTATTCGATTATAGAAAAACAAATGAAAAAGACTTCTTTTTTTTTAGAAATAAACTTTCAGATGACTTAAGAGAAATAGTAGTGCAAAAAGAGAAAGGATTAATGAAATTTGACTTTCACATAAAATATGACACTTTTGGAAACAACAACAGTTTTTTATCCATGAGGGAGAGCTCAATACATGGTCTAGAAAAAAAAATAATCAAATACACTCAAGATAATTCGTTGCTTCCTCCCACCGCAATAGGCAATTATTTCATTGCGTCAACAGATAAAATATCCTATGATTTAAATTGGTTGACCTATACTAATATTTTTAAATCAAATTATAAAGGAATAGTTTCTTTGAACAAAAAATTATCTACTTCTCATCTCAATGAGATAAATTCTTATTTATCAAAAAACTCTGCCAACAAGGGGAAATTTATTTTTAAAATTAAAGAAAAAGAAATAAATGGTAATACTTTCACTGATATCTCATTGATCTCCTATAAAGTGGCCCGGCCAAGGAGTGCTATTTATTCATTGATAATGCCCGGAATGGGAACGCTCAAAGTTTCGTATGGAGAAAAAGGATGGGGAAGACTCACTTGTTTTCTTCTTTCTTCTGCCGTATCTGTAGGTGCAAAATTATATTCTGACCAGAACTATGAAAGATATTTGAGTTCAACAAACATTGTTGAACAAGGCCAGTTTTACGAACAAGCTAATATTGCGAATAAAATCTTCTTGGGATCTGCAACACTGTCCGCAACTATTTACACCTATGATTTCTTTTGGGTAATTTCTAGAGGCATTAAAAATTTGAGATCAAGTAAAACTATAAGAAAGAGATTGAGGCACTCACCAATTCCAATACAAAGTCAAGATATTGATTTTATGTTTAAACACTAATGGGAGCAGACAATAAATATTCAAAATCTGCTGCGCTTAGTATGGTGGTAGCAAATATGATTGGTGTTGGAGTCTTTTCTGCCATTGGTTTTCAAGTAATACCAATTGAAAAAGGCGGTATCCCTGATAATTTCGCCATTCTTTTAGTCTGGCTAATCGGAGGACTTATTTCTCTATGCGGTGCTTTTGTTTATGCTGAAATTGCCACAACGTTAAAGCAAAATGGTGGAGAGTATACATTTTTAAGTAAGTTATATCATCCAAGCCTTGGATTTGCAAGTGGCTGGATTAGTTTGATTGTGGGTTTTTCTGGGGCTATTGCATCTACAGGTTTGGCAATTGGAAAGTATAGTGGTCCTGCGCTTGGATTTGATCCTTCTTCACATATTTATTTTTTTGGTATGCCACTAACTTATCAGAAAATAGTAGGATGTGTTGTTATTTTAATTATCTCAATTTTTCATTTACGGAGTGTGAAAATAAGTGGTTTATTACAAACCATTCTCACTGGATTCAAGGTACTTCTGTTAATAATTTTTTGTTTGGCTCCATTCTTTATCGGTTACCGCGATGGGATAAGTTTTTTCGAAAAATTTTCTCCAACTACTTCAAGTTTTTCAATAATTTATAGCTTGCCCTTTGCTTCAGCCTTGGTTTGGGTTATGTATGCTTATTCAGGATGGAATTCGGCTGCCTATATCGCTGGCAGTATAAAAAAACCAAATAAATCTATTCCCTTTGTATTAATTTTGGGTGTTTTGTTGGTTACATTCATTTACGTATTGCTGAATGCATCTTTTTTGTTTTTTTGCACTTTCGAACAAATGATGTATCAGGAAGATGTAGGGAATATCGTTTCAATTGAATTATTTGGCCTTAGAGCAGGAACAGTTTTTGCAGGTTTCTTTTCCCTGGCATTGCTAAGTACTATGAGTGCAATGGTAATTGCTGGGCCGAAGGTATCGGAGCAGGTTGGAAATGATTTTTTATTTTTTTCTAAGCTATCTAAAAAATCTAAAGGAGGCTCACCAGTTTTTGCTATTTTACTCCAAGCATTCATCTCAATACTACTTGTTTTATTTTCTAGCTTTCAAGAATTAATTGAAACATTAGGAATCACACTTGCTTTCTTTTCCCTGTTAACTGTTTTTGGTGTGTTCATACTTCGAAAGAAATATTCAGCACATGAACGCCCTGTAAAAACAATTGGTTACCCTATTACCCCTCTTATTTTTATCTCCATGATTTTATGGATGATTGTAAGCTTTGCAATTGAAGACCCTATGAAAATTTGGTATTCGGTCGTTGCAATAGTACCTGGATTTATTATTTACTTTTTAATAGAAAAAAATGAAAAAAAACAATAGCATACCCTACCAAAATATCCTGTTAACCTGTCTGGTTTTTACAATGTTTTCATGTCAAATTGAGTTATCCGAAGAAAATCAAAATCAACCTGGTAATGAAGAATTATTAACCCAAGACACCAATATGATACCTGAGGTTTCATTGTCTGAAAAATTAAAGCCACTCAATTCTGAATTTGATCAAATAGGTAGATTTTTGGCTGGATTACCTCAACAAGATTCAAATTTATTTTCTTCTCTGTCAGAAAATAAAGTGTGGGAAGCACATTCCAAACAAATGGAGGAAATATGGGATAAAGCAAAAAAGAAAAGGTTAAATGCAATAGGCAATTGGGAAGACACTACGTTTTCTAAAAAAATAAATGATAGCCTTCCTTTATATTATCCATTTTCTGGACCTGATTTTTTACATGCAAACTATTTTTACCCAAATGCAAGTTCATATCACCTAGTGGCTATGGAACCTATAAAAGAGTTCCCTGATTTTCAAAATTTATCACAGCTTGAAATAAAAAAATATTTAAGTTCAATCAGAGTTGCCATGAGAGATGTAATTGGAAAAAGTTATTTTATTACAATGCACATGCAAGACGATTTAAGAGATGAGAATAATTTAGGCGTTTTACCATTGTTGTCAGTGTTTGCGATAAAAACTGGGCATTCAATATTGAACATAAAAAATATAAAAATAGATTCAGTTGGTGAGTTAATCGAACACACCCAAAAAAGTTATGCATTGGAGATTTCTATTACTAAAAATGGGTATACATCTAAAAACATTACTTATATGCAATATGACTTAAGTAATAAAAAGTTAATGAAGGATTCAGTATTTTCAAATTGGGTAAGCTCTATAGGTCAAAAAAATGTATTTTTAAAAGCAGCTTCCTATTTACCTCATTATTCTTCATTTAGTAAAGCGAGATCAACTATTCTAAACAACACCCAATCTATCTTTCAGGATGATGCTGGGTTGGCAATAAAATTTGTGGATACAACTATTTTTTCTATTCAACTTTTTGGGGATTATACCAAACCTATTAAGGACTTTGCAGACCATACTTTTCAAGAAGGACTTAACGAGATGTATGCTAGAACCCCAAAAAATATGAGGCCCTCGTTACCCTTTTCCTTAGGATACCATATTGTGGCGGATAAAATTCAAAACCATCAGTTACTAATATCAAAATCCAACTAGACTTTTAAGAATCTTAATTACGAGTAGCTCCAGACTCTCGCAAGCGATACATAAATTTAATGAATCAAATAAATTGTATTTATGATTAGTAAAAAAACAATCGCCACAGTTTTATTGCTTAATTTACAGGAAACTCCATTTCTCAAAGCAGTGGCTTTAATTAATAAAAAAAGGATATATTTACTTTTTTGAATTAGTTTTTAAAACGGTTCTGTCGCATTAATTATTTTTTAAACGTTTTTCACTAAAATCAACCTTCCTTCAAAAAATTAAATCGCAAACAAACAAAGCTTTAGGTTTTTCAACTTTTACCAAAAACTACAAAAATCAGTTGTTTTTAGTTTAATGCGACAGAACCCAATACGATATCATTAACTATGTTCAATTGTGAAAATGATCCATTTTTTAATGGTTGTAGACCCTTTACTTTGAAGAATTAAACCAATTCATTAATAACTTACCAATAAAATTGTATATTTAATAATTGCGTGCTTTTATGATAAATAAATCTTTGTGCAGGATAGCGAAGACTTTTTATTTTCTTGAATAAAACAATATGTGGTTTTTGCTTTACATTGATGATTGTGATTGCAGTGCTTAATAAACAAAACGCTAACAACAAATAAACGGCATTAAAACGCCCGTTTATTCAAGCCTTTATAACCAATTAAAAACAAAACTTATGAAAAAAACAATAAGCATTATATTGTTATCATCATTTACAATCGGTAATGCAATTTACGCTCAAAATCAAACTATTTATGCAAATGGTGGTGAAACTAACGTGAATTGGGATGTAATTATGAGCGAGTATGAAAGTCCAGATTATGACGGGGCACCCTTTTGGTATTCATGTATTAATGCGCCCGATAACGTAAAAGCCTCCTCAACATTAAGCCCTCAGGGAAAACACAACTATAGCGCTAACAATATAAATGATTATGACCCGCGCACAGCATGGGTTGAGGGAAAAAGTGATTACGGTATAGGAGAGTACTTAAGTCTAAAGGGGGATATGTTTGGAGGTACTAATATTTATATATTTAATGGATACCAAAGTTCTTACTCCTCCTGGAAAAATAACTCTAGGGTGAAAAAATTTAGAGTCTATGTAGATAATAGACCTATCTGTTATTTAGAGCTAAAAGATAAAATGGGTGGTCAATATTTCGATCTTTCAGATTATGATTTATATGGCCAATGGATTAGATTTGAAATTGTAGAGGTTTATAAAGGAGACAAATGGAATGATGTCGCTATTTCTGAGATTCATACGAGAGGTTGCTGTTTTAACAGCAATACTAATATTCTTAATTTAAATGAACCTCTTACAATCAAAAAATTACAAAAAGGAGATGAAATTTCTTCTGTAGATATAACAACAGGTGAAATTAGAGTTACACAGGTAATCCAATCAGCTAAACAAATCCATCATACATTACTTAAAGTCTCAACTGAAGATCATACTGTCGAATTAACTCCATCACATCCATTGTTTATTAAAGAGTATGGTTTAATATCTTTGTATGCCTTAAAAAGAGATTCTAATTTCAGTAGTTACCAAGAAATGCTTGGTAAAGTTGAAATTTTAGTCTGGAATAGCGAAAAACAAAAAACTGAATATCAAAAACTTACAAAAGTTGATAAAATAACTGGCGATTTTGAAACACATACTATACTTAAATTAGAAAAAGGAAAAACATACATAGCTAATGGTTTTGTAACTTCAGTTTACTGATTCAAATGTTCGATTCATTTTAATTTTTTCCTCAATTTTGATACATGAAGGTTCTGTCGCATTAATTATTTTTCAAACGTTTCTAACTAAAATCGCCCTTCCCTAAAAAAGTTAAATCGTCAATAAACATAACTTTAGAGTTTTCAATTTTGATCAAAAACTACAAAAATCAGTCGGTTTTAGTTTAATGCGACAGAACCAACAAACAACTGCTTACAAAAAGAAATCTTATATTTCGTTTTATGAATATGATTGAAAGAGGTTAACTTAATATATTGCCAAATCAAAAACGGTAAACAAATAAGGAACCGAAAATCCTAATACTGCTCCTGCATAAACTTGTGCTGGAGTATGTTTATGGAGTATTAATCGGCTTGTACCAACTAATCCCATGCAAGTTAAAAGGGCGATTATCATTCCTTGATGATTTACAAATGATACTTGGGTAATGCCAATAAATAGTCCTGCTAAAGAAGATATTCCCTGAGAGTGTAAACTTATTTTCCATCTAGGAGTTATAAAAGCTGCTATAAGCAATGCTGCACAACCTCCAAGGTAACCTGCAAGTATTGATGAGCTCATCCCGTCAATCCTAGCAATAAAATAGTAAAAAGCCATGTAATAGCATAGCGTAATAATTGTTGGAATAGTTCTGTCTTCTTTCTTGGATAAATTAATGTCCGAGACCATACCCGATTTAAATAGCACAAAAATAGAGAGTAAAGGGAATATAATAGTTAGTAAAAATGCCAGAATCACTAAAGAGTTAGTGAACTCGGATCGATAGATAATAGAAAACAATGAATGATACTTTAGGACCAAAACTACGCCCAAAAAAGGCATAACAAAAGGGTTAAGTATAAAGGAAATTACTTGGGTAAGTTGCTTCAAAATGATTAGAGTTCTTTTCTTAATCGAGCTACTGGAATCCCCAATTGTTCTCGGTATTTAGCTATAGTTCTTCTTGCAATATTGTATCCTTTATCTTTCAATAATTCGGTTAACACTCCATCTGTCAAAGGCTTTTTCTTGTTCTCGTCTTCTACAATGTTTTGCAATATTTTCTTTACCTCACGAGTAGAAACATCTTCACCTGAATCGGTAGAAAGTGATTCAGAGAAAAAGGATTTTAACAAAAATGTACCAAAAGGAGTTTGAATATATTTAGAGTTTGTAACCCTAGAAACTGTTGAAATATCAAGCTCAACCACATCAGCAATATCTTTCAATATCATTGGTCGGAGTTTTGTTTCATCTCCACTCAAAAAATACTCTCTTTGGTATTTTAATATAGTTTCCATGGTGCTCATCATGGTGTGTTGCCTTTGTTTTATTGCATCAATAAACCAAGAAGCCGCATCTAGCTTTTGTTTAATAAACATCACAGCCTCTTTATCCTGCTTTGTTTTCTTACTCTTATCGTAAGTCTGGAGCATATTGTGGTATGTTCGGCTTACATTAAGTTGAGGAGCGTTTCTTGAGTTTAAGGTCAAGTTTAGTTCTCCATCATCTTCCGTTAAAATATAATCGGGAATAATGTGCTGTGCCGGTACTGAAGATTCTTTAATTGAACCTGCTGGTTTTGGATTTAACTTGGTAACAACCTCAATAGTCGCTTTTAGTCTTTCTTCAGTAAAGCTTAATCTTTCTAAAATTTTTGAATAGTGCTTTTTTGTAAATGCTTCGAACTGGTGTTCTATCAAATTAATTGCATCAGCAAGTACTCCAGGCTCTTCTTCATGCAGCATTTGCTTTCTATCAAGTTGTATCAGCAAACACTCTTTTAAGTCTCTTGCGCCAACTCCTGCTGGGTCTAAATCCTGAACTTGGTATAAAACCTCTTCTATTTCATCTTCCTCAGCCATTATGTTGAACATAAAAGCTAAATCATCCGAAATATTAATTAATTCTCTTCGTAAATAACCCGATTCATCTAGGTTTCCAATAATATTTTGGGCAATAGTCAACTTTCTTTCTTCACGTAATCTCAATGAAATTTGCGAAGTCAATCTTTCTTGAAAAGTCTTTCCTCCAGAAATTGGAATATTAGTCTCCTTTTCTGGGTCAGCATAATTATTAGATTTTGTTGAATAATGTGATTCACTATCTAGATAATCGCTTACATCAAAATCATCACGAGAGTCAGTTAAATCCTCTTCGTATTGTTCCTCTCCAAATTCATCCTCTTCTTTCTGGATTCCTTCCTCCAAAGCAGGATTCTCCTCAATTTCGTCCTTTATCCTTTGCTCCAGCTCAACCGTAGGCACCTGCAACAGTTTCATTAGCTGAATCTGTTGTGGCGAAAGCTTTTGCGATAGCTTATGTGATAAATATTGTTTTAACATTGCCTACTTTTTCTTAAATATAATAAAAGTTTCGGTCAGAAATTTCTTATTCTACCGTTACCAAAAAATTATTCTTCTTCCCTTTTTGCAACAAAATATACTTCCCTCCTATCAAGTCTTCCTCTGTTAGTACTTTGGTATCTGTTACTTTTGCTTTGTTTACACTTATCGAATTTTGTTTCAATTCTCTTCGTGCCTCTCCATTCGATTTTAAAAACCCTCCTTTTTCTGCTAAAGCAGATACAATATCTATACCATTCGCTAAATCAGCTTTGGTAAAACTCGCTTGTGGTACTCCTTCAAAAATATCTTGAATCAAATTAGCCGACAATGATTTTAATCCATCTACAGCTTCCTGTCCTTTTTTAAATAAAATTTCAGATGCTTTTACCGCATTTTCATAGTCTTCTTTAGAGTGAACTCTTGTTGTAACATCTTCTGCTAAAGCTCTCTGAAGCTTTCTTTCGTGTGGAGCTTCTTTATGATCAGAAATCAATTTATTTGTTGTTGCTTCATCAAAAAGAGTAAATATTTTAATGAATTTCTCTACATCTTCATCACTTGAGTTTAACCAATATTGGTAAAACTTATATGGAGATGTTTTTTCAGCATCCAGCCAAATGTTTCCACCTTCAGATTTTCCAAACTTCGTTCCGTCTGCTTTTTTAATCAATGGTGCTGTAAGTGCAAATGCTTCTCCTCTTGCTTTTCTTCTTATCAATTCAGTTCCAGTTACAATATTCCCCCACTGGTCACTTCCTCCCATTTGAATTTTGCAGTTTTTGTTTTCGTACAAATGCAAAAAATCATATCCTTGAATTAATTGGTAAGTAAACTCCGTAAAACTCATTCCAGATTCTAATCTCGATTTTACAGAATCCTTACTCATCATGTAACTAACGGTAATGTGTTTTCCTGTATAACGGATAAAGTCCAATAAATTAATATCCTTAAACCAATCGTAATTATTTACAATTTCAGCTGAGTTATCGCCACAATCAAAATCAAGAAATTGTTCTAGTTGTTTCTTCTGGCAATTCAGGTTATGGTTTATGTCATCCAAAGAAAGTAATTGTCTCTCTGCAGATTTTCCACTTGGATCACCAATCATTCCTGTAGCTCCTCCAACTAAAGCAATAGGTTTGTTACCTGATAATTGTAAAAATTTCAGTAGCATTACTGGAACTAAATTTCCAATGTGCAATGAATCGGCAGTTGGGTCAAATCCTACATACCCAGAAGTAATTTCTTTTGCTAATTGTTCTTCCGTTCCTGGCATGATATCGTGTATCATCCCTCTCCAAGTTAATTCTTCTATCAAGTTCATCTTTCAACCGTTTTTTATGGCTGGTTAAAATTAACGTTAATTGAGGAATTAACCAATAAGTATGCTAGTCCTGTTTCGGTTTCCTTACTTTGGGAAGTTTAAAGGTTTAACTCGCTCCAAAATAGAAGCCTGTTTGGCGGTTCTCTAATTCATAACTGTAAAGTGACTCTCCTCGGCCGTAATTACTACTCACATTAATACTATAAATTATCGGATCAAGAAGTTCATATCTTCGGAAAACCCCTAGCTTATATACCATTATCAAATCCAAACCTTTGTAAATAATTTTAGAGTTTCCTTTAAAGGGGAAAGTCAGAGTTCATTAAGTCTAAAAATACTTGACCTTAAAGGTTCAATAGTATTAAGCAACAATCTTGTGTATGATAATCAAATCATTAATACATCTAATTTAAAAGAAGGTGTCTATTTTGTTGTTATTAACCAAAATAACATCCCTGTAAGTTCTAGAAAATTAATAATAATAAAATAGCTGGTATAAAATACATTTTCAGTTATCTAAAACTGTCTTCTATAATTTTATCAAGACTGTCTATTTCCTGCGAAATAGTATCGAGAATTGGGAAGTTAATTCCATCCAACATTGGTCTTACAGAATCTACATATTTAAGATAAGTTGGGATGTAAGTTGTGTCCATTGGCTTGGCATTATTAAACTTTTGCTTACGGGAATCTACTTGTTTTCCATCTTTCCAAAAACGATAGCACACATGATTTCCTGAAGAAGAACCTGTGCTTCCTACATATCCAATAATGTCTCCTTGTTTTACATAGTCTCCAACCTTAAGCCCTTCTTTTATTTTTGACATATGAAGGTATTGAGTAGAATACTGAGGATTGTGCTTTACTTTTACAAAATTCCCATTACCGCTTCCATATCCTCTTTTTGATATTGTTCCGTCCGCAGTAGTCCAAATTGGTGTGCCATAAGGTGCTGCATAATCAGTTCCTTTATGTGGTTTAATTCTGTATCCGTATTGTCTAATTCTTCTTTTTAAATTGTACCCAGAACTCATACGTGAGTATTTGAGTGGTGCTGACAAAAACATACTTTTCATGCTTTTACCTTCTTCGGTATAAAAGTTTGTAGTGGTTTCTGTTTGGTACATAAAGGCATAAAAATCTCTGTCTTTATAATTAAATAAAATAGCTTTTATATCTCCAATTCCTATCGCTTCTCCTTCAACAGATCGTTCTTCGTACATGATCTTAATCTTGTCATCTATCTGTAGGTGAAAGAAATCGATAGACCAAGAATAAATGTTGGCTATTTCATCTATCATAGGAAAAGATATAGCCGTATTTTGAACTTGCCTGTCAATTGCGAAAGAGAGATTACCTCCTTTTCTTATTCTGGCAGCAATTTCTTTAATCTCAATATCAACCTTCTTCTTTTTGGCCAATACTTTTACTGTATCTCTAAAGTCGAAAATAAAATACTCAACTGCATTTTTGATGTAAATAGCATACTCTAAATTATGAACCGAGTCATCATCTGGTGTGCAAAGCATGTAAAAATCATTCCCTGGATTGATGTAATTAAGGTTTAAACTATCCTTAGAAATTAAATATGCTTCGTTAATCTCTGCCTGAGAAACATCATACTTAGCAAATAAATGGCTAAGTGTCCAGTCTTTTTCAACTTGACCAGAATGCACGTCATATTTTTCGAAATCAAATCCGTAACGAATGTCAGTTGGGATTACTTCTTCCTTGGTTTCCTTCTTCTTCCTTCTTTCTTCCCCATCACAAGAGAATACTATAATTGATGCTGTAAATAGCATCAATGCAATCTTTATGTTTCTCATTAACTGTTACTTCTTATTGTTGCCTATTTATTGTTTTATATGCTTCTAATCCGCATTTCAAGAAATCAACATAAAATGGTGCTCCTCCTCCTTTTTTAATGTCAGAATAACTAATTGGGTTATTCAATAAAACTCCCTCATCAGAAAGAAGAATATATCTTGGTTGAGCGTTATTTTTAAATACTAACGTTTCAAAAGTGAACCACTTATCTCCAACGGTTCTTATTTTCTTCTTCTTAATCTTTCCTGATTCATAAGTAATATCAACTTCTCCTTGCTCTTCTTTTGGTAGCTCAATATCTTCATCTACGTATAACGAGACTAAAATGAACTCTTCAGAAATTAACTTCATTACTTCTTCGTCCGGCCAAATGTTTTCTTCTACTTCTCTACAGTTTACACAAGCCCAACCAGTAAAGTCAACTAACATAGGTTTTCCAGATGCTTCAGCTGCTTTTCTTCCTTCTTCATAATCTTTGTAAACATGGAACATTTCTCCTCCACAAAAGCTATAGTGCATTGGTGGTGGGAATCCACTTACTAATTTTCTGTTAGCATTTTCTCCACAAGTTAATCCTGGAACTAAATATATTACAAAAGCCAAAATCAATAAGGCAAGTGATATTCTAGGGAAAGTAAGCTTTGTTTTTCCATGATCGTGAGGGAACTTGATAAGCCCAAATAAATAAGCTACTAGTCCTAACCCTATTAAAATCCATAAAGCGAAGAATACTTCTCTTTTTATTAATCCCCATTGCATTACTAAATCCGCATTAGATAAGAATTTAATTGCAAGTGCTAATTCTAAGAAACCTAAAACTACTTTTACTGAATTAAGCCATCCACCTGATTGAGGCATTTTTTTCATTAAACTTGGGAATGCAGCAAAAAGTGCGAATGGTAATCCTAGTGCAATTCCAAATCCTGCTAAAGCAACTGTAAGTGGTAAAGGACCATCTTTAAGAACCCCTGCTAACACTGATCCTAATATTGGACCTGTACATGAAAAGGAAACTAAAGCTAAAGTAAGTGCCATTAAGGCTATACCTATAATTCCGCCAACATTAGAAGCTGAATCTACTTTATTACTCCATTTTGAAGGAAGCGTTAATTCATAATATCCTAAAAATGAAAAAGCAAAAAACACGAATACTGCAAAGAATACTAAATTCAAAATAGGATTTGTTGCAATACCATTTAGTACTTGAGGATCTGCATCAGTAAACCAAAAAGGCAAACTAAGTGAGGTATATATAAGAAATATAAATAAGCCATAAAGTGCAGCTTTACCAAATCCTCCTTTTGCATCTTGTCCTCCTTTAGTAAAAAAACTAACTGTTAATGGTATCATTGGATACACACAAGGTGTTAAGAGCGCAAATAAACCTCCTCCAACTCCTAATAGGAATAGTACCCAAAGTCCTTTTTTCTCTTCAGTATTTGTCGATTCTCCTCCACAATCTGCAACTGGATTATTCAAATCAAATTTATCCATTGCTGGCAAAATTCCCATTGCTGAATTGTTATCAGAACTAGATTGTTGTTTCTTAATGATATTTCCTGTAGCTACATCTACTTCAAACTCTTCGTATGTTGGAGCTAAGCAATGGCTGGTATCACAAACCATATAAGAAATTTCAGCAGTAAATGACTTTAATCCTTTTGCTGATTTTATTTGTTGAATAAAAGTGACTTCATCTTCAAAAAATCTACTATTTGCATCATTTACTTCTTCAAATTCTTCATGAACATTCCCAATTTCTTTAAGCTTTCCTTCAAGAGAACCCATTGTGTCGGATACATAAAAAGTGGTAGGATGGATGTATTCGCTTTCCTGAGTAGTAGCATAAATATGCCAATGTTTGTCAAGTTTAGCTTTTGCAGAAATTTCATAGACATCATCCCCTATTTTTTTTGAGCTAAACTCCCAATCGATAGGATCTTCTAAGCCTGAATTTTGTGGAGCCTCGTTAGAATTTTCAATTTCCATATTCTCTACTCCAGAAACTGTAACACTAGCATTCTCAATAATTAATTCTGTCTCTTCAGTTCCTTCATTTTCTACCTCAACCTCTATAAGTTTTACTCCGCTTTTATTGTTTAGTTCAAACTCATGTTCTTCTAATGAAGGCGGTAAACACATTGATTCATTACATACCATAAAATCAACACCTCCTTTAATTTTAAAAGGACTGTCTGTTTTGATTTTGATTTTTTGCTTAAGAACTGCTTTCGTTTTAAAGAAAGTCAGGTTCATTTCAAAATTTGAGTCGTATTCGTTATAAGTTTTAGACTCTGAAGCTTTTCCAATTAATTCATAATTAGCACTTGGCTCCAAAACAACTCTGGTTGCAACTGGCCCATCATCACTCTCAAGTACTTGAGAATAAACGTGCCATCCTTCTTCAATACTAGCGGTAAAAATTAATGTTGCTTCTTTTCCATTTTGTTCTACAGAATAGTCCCATTCTACAGGGTCATATATCTGCGAAAAGCTAAGAGTAGCAATAATTGCTAAAAATAATGTGGATAGCGCCTTTTTAATCATAATGTGTCATTTTACTATCAGTAAAGATAATTTTTTTCAATAGTATTAGAGAATAAAAAAATAAAGTTACTCTATCTCGAATTTAGTTTTGTCTTTCTTTTCTTCGTTTCCTTTCAATTTATCCAACCATTTTCTTTTCTTTTTCTCTTTCTCTGGTTTTTCATCCTCTTTTTTATCTGTTTTTTTGTCAGATTTATCATCACCTTCTTCTCCCCATTCTACCTCAAATTTTGGCTTAGCTTTTTGTTGTTCTGCAGCTTTTTTTGCGGTTGAATCTTTACCAAAGAGACCAAATTCATCTTTTAATATTCCTTTCACATTCTGCTTTTCAGCTTCTCTTTGTTTTTCTTGATATTCCTTTTTACCCGCTTTATCAAGTTTAAATTCAGGTTCATCAATTGTTCCTGTCATTAATAAAAAGAGCCTTACTCCTTCTCCATCATCAACAATGTAACCGTATTCCGTGTCTTTCTTTTTTGTCAGAATATCTTTTAACCTCAGGTTCATTCCATAGTTAATATCATAGTCAAAACTTTGGGTTCCATAAATTCCAATATCCATTGCAGATGTGCTCAGGCTCATTGATGGAATTGTTATCATTCTATTTTTGATATTGATGGTATTAGTGAATTTAGAAAACTCAACTGTTTTTAACTTTTTAGCAAGGTCATCTACTTTTATAATATTTCTTGAAATCACATTTCCTTTAAGGTATTCTCCTATCTCATCAAATAATTCTAGGTTACGCAATACACCTTCTGCAATAGAAAACTCCATGTCTGCTTCTAGTGAGTTTAAATCCAATTCTAAGTGTTTAGAGGTTTTAGAATTAAAACTAATTATAGCGTTTGCTCTTCCGCTAAGATGATCGTGACGAAGAGTTGATTGACCAAAATTGTTGAATTTTTTTAGTAAATCACTTATATCAACTTGTCCACAAATAATTTTAGAAGCTAGTGTAAATCCATCAGCCTTCTTTTTCAAATCTCCTGACAAACTATAGTTCCCTGAGTTTGAATTAAAAATTAAGTTGGATGTCCTTACTTGGTTCTCCATTACCTCTACCTCTCCAGATACGTTTGTTAGTTCGTGGTTTTGGTAGGTTAATTTAGTAATTGTAGTTCTTAAATTAGCTTTTACCCTTTTAGGAAATTCAACTCCATTTGTATCAATTCCGCTTTCAACTTCTTTTTTATCATTTGCTAATAATTTATCCAATTCCAATAATTCGGATTGTAAATATATATTAGCCGTTAGCTGCTCATTATTTACCAAGTAAGGGATAAAGTTGGTGAATTGTGTGCTTATGTTTAAATCTGAATTACCATATTTACCTGTTGCAGTAGCGCTAGAGTTAAACCTATTAAAGTTAACTTCTCCAGTAAACTCCTGAAACTGTCCTTCTGCACCTTCAAGTTTTAATAGCACATCTTTAAGTATTGCTTCTCCCAAAAACTCAGAAACTTTCATGTCTCCATTTTGGTTTAGTGTTCCTCTAAACTCATTGTTCAAATTAAGTGAGCCCGACATTTTTTCTATCCCATCAAGATTTAAAAATTCACCTAGCTTTAGTAAATCAAAATCTCCATTAATTTTGCTAAAAATAGTGTGGGTATTTTTACCTATCATCTTTCCAGTAATCGAAAACTTACCTCCACTCAGGTTTCCACTTCCATCTATTAACTCAATTCTCTGGCTTGACTGACTTGACTCAAAATTTCCGCTCAAGTTTAGGTCTTTAAGTTCCACACCAGAGTTTTGCTCGGTAATTGTTCCTTGTTTAACCAAAAACTTTGCTTCAATCTTTGGGCTTTTCCACTTTTTATTGTTTTCAATTACTACACTCCCATTTATTTTCCCTTTGGTGCGATACTCTGTTAGTTTCTCCCTAAAACTCTCTGGCATTAAAGAAAATATTTGTGAAATTTCCACATTCCTTGCCAAAGCCGAAATATCTGAATTATCATTCTTTAAATCAAAGTTTCCGTTAACACCCAACTCCATTTCTTCGATAGATATTTGCCCTTTGGATAGTGAAATGTAATCCGAGGTAAATATTCCTTTTTCAATAGATAATAAAGAGTTTTTATCTTTAAAATAAATGGTGCTATCCGAACTAACTTGGTTAATAAAATGATCTGAAGAAATTGTTAAATCTGATGTGTCGCTTGAAAAATTACCCCCAAAAGTAGTTTCGCGAATAGTTAAATCAACTAAAATTTTACTTTTATCATTCTGATAAATAAGAAAAACATCATTTAGATTTAGTTGTTTAAGCGCAAAGTTAAATTTGGTTTCAGTGGTATCTTTAGATTCAGCTTCTTTCCAAAAAATATAGTTCTCGTTTCCCTTTTCATCTACATGCAAATTAACTTTCGCATTATCCAAATCCATTTCTTTTACACTATAATCTCCTGAGAAAATTGCACCAAGTCCAAATTCTAAAGAGAAATTTTTTGCAAATAAAATGGTGTCTTTTTGGTTTTCATCTTCAATGAGGATGTTAGCAAAATTAAGGCTTGCGCTAGGAAATTTTTTGAAAAATGAAAAAGAAACATTTTCTTCGTTAATCTTTAACTTAGCTTTAAGATGAGTGTTTATTTCATCAATTGCGTAGCGCTTTATTTCTTTCTCGTATACATTAGCCAGTACAATTCCCGAAATAATTACCAATAAAAAAAGAGATAGCAAAATCACGAAAACTCTTTTGAATTTTCTGAATTTCTTTTTTGGCTGGGGAGTTATTTGAATTTGTTCTTCCATTAATTGTATACCACTACTGGCAGATTTACATTTGGGTTAAACGCAAATTTAACGGAATAATTGCTTGGTTTGAAGCAAGATTTAACTAAGATATTAAGGGTGGTTTTTTAACAAAATCACTCTTCCTCTTCTCTTAGTTCTTGAAGAATTTTAAGCGCCTCTTCAAAATCAGAATCGCTTACTTGCAATTTAAGATTTGGTTTATATCCATCTGCATGAATTGTAAACGTATTTTCATTGGCTACAAACGACTCAATTCCTTCTAAATCAAGAGCGGCCTTATCAAGATAAGACTCGTGTAAATGAAAATAAACTCCTACTGTTTTCATAATTCTAACTATTACATAAAACCTAGGTCAAGTTGAGCTTCTTCGCTCATCATATCTTTGGTCCAAGTTGGGTCAAATACTACTTGTACTTTTGCCGATTTTACTGCTTCTATTCCTCTAATTTTATCCTCAACTTCAACAGGTAAAGTTTCGGCTACAGGGCAAGAAGGGGAGGTTAATGTCATGTCAACATCCACATTGTTATCCTTATCAATTCTTACATCATAAATTAATCCAAGTTCGTAGATATCTACAGGGATTTCTGGATCAAAAATAGTTTTGATTGTAGCAATGATAATGTCTTCTAATTTTTTCTTTTTCATTCTCTCTTTTATGAAGCTTGTTGCATCAACAAAGCGTATATTTTCATTTGTTTTACCATACTTACCAGTCCATTGGAACGTGTTGGCGACAAATGTTCTTTTAATCCTATTTCATCAATAAACCCTAGTTTAGCTTCCACTATTTCTTTGGGGTCTTGATTGTTCATTACTCTTACCAATAAAGCTATTATTCCTTTAGTAATAATTGCATCACTGTCAGCAGAATAAGCAATTACTCCATTTTCATTATCTGCATGCAACCAAACTCTTGATTGACATCCTTTAATAATGTTTTCGTCTGTTTTTTGTGAATCATCAATTATTGGCAAATCTTTTCCTAGCTCAATTAAGTGCTCATACTTTTCCATCCAGTCATCAAACATGGAAAACTCCTCAATAATTTCATTTTCAATTTCAGAAATTGTCATTCCTTATTTATTTTGATTCAAAATTAGTCAAAATTGGAATGTGGTGCAATGTTATAGTGAGAATATGCAAAAAGTGTTATTTCAACTCTTCTATTTTTCTGTCTACCCTCATTAGTATCATTAGATTCTATCGGTTGAGATTCACCAAACCACAAAGCTATTATTCTACTTTCGTCAACACCCTTCTGTATTAGGTAATTTTTTACTGCTTCAGACCTCTCTTTAGATAGTTGCATATTGGAATTATCGTTACCTACATTATCTGTATGACCAGATATTTTTATATTCCATTCTTTCTTTTTAGTCATCAAACTTTTTAGTCATCAAAACCGCTAACTCATCAAGAGAGGAATATGAAGAGGCTTTTATAACATCTCTTCCCGATTCAAATTCTAAATTATCAAAGGCTCTTTTTAATATCTCCTCTTCTTCTTTTTCAATTTTAGGACAACCTTTGTTTTCAACTATTCCTTTAACTTCTGGGCAAGCATCATCTTTATCCAAAACTCCATCTTTGTCTGTAAATGGACAACCTTCGTTTTCAATTGGACCTGGTTGTGAAATTACTAAAAATCAGGACATTAAAGTATAATGGCCTTCCCTTAGGGATTTAGTGCTCTAAAATTTCTTTTACGTTATCCTTTATTTTAACACAAAGACCATCTGTAGGTAAATCATTCTCATCTCTTCCAAAAGGATCTTCAATTTCTTCAGCAAGAACTTCCATACTAACTAAAATATAGAAGATGAAAATTGCTATAAAAGCAGAGAAATATCCGAAGCTAGAAACAAACGAAAGTGGCATTGTGCAAACGAAAACAAAAATGAACTTCTTTAAAAAAGAACTGTAAGAATGAGGTATTGGAGTATTTTTAATTCTTTCACAAGCTCCTGTTATATTCGAAAAATTCTTTAAATTATCATCAATTGATAAAAACTCTTCTTCTGAAAGCTCTTTAGAAACTTTCATTTCGTTAAGCTTTGCATACATTTTTTGAGCAATGTAACTTGTTTTGTGTGCTTTTTTATTTATCTCTATCAGCTCTTCTTCTGTCAATTCAAGTTCATGAATTAATACTCCCTCTCTTAAATGTTCTTTCATAGCAAAAGCATAATTAGGAATCATCCTTGAAAAAAATTCATGAGAGGTTTTATTCTTGGTCATTGTGTCAACTTTTATTGCCAAGTTTCGAGAATTATTAATTAATTCTCCCCATTTTTTTCTTCCTTCCCACCATCTGTCATAAGCAGAGTTTGTTCTGAAAACTAATAGTAATGATAAAACGAAACCAATTAAAGAAAATACATCTTTCAATTTTCCTAATACAGAAACATGAAACTCATCTTCTACATAATTCAGCACCAAGTATGCAAGAATGGTTGTAAACAAGCCGATATAAATCATCTCCTTCCAAAGGACAACAATTGTATCACTTTTACGAAAAGTAAAAATATGTTTGAACCAAAACTTTGGGTTGTATTTTATCATAATTGATTTTTTTAAAGTTAAAGAAATTCACAAGCCTTCCAAAAAACTTAGATAAAGAAAACTTCAACATGTTATGCGTGCATAACATGTTTTTGCTATATTTGGAAATAGCAAGATAAATGAAACCAGAAGAAACCATAGATTTTAACATTAGAAGTACTTGGCACAAAATTGCCAGAATGTACAATATACAGGCGTCAGAATATGGCGTTAGTATGGCAACAGGTATGGTTCTACTGAATATAGATTTAAAAGAAGGAACACCCTCTACAAGCTTAGGTCCAAAGATGGGAATGGAGTCAAGAAGTTTAACCAGAACTTTGAAAAACTTAGAAGACGAAAAAATTATTTATCGTCAACCTGATAAAAAGGACAAAAGAATGGTTAGGATTTTCCTAACTGAACTTGGAATGGAAAAAAGAGATCTTTCGAAAGAAAAAGTAATAAAATTTAATACTCATTTAAGGAATAACATTAAAAAGAAAGATTTAGAGGTCTTTTTTAAAGTAATGGATGGAATAAATGAGTTGATAGACGAAAACAATATTTTTTAGTCCTTAAAGGACAAACAATAATAAAAGTAAAAAAATGAAAAGAAACATCAAAAGAGTAGCGGTAATCGGTTCCGGAGTTATGGGATCTCGTATTGCTTGTCATTTTGCCAATGTAGGATTGGATGTTTTGTTAATGGACATTGTGCCAAAGGAAGCAAAGGAATCTACCAACAAAATGGCTAGAAACAAGATTGTGAATGATGCGTTAAAGGCTTCATTAAAATCGAACCCTTCGCCAATTTACAGTAAATCTTACGCAAGCAGAATTACAACTGGAAACTTGGAAGATGACATTCATTTAATTTCTAAAGCAGATTGGATTATTGAGGTTGTAGTTGAAAGACTAGACATCAAACAAATCGTTTTTGGAAATATTGAAAAACACAGAAAGCCAGGAACTATAATTTCTTCAAATACTTCAGGAATTCCTATTCATATGATGTTGGAAGGAAGAAGCGAAGATTTCCAGAAGCACTTTTTGGGAACTCACTTTTTTAACCCACCAAGATATTTAAAATTGTTTGAAGTAATTCCTACTCCAAAAACTGACCCAGCTGTGGTTGATTTCTTGATGGAATACGGATCAAAAATATTAGGAAAAACTACGGTTTTGGCTAAAGATACTCCAGCTTTTATTGCAAATAGAGTGGGCGTATTTTCAATTCAAGCATTATTTCACACAGTTGAAGAAATGGGACTTACAGTAGGGGAAGTAGACAAGCTTACTGGCCCAGTAATGGGAAGGCCAAAGTCTGCTACTTTCCGTACTTGTGATGTGGTAGGACTAGACACACTGGTTCACGTAGCAAACGGAGTAAAAGACAATTGCCCTGATGACGAAAGAAGAGATTTATTTGAAATACCAAGCTATGTTTCCAAAATGGTGGAAAATGGATGGCTAGGAAGTAAATCGAAACAAGGGTTTTATAAGAAAGTAAAAAATGCGGAAGGTAAAAGTGAAATACTTGAACTGAACCTAAAAACATTAGAATACCAGACTAAAACTAGAGGAAAATTTGCAACTCTTGAGATGACAAAATCTGTCGACAATTTGAAAGACAGAACAAAAATGTTGTACAATGGAATGGACAAAGCGGGTGAATTTTACAAAAAATCATTCAATGGGGTGTTCCAATATGTATCGAACAGAATTCCAGAAATATCGGATGAGTTATATAGAATTGACGATGGGTTAAAAGCCGGATTTGGTTGGGAACTTGGTCCTTTTGAATCTTGGGATGCAATTGGAGTAAAAGCGGCTATCAAACATATGGAAAAAGCTGACGCAAAACCTGCTCAGTGGATTTATGATATGATTGAAGCTGGAAACGAAACTTTTTATAAAGTAGAAAACGGTACTCGTTTATATTATGATATTCCTAGTAAATCGTACAAAGTAATTCCTGGAACTGAGAACTTAATTTCACTTGAAAACTTAAGAGAAAGTAACACAGTATGGAAAAATGCTGGAGTTCATATTATTGATTTAGGGGATGGAGTATTGAATGTAGAATTCCACACTAAAATGAATACGATTGGTAGTGAAATTCTTCAAGGATTGAACAAAGCAATTGATTTGGCAGAAACTGATCCGCAATGGAAAGGAATTGTAATTGCTAATGAAGGTCAAAACTTCTCGGCTGGTGCCAATGTAGGAATGATATTTATGATGGCAATTGAGCAAGATTGGGACGAATTAAACTTCTCTATCAAGGCTTTCCAAAATACAATGATGCGATTGAGGTATTCTTCAATCCCTGTTGTGGCTGCTCCTCACGGAATGGCATTGGGTGGTGGTTGCGAAATTTGCTTACACGCAGACAAAGTGATTGCTAACGCAGAAACTTATATGGGTCTTGTAGAATTTGGTGTTGGATTAATACCTGGTGGTGGTGGAACCAAAGAATTTGTTGTTCGTTTGAATGATGAATTAAAAGACGGAGACATCAGAACAAATCAGTTAAGAAATAGATTCTTGACAATTGGTCAGGCTAAAGTTTCTACTTCAGGAAAAGAAGCCTTTGAACTAGGTTATTTGAGAGAAGGAACTGACGAAGTAATTGTGAGTAGAGCACACCAAATTGGATATGCAAAACAACAAGTTATTTTGATGGATGCTAAAGGTTATGTGGAGAAACCACAAAGAACCGACATTGAAGTAATGGGTAACGAAGGAATAGGAATAGTTTATGTAGGAGCTCATTCTATGAGATCTGGAAATTACATTTCTGACCACGATCAATTAATTTCTGAGAAATTGGGAACTGTTATGTGTGGTGGTGAATTATCGAAAAGAACTAAAGTATCTGAACAATATTTATTGGATTTAGAAAGAAAGACTTTCTTAGAATTATGTATGCAAGAAAAGACGCTTAAGCGAATTGAAAGCATCTTGAAAACAGGAAAAGTTCTTAGAAACTAATCTTATTCAATAACTAATTAAAAAAATTAAAATGAAAGATTCATATATAGTAGCAGGGTTTAGAACAGCAGTAGGGAAAGCGCCTAGAGGGATGTTTAATTTCTATAGAGCAGATGATTTGTCGGCAGATGTTATCAGGCATTTGATGAAAAATGTACCGAATGTAGCTGCAGATCAAATTGATGATGTAATTGTAGGAAACGCAACTCCAGAAGCAGAACAAGGACTGAATATTGGAAGAATGGTTTCTTTGATGGGATTAGATTCTGAAAAAGTGCCGGGAATGACTGTTAACAGATATTGTTCTTCGGGATTGGAAACGATTGCGATTGCCTCAGCAAAAATCAATAGCGGAATGGCTGATTGTATTATTGCGGGTGGAGTAGAAACTATGTCGCCAATTCCTTTTGGAGGATGGAGATTAGTTCCTAATGCAAGTGTTTCTAAAAAAAGCCAAGAATGGTATTGGGGAATGGGATTAACTGCAGAAGCAGTTGCCAACCAATACGGAGTTACAAGAGAAATGCAAGATGAATTTGCTGTAAATTCTCACGCCAAAGCAGAAAAAGCAATTGATAGCGGAAGATTTCAAGATGATATCGTTCCAATATTTATTGATGAGACTTACCTAGACGAAAACGAGAAGCAACAGACTAGACAAATCATTTGCGAAACAGACGAGGGGGTGAGAAGAGGAACGAATATGGAGGGTTTAGCGAGATTAAGACCTGTGTTTGACGCAAGAGGTTCGGTTACTGCCGGAAATGCCTCACAAACTTCGGATGGAGCTGCTTTTATAATGGTTGTTTCTGAGAAATTTTTGAAAGAAAACAACTTAACGCCAATTGCAAGATTGATGTCTTACTCAGTTGCTGGATTAGAACCAAGAATAATGGGAATGGGGCCTTTGTATGCAATGCCAAAAGCATTGAAACAAGCGGGACTAACAATAAATGACATTGAGCAAATAGAATTGAACGAAGCATTTGCTTCGCAATCTGTTGCAGTAATGAATGAGTTGAACTTAAACCCAGATATCGTGAATGTAAACGGAGGAGCAATTGCATTGGGTCACCCACTTGGGTGTACTGGAGCAAAATTATCTGTTCAATTATTTAACGAAATGAGAAAAAGAGGACAGAAGTATGGTGCAGTAACTATGTGTGTAGGAACTGGACAAGGAGCTGCAGGGATATACGAATTATTATAATAAGAACTTTAAATCTAAATAAAATGGAAGCAATAAAAGGAGGTGAATTTATCATCAGAGACACAAAAGCAAGCGAAATATTTATCCCAGAAGAATGGACGGAAGAGCAGAAAATGCTTGCCGAAATGTGTAAGAATTTTATTAAAACTGAAATTATTCCTCATTTAGATAGAATGGATTCTATGGAAGAAGGATTTATGTCTGCTTTGATGGAAAAAGCTGGAGAATTAGGTTTGTTATCTATCTCAATTCCTGAGGAATTAGGTGGAATGGGAATGGATTTTAAAACAAGTATGTTGGCAACAGAAAGCTTAGGTGGAAGTTACTCTTTCTCGGTAGCTTATGGAGCGCATACAGGGATTGGAACTCTTCCTTTGTTGTATTATGGAAATGCTGAACAAAAAGCGAAATACATTCCAAAATTAGCTTCTGGAGAATGGAAAGCATCTTATTGTTTGACTGAGCCAAGTGCAGGAAGTGATGCTAACTCAGGAAAGACTAAAGCTGTACTTTCTGAAGATGGAAAATACTATTTGGTTACAGGACAAAAAATGTGGATTACCAATGCTGGATTTGCCAACTTACATACTGTATTTGCAAAAATTGATGATGACGATAAATTAACTGCCTTTTTAATTGAAGCAGATAGCGAAGGAATCACTTTGAATGCTGAGGAAAAGAAGATGGGAATTAAAGGTTCTTCTACTCGTCAGGTGTTTTACAACAATGTAAAAGTACCAGTTGAGAACATGCTTTCTGAAAGACAAAATGGATTTAAAATTGCTTTGAATATCTTGAATATTGGAAGGATAAAATTATCTATTGGAACAACTGGAGCTTCTAAAGAAATTGTAACTGAATCGGCAAATTATGCTAACGAAAGAGAACAATTTGGAAGGCCAATTGCTAAATATGGAGCAATAAGAAACAAGATTGGTAGAATGTCTACTTGGATTTATGCAAATGAATCGGCAAACTACAGAGCTGCTCAAAACATTGATGATGCAATAAAAGGCCTTGTAGACGGAGGAATGACTAAAGAACAAGCAACATTGAAAGGAATTGAGCAATTTGCTCCTGAATGTGCTTTGTTGAAAGTTTCTGGATCTGATTGTTTAGATTTTGTTGTAGATGAAGGAGTTCAAATACACGGAGGAATGGGTTATTCTGCTGAGACTTTAGTAGAAAGAGCTTACCGTGATGCAAGAATCAACAAGATATTTGAAGGAACAAACGAAATTAACAGATTGCTATTGGTGAATATGATTCTTAAAAAGGGAATGAAAGGACAGTTGGATTTAATGGGTCCAGCAATGAAAGTTGCGGACGAATTGATGTCGGTTCCTAGTTTTGAAGAAGGAGAAGAAGGTTTGTTTGCTGAGCAAAAAAAATCACTTCAAGGTTTTAAGAAGGCTGTGCTAATGGTTGCAGGTTCTGCAGTACAAAAATTGATGGCTACTCTTGCTAAAGAACAAGAAGTATTAATGGGTAATGCTAATATGATTATTGATACGTATTTGGCAGAATCTATGATGCTTAGAGTTGAAAAACTAGTTTCAATGAAAGGAGAAGAAGCTTGTGCAGAACAAATAGAAATGGTTAAAATATTCTTCTATGAAGCTTCTTACAGAATAAACAAATCAGCAACTGATGCTTTAAATTCATTTGCAGAAGGTGATGAGTTAAAAATGATGTTGATGGGGCTAAAACGTTTTACAAAACACGCTCCATTTAATATTAAAGCTGCATATCAAAAAGTTGCACTTAAAGTAATTGAGAAGAACGAATATTGTTTTTAAGCCCAAAAAATCTTACTTTGATTAAGAACTTTTGAGAACTAACTATGGCATTGATTGAAAATAAGGATAAACTCTTGATTGAGAGGCAAAAACTAAATGCCCTTCTTGAGATTACGAATGCAGTTAATAAAAACTATAAGGTTTCTGAGCTAATTGTTCAGTTCGAAAATGTGATGCAGAATTACATTGGGATTAAAAAATTAGCTTTTGTAAACAAAAGAGATTCGTGGAAGTGTATCTTGAATTATGGAATGAAAAATCATTGTAATGATTTAAAAATTAAGGAACTCCTTAAGATTGATGGCACCCTCATAATAAATAAAAATGAGAATCATGTTTTTGATCAATTTGACATTATTTTACCTGTTTTTCATAAAGAAAAGGCTCTTTCTTATTTGCTTCTTGGAGGAATCGAAGAAGATGAAATGATGCAGTTTATAGAAACCCATTTAGGGTTTGTTCAAACGCTTGCAAACGTAGTTTCTGTAGCGATTGAGACAAAAAATCTAGCAAAAGAATTAATAAAGAAAAAGCTAGAAGAAAAGGACATGAAAATTGCTGCAGAAATGCAGAAATTACTTTTGCCTGCAAATTTACCTTCCAATCATTTAATAGATATAGCGGGCACCTATATTGCTAAAAATATGGTTAGTGGTGATTATTACGATTTCATTCGAATTAATAAAAATGAATATATTTTCTGTATAGCAGATGTGTCTGGAAAAGGAACCTCAGCAGCTATGCTTATGTCTAATTTTCAGGCTACACTCCGAGCAAATGTAAAGTACAATCATGCAAACCTAACGCTTAAAGAACTTGTTTCTGAATTGAACACCAGTGTAATAAATGCAGCTAAAGGGGAGAAGTTTATTACTTTTTTTATTGGTTATTATAATGAAAGTAATCGTAAATTAAAGTATGTAAATGCTGGTCATAATTTTCCTATTCTACTTCACAAAGGAGAAATTAAAGAGCTACAAACTGGTTGTACACCTCTTGGAGTTTTTGAAGAGTTACCAAGCCTTGAAAGTAAGGTTTTAACCATTGAGCCTAATACAATTATTGTGTGTTATACAGATGGAATGGTTGAGGTAGAAAATGAATTAAAAGAACAATTTGAATCAGAAAGGTTAGCTAAAGGAATACTTGCAAATAGTTGCCTAAATATGAGTGAGATGAACAAAGCTCTGTTTCGAGAAGTAAATAAATTTAAAGGTGAAAATGATTACCCAGATGATACTGCTTTATTAAGCCTAAGAATTATTTAGCATTTCGGCTATTTTTATATTTTCTTTTTTCTTTTCAATTCTTGATGTTTTTGCCGTGTCTGTATAAAACATATGTGTTTTCAAAAACGAGACCTGTTTTTCATGAAATTCTTTCTCTGAGCTAACTATTCCGTTAATTAAATACTCTTTTTTCAATTTCTCACTTATGTCTTTAAAGTCCCCTCTTCCCAGGTAATCTAAGTCGGCATCTTTTATTATTTCTTCTAATAAATTTTTTGGTTCACGGTTTATATCTGTTGCCAAAATTAACGCCTCAACTTTATTAATTTGATCCATATTGAATCCATAATTTGGCATCATTTCCCTAGCATATTTTGCCCCAATTATTTCATTATCATAATACTTTTCAATAAAACCAACATCATGAAAAAGAGCTGCCGTTTTCAATAATAAAATGTCTTCTGTGTATATTTCTTCACCAAAACCGATAAATTCCACTGCATTCATTATGTTCAAAGCATGGTTCTCAGTATGATAAAAAATACCTTCTGGTAATTTATCCTTCAATAACTTAATCACATCTCGTGTCATACGAACGTAATCTTGCTTTATACTTTTTAGGTTGTTAGCATATTGCCAAAATATTTTATTTGGCTCTGTGCCTTCTGCATTTGCAGATAGTTCTGGTTTAATTCTGTCTACAAAATACATAGGGATATTGCCTACGTTCTTTGTGTTAATTTCTCCTCGTTCTTCACAATCAAAGTAAGGATATATTTTCAGATAAGTAGCTTCAGATATATTTACTTTTCCTGGAAAACCAGACTCTTGAACTCTGCTAGCTACATTCACAGAACTGCCCCAAACATCAAACATTGGTCGCTTAGTGTCTAAAACTCCAGCAACTATTTCTCCTGTGTTTAAACCTATCCTTATTTTCCAACCAGACTCATCAATATAATTTATCATTGATACTGCTTCTTGCATCTGTAAAGAAGACAAAACACTTAGAATAGGACTCTTAAATGATTTTTTTGGTACACCACCAACAGCAAAATAGCAATCGCCAATTGTCTTTATTAAAATCATTTTATTTTCAGTAATGATTTTGTCAAAAGCACGAAAATAAATAGTCAGTTTATCTACTAGTTCTTCTGCTCCAATATTGGGTGTTATTTTAGAAAAAGAAACTACATCAGCAAATAATATGGTTGCTTCTTTGTAATAATCAGGAGTTAAACTCCCTTTGTTTTTAAGTATTTTGATGATCTTTTTTGGGAAGATATCTTGCAGTAACTCATCCGACTTTTTGTGTTCAACCTCTAAGAGTGAGTTCTGTTCTTCAATTTTGGTTTTTTGATCCAAAATTGTTTCTGTTCTTCTCTCCATAAACTCACGCATATTTTTCCTTTGTTTTTTACCAAAGAGGAAAATAAAACCAATTCCTATAGCTAAAGACACAGAAATTAATTGCCAAAACCACACTCCAAAGAAGTTACTTTGAGAAAGTAATGGAACAGAAAAATTCCATTCTCCCATCATAGATAAATTTGCTATGAGTGAATATGGAATCATTATTTAATTGAGTTTATTAGTAAACTAGACTAATTCAAAGTAGAAAAGCTTAATCAGCTTTTTTAGCTCTTGGTTTTGCTTTAGCTGGTTCATTTAATTTTTGACCTACAAAAGTACCCTCCATTATTTGTTGTTGAAAGTCTTTCATTCCTCCTGGAGAGTGAGGGACTAGAATCGTGTTGTTACCTTCTTTTGTTCCGATACTGTTCAATGTATCAAAGTATTGAGTAAGTAGTACAAATTGCATTACCTCTGTTGAATTAATTTCATCCAATGAATCTTTAAAATCTTCTATCGATTCTTTAAATCCTTTTACAATAGCTATTCTTTGTGCTGCAACTCCTTCTCCTTGTAACCTCTTACTTTCTGCATCTGCCTCAGCTTCCTTTACAATAGTGATTTTAGTTGCTTCTGCCTCCTCTAATGCTGCTTCTTTGTCTCTTTTAGCTGCATTAATTCTGTTCATTGATTCTTTTACATTCTTATCAGGATCAATATCCGTTATTAATGTTTTAATAATCTCAAAACCGTAATCATCCATAGAGGTAGAAAGGCTGCTATTTACTGCATTTGCAATATCATCTTTTCTCGAGAATACATCATCCAATTCTAGCTTTGGCACTTCGGCACGAATTACATCAAATATAAATGAAGAAATTTGTCTTGCAGAGTCATCCAGACTATAAAAAGATTCTTTTGTTTTACTTCTAATAACTTTGTACTGAACGGATGCTTGCATGTTTACAAAAACATTATCCTTCGTTTTTGTTTCTACATGAACGTCTAATTGTAATACTCTTAAATTTACTGTTCCAGCAATAGAATCTATAATTGGAATTTTAAAACTTAACCCAGAGAATGCAATCCTGTTGAATTTTCCTAATCTTTGAATCACCTTTGCAGATTTTTCTGGTACAATTACAATTGACATTACCAGAAAAATAACTGCTAATACTACCAAAACGATTAATCCTGGTGCTGGGCCTGCTGCTAATAAAATCATAGTTTTTTATTTTTTTTAAATGTTATTATTAATTGTGATTTGTGGAGTCTTAATGTTTTTTAAGTCTCTATCAAAGTGATACAAACCACTCTTGTCATCTCCTATCAAGTTAAGCTGATCCAAAATTGTTCTTACCACAGCTTCTTCTTCAATTTGTTCCGAAACATACCATTGCATAAAATTCATGGTTGGAAAATCTTTTTCTTCATGGCAAATTCCTACCACTTCATTTACTTTAGCTGATACAGCTAATTCATGTTTTAAAAAATCTTCGAATACCTGTCTTAATGATTTAAAATCGTTTTGCGGCATTTCAATTCTTGGGATTACTGCCTTCCCTCCTCTTTCATTAATAAACTTAACAAGCCTTAACATGTGCATTCTTTCTTCGTCCGATTGCTCATAAAAAAACTCCGAAGTTCCTCCTAGTCCGTTCACCTCTGCCCATGAAGCTACTGCCAAATAATAATGTGATGAATAAGCTTCGACTATTAATTGAGAATTAAGTGCTTCTTCTACTCTTTTGTTTAGCATAATTTAATTGTAGTTTTGTTTTACATTATATTCATATAAAAATACAAAAAAATTAAACAACTAGATAGCATTTATCATTAATAAAGAATGGATATGAATAAAATTGAACACATAGGAATTGCGGTAAAAGACATAGTAAAATCAAACGAATTATTTGCTTCGTTATTCAACAAGCAGCCATACAAACAAGAGGAGGTGAAATCGGAAAACGTACTTACTTCGTTTTTTCAAACAGGAGAGTCTAAAATAGAATTGCTACAAGCCACTCACGAAGACAGTGCAATTGCAAAATTTATTGAGAAAAAAGGAGAAGGGATTCACCACATTGCTTTTGATGTTACAGATATTCATGCGGAGCTTGAAAGATTAGAAAAAGAAGGCTTTAGAATCATTACCAAAGAACCTAAAAAGGGTGCCGACAATAAGTTGGTGGCGTTTCTTCATCCAAAATCTACTAATGGAGTTTTGGTGGAATTGTGTCAGGAAATAAAATAGATTCTAGTTTAGAACTAGAAAAACGGTTTGAAAAAATATCCTGAAATATTCAAAATAAAAAATGTAATGAGAGTAACTATTACAATTGAAATCCAAGCTTTTGGTTTTTCAATATAAATCTCTCTTATTAAATGAGTGAAATAGTTAATTGCAATAAAAAGAAATATACCTCCTAACATTTTATTGCGCTACCAATTTCTTCACAACAGAGTTATCTCCGCTTGTAATTTTAATAAGTAAAACACCCTTTGGTAAATCAGTTAATACTATCTTTTTTCCTTCATTTTGAGCGGATTTAGATTGAATTAAAGCTCCCAAAGTAGAATACACCTCAACTGAATTTATTGGAAATCCGTTCTCAATAGTTACTGAGTTATCGGCTGTTGGGTTTGGGTATAGCGATACCGATTCTAATTTGTTTTCTTCTATACTCGCGTAAGTTGATAATCCCCATATTTGAGTTACCCATTCTGGGTGATCTATGTATGGATTTCTGTTCCCTTGATATGCGTATGACCCATTGTTCCTTACAATTTCCCTTTGATTAACAGTATCTTGTAAGTGCCAAGAAATTAATACATTCAAAAACCATTGGTCATATACTTGAGTAGATGTTCCGTTTAATTGTGCCCAAGGCCAAGAAGAAACTTGAGTCTCGTACCTAGTTGCAAAATACAACATACATCTTGCTATGTCTCCCTTAAATTCGTCTATTGGTTCGAATACAATGTTTTGGTATCCAGGAGAAGCTGATGGTCCTTTTTTAGATCCATTCATACTAGTCCAAGTAGTAGAAGATACTTCGCCAAAAGGAAAACTTCCTCTTTGCCCGTTTACGTATCCATCAGAAGGAACAACATGGTGAATGTCAGTTCGCATAGGATATCCTCTCCCAAATCCGCTTTGCGGAAATAAGTGTTCTCGGTTATAGCAATCGTTTTCTGAGTTGTAGTTCCCACAGTTTCTGGTATTGTGACTGTAAAAATAACTGTCTACCCCAGTAGGATTCTCGGAATACATATCTAAAACAGTACTGTCATTGTCGTAAAACTTGTCGGTATCTGTAGTCATATAACCTCCGTATAAACTTCCATATCCTCTATCAATGTGACCGCTAGTTATAATTTTATTAAGAGCAGTTTTTAATACATATCCTGTTTTTCCAACAGTAGAATCATAGTATCCAAGAGGGATTTGAGTAAATCCGTTTAGACAAACAAAAAATGTAAGTAGTAGTAGAAAGTGTTTCATAGTATTAATCTATATAGCTTAATTTAAGCATGTTAGTTTTTCCACTTTCTTCTAATGGAATACTAGCAGTGTTAATTATCAAATCTCCTTCTTTTACATAACCTTCTTTTTTCAGCATGTAGTGAATGTCAGCAATTGTATGGTCAGTACTTACCATTTTATCGTAATAAAAAGTTTGCACACCCCAGACAAGACTCAGTTTAGTAAGTAGCTCCCTATTTCCAGAAAACACAAAAATATGAGCTTTTGGCCTTTTACTTGAAATTTTAAATGCTGTGTATCCAGAAAAAGTCATTGTTACAATTGCCTTAGCTTCAGTTTTGTCAGCTAAATTACTTGCATTAAAACATATAGAATCGGTAATAAACCTATCTGGGCTTCGTTCTGGGTTTTTTTCTTCTGACGTTTCAGTTAATCTGAAATCACCTGTTTCCTGAAGAATTTTTACCATTGCCTCAATTACATAAATTGGAAATTTCCCTACAGAAGTTTCTCCACTAAGCATAACAGCATCTGCGCCATCAAGCACTGCGTTTGCTACATCATTTACCTCAGCTCTAGTTGGAGTAGATGATTCTATCATACTCTCCATCATTTGAGTAGCAATAACTACTGGCTTTGAGTATTTAATGCATTTCTCAACAATCATTTTTTGTACAATTGGCACCTTTTCCATAGGTATTTCAACACCTAAATCACCTCTGGCAACCATTATTGCATCTGCTTCTTTTATGATTTCATCTATATTTTCAACTGCTTCTGGCTTTTCAACTTTAGCTATTACTTTAGCTTTTTTATTGTTAGCTGAGATTATTCCTTTTAACTCAATAATATCTCTTGCTGAACGAACAAATGATAGTCCAATCCAATCTAAATTATGCTCCAAAGCAAAGTCTAGATCAGCTAAGTCTTTCTCTGTTAATGATGGAAGTGAGATAACTGTATTTGGAAGATTTACCCCTTTGTTAGATTTTAAAACTCCTCCTTGAGTAATCTTTGCTTTAACAGTATCTTTTCCATTAGTTTCAAGAATTTGCATTTCTAATTTACCATCATCTAACCTGATGAATTCGCCTGCCTTTACGTCTTTAGCAAAGTTTTTGTAATTCATGTAAACTCTTTCTGCATTACCTAAACAGTCTTCACTTGTAAATGTAATTTCATTCCCATCTACCAAAAGAGTGTTCTCCTCCATTTTACCTACTCTTAATTTAGGCCCTTGTAAGTCACCTAATGTAGCTATATGAATTCCTTGTTCTTTATTAATTTCAGCAATGTTCTTAATTACTTTTAAGTGATCTTCGTGTGATCCATGCGAAAAGTTAAGACGGCATACGTTTACACCTGCCTTTATTATTTTTTCAAGATTTACCTTAGATTCAGTTGCTGGACCTATTGTTGCTATTATTTTTGTTTTTCTCATTCTTGTTTTTAAAATAGTAAATTATCCTTTGATTTTAAGGTAGATACTTCCACTTCAAAAGCTGTTAAGACAATATTAATTTTTCTTATTTCCCTTAACATCTCACTAATTTCGAAGTTGTCGTAATCGTAAAACATCAAGAAAAAATCG
>Ga0209533_1000603_pt1 | contig 34272 bp, 32 predicted proteins | sample COG_04_FD_184748 | JGI IMG/M metagenome (GOLD analysis project Ga0209533, IMG submission 184748) | Pelagic Microbial community sample from North Sea - COGITO 998_met_04 (SPAdes) (version 2) | ecosystem: Environmental > Aquatic > Marine > Neritic zone/Coastal water | place: Helgoland, sampling...
AGTATGATAGCACGAGGTACTCATTATAATTCTACGATCATTCATATTAAAGATAAAGATATTACAGAAGGAGGTATACCTTTCTTGAAGGTATGGGGTATGGGCGGGTCGCCTCAGATTCACCATACTATAAGCAATGGCGGACCTAAAGTTCGCTGTCTTGTTGAGGAAAAATTAGATGAATCTTTAGCTCAATATGCTAAAAAGGGTTTGACTATTCCTCAAATAAAAGAAATGGCTCGTGAATATTTAAAAATTTTACAATATATTCATTCTAGAGGATTTGTTCATTCAGATATCAAACCCCCTAATTTAATGTTAAAACATGAAGGCGGTTCTATCAAATATTATATCATAGATTTTGGAATAACTACTAGATATACCATCAAAGGTTTACAACATAGAGGTCAAGGTACCCCAGTGTATCAGTCAATATATTGTGAAGAATTTACAGTTAATAAAGCAAAGAGATTCATATCTCGTTTAGAAGATGTAGAAGCACTGGGATACATATTATTAGAGTTATCTACTGGATCGTTGCCTTGGTCAGTGAAAGATTCACCAATAGGTAGTCGTCTGAAGTCTAAATTGGGAGCAGAAGAATATGCTGAAAAAATAAAGGATACTAATTTAAGAACTGCAGTTATTCAAATGGTATCAGCTCATAAAGGTCACTTCTCTACAGAACCAGAATATAAAAAACTTATTAAATTATTACAATAAAATATCTGTATTACCCCACATTTAATAATTAATCAAATTATATGGTATTTCTTTTGAATTAAAATTTTTAATTATTTTCCCCATATCTAAAGGATCACCTTCTTTTTCTAATATTGTCAATTCAAATGTTTTGGTATTTCTTTCACAAAATTCTTCTATACCGTCCATTTCTTCACATAATTCCTCCATGATTCCTCGGTTCATTTCATCAAAATCTATATCATAATATTCACCTGTTTCTTTTGCTTCTTCTAATAGTTTATCATAAGCATATAGCGATTTTTGAAAATCATCCCAAAATTGTTTATCTTTTATATCGTCCATTACTGTATTTTCTTCTTCATGTAAATCAATCCAAAATTGTTTATCTTTTATATCGTCCATTACTGTATTTTCTTCTTCATGTAAATCAATCCAAAATTGTTTATCTTTTATATCGTCCATTACTGTATTTTCTTCTTCATATTGTAATATTACTTTTGATTCTTGAATATTATTTTCAATAATATAATTAGTAGGTTTCATATCGGCAAATAAGAAAGGTTCCATCGGAATTGATATACAAATACTTGGCACCAATAATGTCAGATATTTCAAGATGTGCATGATATTCATAATATTGTTAATATTGTTTAATATTCTTATAAATATATTTCAAATTTATAGTAAATTTGATTTAGATTATACAGAACTTCCAAATATCTAATACAATGAACTTTATCATTTACATTCTATTTATTCTGGAGATTGTTTCACAAATTCACGGGTATAATTACGATAAATATAATGGGTTCAACGGTTATACAGGTAATACTGGATCTTTGAATCATAATCCTCATATGCAGGACAAAATCAGATCCAGTTTCAAAAGGCGTAATATACTTGGTCAAAAGTCGGATAGTGGTAAAACAAAACACATACCATTTTATTCAAAATATAATAAAAGATATGGTAATTTAGATAGTAAAACACACTTCATAGAACCTACGAATGATCCTAAGGTAAATGAATACATATTAAATAAAAAACTTATAAGTGAACCTATTAAAATTGATGATGATGATCTAATCAGAGTTTTACCTGTAAAATATTATGATAAATATTCATTCAAAGATAATTGGGCTAATTCCTGGAAAGATTCAGATGTATGGTAATTATATATTAATTGATTAATCAATTCCTTTCATCTTCTTACACCATTGTGAAGGATCATTCTTATCTGGCGGTGAATTAATATATTCCCATATAAATACTCCTTTCATATCAGGATATGTTTTTTTAACTTTTTTGACTTCTTCTAATGATGTATTAAAATCATCATATTCTCCTCCTAACATACCGAATACTACTTTTTCAGGGGGATATCCATTTTTTATAATACTATCATATGTTTCTAATGTATATGAATTATAACATTGAGTATTAAACCATTTAATATATTTACCTTCTTTAGAATTATATAATTCTTTGTATGAAAATCCACCCATGCTGGAACCATCTGTCATTAACGAATCTGCTACAGGCGCCATAGTTATAGTGAAGTCTTCTCCGAAATCTTTAATTAATGTATCAATTAATTTTTTTACATCATTGATATTCACACCTTCTTCGATATCCAAATCGATCCCTGTAATTATTTTATATTTTCTTAAAAGTTTGAATAATAACGGATAATATAAATCAAAATTACTGAATAAAGCACCATAAGCACTGCCGGCACCACCAACCATTAATATTATTTCAACTCCTTGTTCATATACTTTTTGTAATTCTATCCATACATTATCAAATCTTGGTGAATCCGGATCATAATTATTCAAATGAATATATGGGTCATTTTTGTATGAAGAAAAATGAATAGATGATAAAATTATTGTATCAATATCTTGAATATGTGGATATAGTTTTTCTAATCCACAGAAACTTTGATAATAATAAATTGTTTTCATATTTATAAGTTATATTATAAATATAATATTTAAATAATAATTATCTTTATTCATTGAATAAATTTGAAATGTTCATTTAGTTTATTTATAAAGATTAAAGTACTGATTTGAACATATTTCAACCAGTAACATATACATAAAAATACTCAAAGAAACAAAAGATACCATCATCATGAATGTTTTCGCTGAAAAGTTATTCAATATCCTTGATAATTCTATACCATCTCCACCGGTATCCCCACTCGCATCACCAATGGTAATTGTGTCAACACAACCCTATACCAACCACCTAATTAAAGACCCATATACCATCGAACCTGGTAACCTTGTCTCATACAACATGGGGCGCGGATCTACTAAGCGGGAAGTAGTAGCACGTGTTATATCTGTTTCTGATTCCCGGAAGTCTATCCGGACCGAAGATGGCAGCATTGTGGGAGGAGAGTTTATACCTTCGGGTATTCGCATCAGTGGCAACCCGACGGTAGTCTTAATACAAGATACCAAACTTTTCAAGGTCATCGTTAACACAAAATACGTCGCCGCTATCAAAACTAAGAAACATCTACTCACAGGTTCAAAAAATCCATGTAATTTCAGCGTCGCCACTGCAACAGCACTCACACAAATGAAAAATATTGTAATACCTCACCTGCGAGCAAATGGTTATATTTTAGACGAACACCTTTACAAATCAAGGACCTCATATGATTATCTAAAAATCCAGGCACCCTCCAGCACAAGCAGTGTATGTATTTTAGAGTATGGACTACATACCACATCAAAATCATGGAAAATAGGTACCATTAGGGTAATGGGTGCAAATGAGCAAAAGATAAAAAAATACGTTAACATCAAGGTTCGTGGGCAAAGTGAATATTTCTGTTACTATGGTGCGAACATAGAAAAAACTATTAAGATGATAAAAGACTTATTGGGATAACCAACCATAAAAAAAAAAAATAAAATAAATAAATAATAAAAATAAAAACTAAAAAAAATTAAAAAAAAATAATAATAATATTTTTTTTATAATAATTTAAATATGCCAACTGAAATTATTTCCGGATTATGGTTTGGAGATATTGATTCATTGAAAAATCCAAATTTTTTTAAAGATAATGATATAAATATTATTATAAATTTAACAGATTGTAATTTTAAAATAGATAAAAAAGTTTCATATATCAATGTACCATTATCAACATATAATATTTATTCAATGAAAAATGTTATAGGAAAAATAACAGAGAACATTCATAATAATATTGAATTAAATAATATTTATGTATATTGTTTGAATGGGATAACAATATCTCCATTAGTATGTTCATTATATTTATTAAAATATGGTAAATTAAATAAATATGATATACCGCCAATATTGAAATCTAAAAATGATCAAGTATTAATTAATATTGATGAATATGATAATTTAATATAATAAACCTATTGATGATATAACAAGTTAATTAATTATTAAAATAATATTTATATATATTATATAGAATGTCTGGGTCTGGAAATCAAATACAACTTGTAGCAAGAGGTAATATTGATGCTTCTATTACTGGTAATCCTTCGATTACTTTCTTTAAATCAGTATACAGAAAACATACTAATTTCTCTATGGAGGATATGATTGTAGATACAATTTCTAAACCATTAGCAGGTCATAAATATCCCGTTAAAATTCCAACGGGTACAGGTGATTTATTGTACGGAACAAATTATATATTAAAAGGAAATAGTACATATTGCGGTAATGGTATAGCAAATATTTCTACGGCAGTTATAGATAATATTGCTTTTGTTATTAATTCTAGAGAAATTGATAAAACATATGGTCACTATCTAGAAGTATATCATGAATTAAATCAGGAAAATCCAAATTCAACTATTACTAATTTGGGTAGGATTGAAGATTCATCTCTATATCATATAGCACATAATGCAGATATATCTGTACAAGCTACACATAAATCTATGATAAATAATAATAGATCTGATACTAGTTATTTTGATAATGCTTTATCTAAACCCACTAATATTATGGGACATGGATTAGGATATCCGCCTACGCATTTTCAGAGAATGTCTAAGTGCGGTGGTACTTATTGTTCTCCATCTTATTTACAAGAACAAAATGCTTCATATAATACATATCTTAATACTAATGATACCGAAGGTAATAATCCTTTGCGAGATGCTGGTTATAGTTCTAATTATAATTATGTAGCATCTATTAATAATAGACCTACATCTTCGGGACACGTCTCGGGTATGAATAGAAATCGGTTCCATGTAATTATTAAAAATGCAACTGTTTTTGAGGATAATATCAGTGCATCATTTACTTATGAGTTTTCAGGTCTAAATCAATTTATAGTTAATGCTTCATATACATCACGAAGAATTACTGGGTCCATCAACACCGTCACAGATTTTTTTAATAGCGGTAACGATGGAAAAATATTTAATGTGACATCTATTAATGGTAATGAAGTAACAATAAGTAGTACCGATACCGGTAGTCAATTTGGCGATAGCGGTAGTGGTGATAGTTCGGATTATAAAATTGAATTTACTATGACTGCTCCAAAAATACATTCGGCAAATTTATTGAACGCCTCTCAAATATCAGAATCTATTAATAAAGGTGATATATTAGGTGATTGTACTGTACCATTAAATTTTTGGTATTGTAAATCACCTGGTTTAGCAATACCATTATGTGCTTTACATAAAAGTGTTGATGTTGAATTATATATGCAATTTGCTGGTATAAATGATGCTGACTGGACTAAAGATGGTTTAACTTTTACAGATAAATCTATAACCTATGATCAAAATATAAATAATACTAATGATATAGTTAATGCATATAAAATAGGTAATCTAAAAGGTATATTAACGGCACCTGATAAATTTAATTTTGATGTTGATATAGCAGTTACATATATATATTTAGATAATATGGAAAGAAAAAGATTTTCACAAAGTTCTCATGAATATTTAATAGAACAATTACAATTTCAATATGAAAATGGGCAAACAAATAAAGATGTAGATATTTCTTCTTTCCAACATCCAGTAAAAGAATTAATATGGACTGGACAACCATATTTAAAAAGCAACATCAAAAATTTAGATGTTATTACATCATCAAATGATACGGTTAATGTAAATAATTTAAATAATTTAAATAATGGTACTTATGCACATAAATCGGGTATTAGATGGGTTTATGGTAATACAACTGAAGATAATTGTTTATATGGTGGTGGTATCCAAAATGCTGATGAAAGTAAAGGTTTTGGTAATGCTTGTTATGTCGATACATTAGATATTAATACCGGTCAAGTAACAAACAATACTGTTGTGGTGGCAGATGGTCAGACGATCTCTGATTTAAAAGTTGCATGGACATCCATAGGTTCAGGAAAATTTGTACAAGGACTGCTAGGACCCAGTACTCCTGATTGTCTTGATTATGTAACATATAAATTAAAATTTAATTCAACTGATAGATGTCAACCCAGACCATTACAATATTTTACTAGAGAAAATGTTTATAAATACCATAAGGGTGGGTGTATATCTGTTCCAGATAGTATAGCAGTATATTCATTTGCATTAAATCCTACAGATACCTCACCTAGTGGTACATGTAATTTTTCTAATATTGATGATATTAAAATTGAAAGAGGTAATTCCAGTTCAGTGACGGATAATAAATATAAAAAAATAAATGTTTATGCTATAAATTACAATATTTTGAGAATAGTCAATGGTCAAGCTGGTATTTCATATTTTTAGTTATAGTTAAACAAATAAAATAAATTATAAATATATATGTCATCTTCTTCTGTCATTCTTCAAAATAATGAAAATATTACATTTGTTTCAAATCCTAGCATAACATACTTTAAAAGTGTTTATAGAAAACATACTAAATTTAGTATTGGTTATTATGAAACAGGTACTGCTCTAAATTTTTTCGATGAAACGACTTCTAAAATAATAATACCTTTTGACGTCACTGCTGATTTATTATGTGATATATCACTTAAAGTAAAATTTATTACTGCTGAAAAAAAAAAATTCAAGCCCCCAGATGATATAGCATTACATTTAATCAAGAATATAACATTTAATTTACAAGGTAAACTTAATGATTTTGATAAATTAGATAAAGAATATATAAACTTCAATGCCATGTTAAATAATCCTCAATCGTCGAACTCAACTTATACTTTAGACGCGACCGGTAAATTGACTTGTAATAATGGAAATAATTTTCAAAATATGGCATTATGTGGAGGGATTACAGGTTCGGAGAATCTAGTAGATATTAAAAGCATGGATGCTATTATACCTTTGCCATTCGCGTTTTCTAAATCCATAGGAACGGCTATTCCATTATGTGCTTTCAATCAGACAACAACAACACCCCAAATTGTTATTAAAGGTAATGAGACCCCTATGCTCGATGAATCTCTAGTTGATATCACTAAATTTTTTAAATTTTCAGCTATTGCCAAATATATTTTTTTATCTGATGAAGAAAGAATAAGGTTTGTAAACGCTAGATTAGAATATTTATTTGAAAGAGTAAATACCTTTTCCGTTAGTTCCAAAATAATCAACATTTCTACATTAAATAAAAAACACCCAATAAAACAAATATTTATTGATATTGATAGTACCCCGATTGAATATAATATATCTATAAATGGCGTATCGATGTTTTCCAGTAAATTTTCACACGAATTTTTTTCTAAAGTAGAAATATTAAATAAATTTAAGGGGTGTATTTACGATAAGGTACCACTTTCAAATAAGTACCGGATGGGTCTTATAGATTTTTCTTTGAAAAATACAGAAGGACCTTCGGGATGTATTAGTCCAAGTAATAATATTATATACTTGACGGTATACACCAATGATAATGACAATGACAATACCCCTATCAATATACATACAGTATGCTATTATATATTACGTATATCTGATGGAGAATTAATTTACGTGTTTGATTAATCTTTTTTTTATATAATATATATATTATATGTCAGGGTCTATAGGAACTATTAGTTTAATAACACAAGTCGGTGAATTTGAGAATAAATACTTTATAAATAATCCTGACATTACTTTTTTTAAAAGTGTCTACAGAAAACATACAAATTTCACTAAATATTTGAAGCGCGATAAACACGAGTATTCCTTTATAACTCGAGACGGGATGCCTAATCCCATCTCCAAAAAAATAATAACCGGATCAGGAGACTTACTATCTAAAATATACCTTGAAAATAAATTCAAATTTAAAAAAAGTGGTGATGGTCCGTCCATCAACATCTTAAACAATTTGGGTTCGAATATAATAAGTAGTGATGAAGGGAGTTTATCAATAGATATAAGTAGTAATAAAGGAGTATTCAAATCGTCAGGGTTATTTCAAGAAATAAAGGGGGAATTGGATAACCAATACACTGGAACCCCATATTTGGAGTGCACCGATAAATTTATATCTTGTAAAAATGGATCTCATTATAATTATACTACATTATCTGGAGGAGTCGGGGGGATGGTGTTGGGTGATACTTGTTTTGCTGATCTCGACTCGGTAATCGAGACTGAATATTTCTATACAATACCTGAATTTAGTTTTATGAAAGATTATGGTTTATCTCTACCTTTATTATCTTTAAGAAATGATGATATTTTTTTTAAAGTAAAATATCAAACTTTTGAAAAGATTTTTAAGAATAATTCAGGTGTGGATATTACTTTCGAATCTAATATTATACAAGAAATAATAGAATTGGATATTGCTGAAAAAAGTAGATTTTTAACTAGTCAGTTAACTTATTTAACAGAGAATATAACGCAGATACTAATAGACAGTACGGAGAAGATGGCATACAACATGACAGGGACAATTAAATTATGCAAATATTTATTTTTAGTAGGAGATCCGGAAGAAAATTCTTCCACTCCTACAGAATTAAAATTTAAAACATTAAATATCACGTTGGACGGTAATAGTATATGGGAAGGGGGAGGTGTATCCAAAGAAATTTTTACAAAACTGAATATTAATAAATATTTTATTGGATGCGGACGGGAAATTTTAGATGGTGACCCTGGGAATATAAAACTTGGTCAAATGGGTAGCATTGCTATGGTTCCATTCTCTATTGAACCTCTCAATTATACTCAGCCATCTGGGTGCATTTCTACATTAGGGAATTCTAGTAGATTCAACTTGAATTTACATCCGGATTCAACCAATAGTTTAGGGAACGTGGTGTTGTTTACAATTAATTATAATATTTTACAAATATCTGATGGAAAATCACAATTACAATACTCTTAAATATATTTATGTACTAATTTATTAACAAAGAAAAATATTACTGCTGCTACGAACGTTTTTAACAATATAAATATATTATTATTTTCTATAGACAATGCTCCACATATTAAAGTATTTACTTGTGTTAAATTTAGTATCATAAATATTACAAAAAATATAATTGAACTTTTGAATTCGTCTAATAAGGACGTATTATCACAAATATTTTTATTATCTTCTAGATCTTTTATATTCATTTTGATGTTACCTTGTTCTCTCATTCTTTCTATTTCCATTTGTTGTTGTTTCATTCTTTCTATTTCCATTTGTTGTTGTTTCATTCTTTCCATTTGTTGTTGTTGTTGTTGTTGTTGTTGTTGTTGTTGTTGTTGTTGTTGTTGTTGTTGTTGTTGTTGTTGTTGTTGTTGTTGTTGTTGTGTATTTACCATTTGTTCTTTATCTGAATTTATTTCATTTAAAATTGAGTTAACAACATCATCATCTTCATTCATATTTGAATTTTGACCACCGCCTCTCATTAATTCTTCTATAGATGTTCCACCACGATTTTCCATTTTATAATTTAATTATTCATTAAAAAATTTTAATTTAAACTAATTAATTTAAACTAACTATAACTAAATCATTATCAAACTTACCATATAAGAAACATCCCATTATAATGCCTATTAATATTGATATAAAATATTTTAAATATTCTTTCATATATATATATTTATATTACATTTTTATTACAATATTTTCTTCAATATTTTTATCTGTAACATATTTTATAAATATAGTTAATGATAAAGCAATTAATAATACTTTTGTATTGATAATATTATTTAAGTCTAATTTCATTTATATATATTACATATAAAAAATAATGGCAGACATGGATAATATTCTTGATTTATTCGATTGTAATGATAATAATAATGATGACGATAACTCTAATATCCCCATAAATGAGAATTATTTTATCGCTGAAATACTAAAACTTATAAAAGAAAGTAATGATTTCCCATTATATATTTATGTAATGATTAAATCATTATTACAAAAAAAAGAATTATTAAATAAAAATCAGATTAAAGAAATTATAGATATATTAGGAGTGAAACCGGAAATTAAAGAAGTTATTAAATATAAAGAAAAAATTGTTTATAAAGAAAGAAAGGGTAGGGTTTATGAAGGTGATGATTATTAATCAAAATAAACATGCTTGTTGATATACCGGTACTTCCTTCTCTTTCTTAGATTTATAATTACGTTTTTTATATTCTTCTTTTTCTTCATTATCATTTTCATATAATTCATATTTCTTTTTTTTATATAAACTTATTCTTTTCAATGACTGTTTCTCAAAACAAGGTATATTCTCATCTATTATATCACATATTAATTTATGATGTTCACCATATTTCCGAAAAATTCGTCCCACTGCCTGCTCTACTGATCCCACAGGACTGGATAATATTACTGTATCTAATGAAGGTATGTCTGCACCTTCAGAAAAGAACGAATATGTCCCTAAAATAACTCGTAAAGTAGCATTATGTTCTAATACTTCTGGATGAATTCCTCCTATATATAAACCTGATACTTCTGATTTATAATGTTCATTTATAGTTTCCATCATATCTATTAAATGCTGTCTTCTTTCACTTAAAATTAATATTGTTCTTCCTTCATCGAAATATTTATATAAATAATTTAATATCATATCTGTTCTAGGTTTATATTCACAGATTTGATTTACCATCTTTGGTCGACAAATTGTTCCATTAAATATAGTTTGTTTTTTTATATATTTAGGGTCATCACATACATATTTAATTAATCTGGTTTCTACTTTATGTTCATTAATTTCATCGGGTGATTCATACACCACATCACCTATATAATATTTAAATACATAATCTGTACCATCATTTCTTTTAATGGTTGCTGATAAACCTAAAATATATTTAGGGGATACTTTTTTCATTGCTTTTGAAAAAACCTCTGCAGATAAATGATGTGCCTCGTCGAAAATTGCAAAACCAAATGGTTTAAATAAATCTGCCGGATACTCTTTCATAGAAAGACTTTGTAACATTGCTAATACTATATCTTTTCCTTCTACATCAATAGTTTTACCCTGAATATATCCAACTTTCGCATCAGGTATAAACTGATTTATACGTTCTGTCCACTGATCTAATAGGAAAGATTTATGACAAACCACAATTGTTTTCTTTTTAAGTTGACATGCGATATTAAGTCCTAATACTGTTTTACCACCCCCACATTTTAAAGAAATCATACCCGCCCCTCTAGTCTTAGCAGTTTCTAAATAAGCATCTCTAATGGGTTTCTGAATTTCTCTTAAATCTCCATTAAAATTAATATTAATATCCTCTCCACCTTGTAATTTATCTTTAACTGGCGGACCAAAATTATCTATTCCATAAAATCTCGGCAAATAAAATGCTTTAGGAGATTCAGAAAGTATATTGAACTTCTTATCTTTATTTTGACCACCCTTTATTGGGTCATAGACATAAGGTAATATCATCATATCTTTTTTAATTTTATTACATTGGTCAGGTGTCAGATTTTTTTTTAAAACTTTATATCCATAACTAGTTAAGGATGTTTCCATTTATTATCTATATTAATATGGGATTTTATATTTAAATATTAAATTTACACATTATATATTATATATTATTTAAAAATATATTCTTATATAATATAAAATGCCTCCTAAAAAACCACACATATTAAATATATATTTGAAACATCATAAAGAAGCAAATCATAAATATGATAAATCTGTTGTATTAATGCAAGTCGGTGGATTTTCAGAAATATATAGTCATATAAACACCGATATTGACATTAAAGAATGTCCTGATTTAAAATATTTATCCGATATTACTAATTGTTCTATCGCTATTAAAAATAGAGGTGGAGAGAACGAACATTATATGATTGGTTGGCCTAAAATTGCCGACTCTAAATATATCCCCATTTTAATAAAAAAAGGATTCCATGTTATAATGGTTGAACAAAAAGAAGGTTCTAGCACACACATTACTAGAGAAATTACTAATGTTATATCAGCAGGAACATCTATGGATTATGATAATAATATAAATAATTATTTAATGAGTATTTATATTGAAGAATATGAAAATAATAATAAAACATTCCATGGATGTGGTGTTTCAATTATTGATATCTCTACTGGCAAAAATTACATTACACATATATTAGATAATCCGCATAATAATCACGATTATGAAGCAATGATAATTCATTTAGTAAATATTTACTCACCCAGTGAAGTAATTATTCACAATATGAATACTGGCATCAATAAACAAGATTATATCCGAATATTTAATATCCCTCATGAAAATGTATTAATTAATTTCTTCCAACAAGATATTAAAAAAATGATTAAAATTGATTATCAAAATAACTTTATAAACGAAATATTCCATTTTAATACCCAAACTTCTCCCATCGAAAATATTCATTGTGAAACTAAACCAGAAACTGTTCTATCATATATTTTACTATTAGAATATTGTCACCAACACCGCAAAAACATTAAAAACAACATTGAATTACCTGAACAAATTGAAAATATTAATTATCTTAATCTTACTAATAACTCTATCAGACAAATTAATATTATCTCTAATTCTAATAATTATAAAGGTTCCAATGATAGTCTATTAACTATTTTAAATAAATGTAAAACACCTATGGGTAAAAGATTACTCAAAGAAAGAATTTTGAAACCATTTATTGAACCAGATAATATTAATAAATCATATGATTATATTGAATTATTTTTAAAAGATAATTTTTATGAAAAGATTAGAAAAGAAATTTCTAAAATTTCAGATATTGAAAAATCTGTTCGAAAAATGGGACTAAATGAATATACATATGATGAATTATTTTCTGATAATATTTCATTTGATTTTATTAAATCTTCAATTGAATTATTAAAATCAGATTCTGAAATTTTTAATAAAATTCAAGAATATTCTCAAGATATTGAATTATTTTATGAATTTTTAAATGATATTAATAATCAATTCGAATGGGACAATTTTAACACAATTAATAGTAATAATATAATTGAACGCAGTTTATTTAAAAAAGGTATTTATTCTGAAATTGATGATATAGATGAAGAAATTTTCACAAATAAAAAAGGTCTAGATTATATCTGTGAAAGATTATCTAGATTTATTGACCAAAAAGGTAATACTAATTTATTACCTATTAAAATTGAATATACTGATAAAGATAATTATTATATTTATACTAGCAGCAACCGCGGTCTAAAACTAAAAGAGAAATTTCAAAACTTAGGGGATCTAAATATTATTGTTAAAGATGATGTAGGAGGTATACTTTATACACTAAAACCACAATCAATCAGTTTTACTAATATTAAAGGATCCGCATGCAAAATTGAATTGAATGAAATAGGAGTCATATCTAATAATTTAATTAAATTAAATAAAACTATATCATACTTGAATCAAAAATATTGGAATAATTTTATTGATGTTTTATATAAAAAATATAATAAACCTTTAAAAAATATTTGTAAATTAATTTCTGAGATTGATTTTTATTCAAATGGAGCATACATTTCTAAGAAAAATAGATATCATAAACCAACTATTATTCAATCTAATAAATCATTCTTAGATGTTAAAGAAATAAGACACCCTATCATTGAACTTATTAATGATAAACATGAATATATTACAAATGATATCAGTTTCGGATTAAATCATGATGGTGTATTACTATTTGGGACGAATTCATGTGGTAAGTCTTCACTTATGAAGGCAATAGGTCTTAATATTGTTATGGCACAAGCAGGAATGTATACTCCATCACTAAGTTTCAATTATTATCCTTATAAAAAACTATATACACGCATCCTTAATACTGATAATATATTTTCAGGTCATTCATCATTTATTGTTGAAATGAATGAACTGCGCGAAATATTATATTCATCTGATGAGTTTTCAATGGTTCTTGCTGATGAACTTGCTGTGGGCACCGAAACTACTAGTGCTTTATCTATTGTCGCATCATCTTTAAAAATTCTATGTGATAGAAATGTATCATTCATATGTACCTCGCACCTCCACCAACTTAATAATATTTCTAGTATCAAAGAACTTGATAATCTTAAAACTTATCACCTAAAAATTACAAATGAAAATGAAACTATTATTTATGACCGAGTACTAGAAGAAGGTCCCGGTCCAGCAGTATATGGATTAAATGTTTGTGCAGCATTAAATATGAGTCCTGAATTTCTCTCTCTAGCAAGACAAGTACAAATAGAAATTAATAAAGAAAACAATAATATCATTTCTACTAAAAAATCAACTTATAATAAAACTATTTGTATGGGAGAATGTTCAATGCCAATGTGCGACAATAACGCAGAGGAAACACATCATATTAATGAACAGGCTGACGCTGATAATTCAGGGAACTTTGATCATTTTCATAAAAATGCCACACATAATCTTATACCATTATGTAAAGGATGTCATGCTCAAATAACTTATGGTAATCTCCACATATTTGGATACAAAGAAAGTTCTGAGGGAGATGTTTTAGATTTTAAATTTATTGATAAACAAGATATTAAAAAATCTAATAAAAAATTCACGGATATGGAAGTTGAACAAATAAAAAAATATTATAATAAATTTAATGGAATTCTAACTAAACAAAAAATATTAGATAAATTACAATTAGATCATCATATCAAAATAGGTTTACAAACTTATAATAAAATTATTAAAGGGGAGTATTAAATATCAAGAGTTTCCATGTGATGTTCGAACCAAAATTTAAACATTTTATTAAAATCACCATTGTGTGTTGGCGCTTTTTTAATTAAATCGTGAATAATTATTTTATTATCATATTTTGGAGGATTAGAATTAGAAAGCGATACATTCTCTAGTAATGCATCATCAGGTAACTCATTACACAGTTGTTGCCATTCAACTGATTCACGCCCTGATAATAAATTATGATTATAGTTCCTGTTAGTCACCGCCGCCGTACCCAAAAGTTCTTTATTCAACCAATCAATTTCTTTTTTATTTTTTTCTTTTAATAGATTTTTAAACTCAATTAATTCAGATACTTGTTTTTTTAATAATTCATTATCTTCTTGTAATTTAGAAATTGTATCATTCGTTTTATCTTTATATATATTAAATTGATATTCAATACTATTCAATCTATCATCTATAATACCATTTTCAGATATGTGTCTATCTAATTTAAATTCTAAATCTAATTTAAAGAATTTTGTATCATTTTTCATTTCCATTTTAAAATTAATATATTCTTTTTCCTCTTTCAATGTATATTTGAACATACTATCTTCATCATTTACACAATCATTTAACATTTGATATAATTGTGAGAAATCATTTTGAATCTTATACAGGTTTTCATTACACCATTCTGAATCTTTTTTAATATGTAATTTATAATTAATACCTGTATTGGTATTCATTATATTAAATAATATAGTATTGACATCAATCATATCAATAGTATATTTATATATTTGTTCATCATTAGTATTATCAATTGATTCAGCAATTACTACTTCGGACATATTTATTATTAAAAAAAATAATATTAAAAATCAAATTTTAGTAAATTATTAATTTAAATTAGAAGAAATACCTCTCGCCCCAATATACTAATTGTGGATTTATTTTATGAATAAATATCATTACCATATATATCATATTTATTTAAATCTAATATATTATCACCAGTGAAATATATTTTAGGAAATAATTCTTCCATCTTTTTTACCCAACCTGTTTCATCATATAATACTTTTATATTACCATATTGTTGATAATGGAATGGGAAATATTTTGAACCCACATATCTCACATCACCATCTTTCAGATTGATAAGATGATTATTACAATAATTTTCATTTACTTTTTGACAATTACACCTTTTAAAATTAAAGTATCCTCCGTTTCCTTTTATGATAACACGTGCATAACATCCCTTATTTAAATCTTTTATAAAATATTCATCCATTTTTTTAATAAATCCTTTCGAATGAGGTTGTGTATGACCTTTCCATCCATCTGTATTTTCAATATTTATATTTCCATATAATAATTCTTTTGAATGTTTCACACAATAACCATTTACTATTTTTATTTTATCACATTGTGTCATATTTTCAATATTGTATCCACCACTAAATAGTCTTGCTTCACATTTATCAACGTTTTTTTTACTATCATTGTCATGTTTTTTTTCACATTTATCAACATTTTTGGGTCGAATATTATTAGGTGTGATTGTATTTATATTTTGATTTCCTTGTAATTTTAATGATTTATTTTCTTCAACTAATTTATCATATTCATTTTTTATATGACTTAATAATTCATAATTTTTCAATAATAAATCGTTCATATTGCTTTATTTGTGTTTTTTATTTAAGTAATTATTTTTTTTCTTTGAAAATAAAAAAAATGTTTAAATTAAATTTTAGTAAATTATTTAGGAATTGCATCATATATTTTCTCCATTCTACTATTTACATTATCTGTTCCTCGCAAAGTATATAATTCTGAATCACGAGTTATCCTAATACAATTGTTCCATAATGGATCACAATCATTCATACGGATTATTTGATCTTTTGTATAAACTGTCGGTACAGGAACAGGGATATTTCTATTCTCATATCTTTTTTTGAAATCAGCAAAGAAGTCTTTAGTACTCTGAAGTGGTTCCATAATTTATTTTAAAAAAATATTATATAATAATCAAATTTATTATTTATTCACAATGGATCAGGATGCTTACAAATACAACCATTTTGACGAGTACAACATCTACCACGATCAGGGAAGATATTTGGATCATATTTATCATTGTTGATAATATGTGTTTCTTCCCATGCCTGTGATAGTTCATTAATGACAAAAGATTTAGTATCTGGTTCCCATTGTTCATTGAAGTTGAAGAATACTGGATAAATTTTAGTGGGTTTATCTTTCACATATGGTGATTTCATAGGTGTCATATCCACTTCAGGTTCCTTGGATTTCTTAACATGACTCTGGGTTTTGATTTTGAATGGTCTGCCCATATTTATTTATTATAATAATTATTCCAAAAAATTAATTTCAAATTTTATTTAAATTTTTATTTATATAATCTTCAATCGCGGATTGAACAGCATCCTTCGCTAACATAGAACAATGTAACTTAACCGGTGGTAGTTTTAATTCGCTAGCAATATCATTATTACTAATCTTATAAGCATTATCAATATGCATATTTTTAATATGTTCTGTTAAATATGATGATGATGCAATTGCTGATCCGCATCCAAATGTTTTAAATTTACTATCTATTATTATATTATCTTTTATCTTAATAGATAATTTCATGACATCCCCGCATGCTGGTGCACCTACTAATCCAATACCGACATCTGTATCTAATTTATTAAATGATCCAACATTCCGTGGATTTTCATAATGCTCTATTACTTTTGTATGATACAATTTACTTATTATATTTCTAAACATATATATTTAATTTAATAAAAAAATATTTAAATAGTTATTTATATTTATATTCAGTTATAATATTTCTAATATGATTGGACAGTGATCTGATCCCATAATACTGCCATCTATTTGACAGGATTTTACCATATCTAAATATTTATCTTGTAAAAGGAAATAATCTATTCTCCAACCTTTATTAGTATCCCTTGACCTTGAACGCATATTCCACCATGTCCACTCAGATTTATCTGGGTTCATATATCTATATAAATCTGTATAATTTTCAAGAAATGCTTTGAACATATCTCTCTCTTCTTTGAATGCCCCTGGTGATCTAGCCTTATCAAGTGTAGTTGTGTTCCATATATCAGACGCTTCTGATACAACATTAAAATCACCAGTTGTGACCAACGGTTTATCCATATGACAATCTATAATTTCTTTAATATTCTTATCCCATGTCTGAGTTCGATAATCAAAGTTCGTCCCAGAATTAGGCACATACATATTTATCAGCGAAAAATCATTAAACTCAGCATACATAAATCGTCCTTCTGAATCATTCAAACCTTTATATTCATATGAAACAGATAGTGGTTTAACTTTAGACCAAATACTTGTTCCAGAATATCCGGTACCCCTGTGACCTGTCCCCTTTGATTCATTCCAATACTTATATGGATACATCCCACAACCTGGACATATCTTTTCACCTAATTTAATAGGACATTTAGTTTCTTGGATACAAATTATGTCTGGATTATGTTTCTCAATTAATATCTTCATATTACATTCGTCTAAGACAGATACACCCGAAGCAGTAATCTTACCATCACAGACGATATTACTCCGGATTCCGTTCACGTTCCAAGAAATGATCTTCATACTTAGATTATTGAATTATAAAAAAATAATAATATTATTTCAAATTTATAGTTTTGAAATTATTCTCTCAATCATTTTTATAATTTTATATTTTTGTCTATGCCAGAGTATAAAAACAATGTAATGAGGATTAATACAATTAGTCGCGAATCGATAATGCACAACTTAAGGCGACTGCTGGTAACGTTACTCCTCGGTATGAATATCTTACCGTCAACTACAATGTCCTCAGTATCATGTCGGGTATGGATGGATGGATTAGATTATTCTAACTGAATATTTACACAGACTTTTTTGGGTGACTTTAATAATTTCTTTAAATTAAAATATATTATATTATAATATAATTAAATGGGAGGAGGATTAATGCAATTAGTAGCTTATGGTGCCCAGGATATTTATTTAACAGGTAATCCACAGATTACTTTTTTTAAAGTTGTTTATAGAAGACACACTAACTTCTCTATGGAATCTATAAAACAAACATTTGATGGCAATGCTGATTTCGGTGGTGAAGTTGTGGCCACTATATCAAGAAATGGTGATTTAGTTCACAGAATGTATTTGGAACATCATGCCAAATTCATCGCGACGCAGTCGCACATCACCCACCACGACCTTATATGGACTATGTCCTTCTTAGGTGTAGTTTCAAATTATGGTAGTAATTTAATGAAAAAAATGGAAATAGAAATAGGAGGTCAATTAATTGATAGGCATTATGGGCATTACCATGCGGCTCATAGTGAATTAACTGATTTTAATCCAACTGGTTATCATACCACTTTATATAATCGTATGAGTGGTAATGGTATCGGTGTTCAAACCGGGCGCGCGGTGTACGGCGTCGGCATCGAAAATCGCAAGCGAGCAACGGAATCCGGTTGGACCATCGTGGATGAGGTCGGGTACTACACGCCCGAGGCCACCGCTCCCGGCTCCCCCCCGCGGATGGACGGTAAATTCTTTATACCCCTCAATTTTTGGTTTTGTAAAAACCCAGGACTCGCTTTACCACTAATTGCACTCCAATATCATGAAGTAAAAGTAAAATTTCAATTTGAAGATATTTGTAATTTAGTACTAGAGAGCGAACAATTTTGGCACATCGCCCCCGGCACCGTGTATAGTGGCATTCCTTCGAATAATGATGGTTCAACATTTGATTTATGGTGTGATTATATTTATTTAGATACAGATGAAAGAAGACGTTTTGCTCAAGTTAGTCATGAATATTTAATAGAACAAGTACAACATACAAGGATTGATGAAACGGACGCCTTTACAGCAGATTTAAATTTTAATCACCCTGTTAAAGAACTAATATGGAAAAATGAGCACCATCCGGTGTTCAGTCCCGGGGCGCTAACTAGATTGTTTGGGGGCAGCATTAATAATGATGAATACGGACAAGGCAAGCACTGGGAATATAATCAAATTTCATATGTAGGGGCACCTTTCACTTTGAATGGTGATTTTCAACTAAAATTAAATGGTCATGATAGATTTAAAGCACGTGATGCCAAATATTTCACGAGGACGCAGGTATGGCAACATCATACAGGATATGGTGGATATATTGGTCAAAACAGTCACCCAGAAAAGGGAGAGATTGCACTAGGTCTAGAAAGACGCGATACTATAGCAGTATATTCATTTGCTCTTAAACCGGAAGAACATCAACCATCAGGAACATGTAATTTTTCAAGAATTGATAATGCTCAACTTATTAGAAGTGGGACATCTTTAAATCATTTATATGGTGGCGTGCATGTATATGCTGTAAACTATAACGTCCTCAGAATCATGAGTGGTATGGGTGGTTTAGCATACAGCAACTAAGTTTCTAACTAAATAATCAAATTTTGAAATTATTCTCTCAATCATTTTTATACAACTTTTATTTTAAAAAGTATCCAGATAATATTTTTTTTATATTTTATATCTAAATTATCACTACAACTAAATATATCAATACATATTGATTTATTTCTGGCCAAGTATGCATGCTTAAAATGAGATTCACTCAATAATGTTATCAATGTAATCCCATGCTATTCTAACTTATGTTTCAACTCAGATAGTTTCGTTAATTTACATATCTTAATTAATTTATCTGATAATTCTTCAAGTTTTTCTAAAGAATTTAATATATCATAATTCTCACAAATTATATCAATCAATAAATGTTCCCCTAATTTCATTATTTATAAAAAAATAATAATATTATTTCAAAATTATTACAATGATATAACAGACCCGTTCTCTCTATCAGGAACAACCTTATTGGGTTTATTACGCCATGCCTGGTATCCACCGAAACAACAACATATCCCCACAACCGCCATTATTATCAATGATATATATAATACAATCAAAAGGACAAGCATTTCATCCTCCATTTTAAAACTAAATTTTACGTATAATAATAGTAATAAATCAAATTTATTGTAAATATGGATACTCCAAGAATGAATGCTTGAATTACAGGGAATAATATATTCTTTTTCATATATAATCCTTCCAATTTATATCCTAATTTATTTTTATAATATTCTCTTACACCGATTCCAGAAGTAATACACATATTAGTATAACCATTCTCTAAACTGATCCATTCTGCTTTTTTAACTAATTTCTTTCCTAATCCTAAATGTTGAATACCTCCTGATTTACTATTAACTAGAGTTGTCTTTCCATATACGTGTAATTCCCTAATTATAGCACAATTATATAATTCAGGTAAGAATGGATTTTTAGATTTATCTGATAATCTCAATCTACAAAACCCTAATATATTCTTTCTATCTTTTGTTTCATATCTTATGAAATATTCTTTGGTTTCTGACGATTCGAATGAATCTATTACAAGAACAGGATATTCTGTCAATTTAGTATCTTTTATTTCTCTTCCTCTAATTTCAGATGTATCTACTTCTTTATCAATTATTTCTCTAAGATGTCCTTCCTTATTTCCGTGATGAATATAATCATTAGGTATATCTCTGATAATTCTGGGTACTCTTACCCATGGCTGAACATGTTTCATATAATATCCAATTAGATCTCTTAAATAATAAGGATCTTTATCAACATTATGAGTATATTTGCCTTTATCCGCCCATTTCTTGATTACTGTATAATCCGTTGCGACTGTCGGATATATCTTATATTCATCACATAATAAATTAGGATCATCTAGAATTTTCTGAAACATTTCAAAATCCTCATCTTTAGTAGCATATGGTAAATCAGGCATGAGATGAGCAATTATTTTAAATCCACTATTCTTTAATAATTTAATGGCCTGTATTGAATCTTCAATAGTATGACCACGATTTACAATACTCAATAATCTATTACTTGTGTGCTGAACACCTATTTGCATTCTAGTCACTCCTAGTAATCTTAGAAAATATATAGATTCATAATTAATTCCATCTGGTCTTGTTTCTAATGTTAAACCTATAATTTTTATTTTATTTGTTTCATTTATTTGTTGCTCTTCTTTTAATGATAACATTTTTCTTCCTTTCTTCAATGGGTAAATATTACAAATATAATAACATTGAATACAGAAATATGTTAAATATTCACGTGGATATTCTAATACAGTTCCACCTAATACAATTAATTCTATTTTATCCAAAGGATGACCCATCATTTCTAATGTAGATAATCTATCATATATCTGTTCCATAGGAGCGAAATCATTTCTACTTGCTCTTAAACATGCTGGTTCTCTGCTTAAATAACTCCTAGGCATAATCATTTTACCATCTTCTATTTCATTAGGACAGAAATAACAATTATGCTTACAACTAAATTTCTGAACATGTTCTTTACCTTCTTCATCTATCCATTTGGGATAGGGTGATGTTAATATTGATACTGATTGTATTCCAGATAAAGACCGTTGTGGTTTCTTTATCAAGAATTTAAGAAAATCACTATCTAATTTACAAATATTATTTTCAACTAAATTCAAATAACTTTTTCTTAAAATAATTTTATTTAATTTTTCTTTGAAAGAATATTCTTTCATAACTATTTTTAATAATTTATTAAAAGAATATTCTGTATTCTTTAAATAATGTTCATAGAAACTTTTAGTAATATTATCATATTTATTAATATTAAATGTCATATCTTCAATATCCATTTTAGAATTATATAAAAAAAATAAATTTAAATATCAAATTTATATATAATATATTATATATTATACATAATGGCAGATAGAAATTTAGAAACTCGACGAACCAGCGATTCAGAACTCGGACAAATGGTGGAAATATTAGGTACATCAATGGTAAAGGCCATCCCCAAAATTATTTTAAAACATCCCGATTCTGATTTGGATGCGTTGATGCACTTGGTTGTACAGGACCGTGACCTGCCCGTACATATTCTTACTATTATAAGAAAATATATAAGGGACATCATGGGAGATCCACGCATACAAGCATCTCTGGTCAGAGGTCAACGAACCAGAGATTCAGAACTCGGACAAATCTCGGAAATATTAGGTCCATCAATGGTAAAGGCAATACCCAAAATTATTTTAAAACATCCCGATTCTGATTTGGATGCATTGATGCACTTGGTTGTCCAGGACCGTGACCTGCCCGTACATATTCTTGCTATTATAAGAAAATATATAAGGAACATTATGGGAGATCCACGTATACAAGCAGCTCAGTCCAGAGGTTTCGCGGACGAACCCATCATCGTCGAAGCCCGACTAGTGGAACCTGACGATTCAGACCTGCCAATACTACCAGTTCTCCACACAACCGGCGCATCAAAGAAGAAAAAACCGAAGTCGCGCCGCAAAACTAAGAAAAAAATAAGGTCTTCAAAAGGGTCTAAAAAACTTAAACGTTATAAGAGACGCCCAAAATCTCATACTAAGCGCCTCATTAAAAAAACAAAATCTAGAAAACTATCTAAAAGAAAGTAAGTATCAAATTTAAATAATTTCCCATTCTTGTTTTTGATATAATTTATATATAGGGACTGGTTTTTTATAAATTATTATTTTATCAGAACTTTTAATATCTTTATCTTTATCTTTATCTTTATCTTTATCTTTATCTTTATCTTTATCTTTATCTTTATCTTTATCTTTATCTTTATCTTTATCTTTATCTTTATCTAATTTAGTATTTTCTTTTGAATCGATTACTAAATCTACCACAGGATTATTTAAATCTATTATTTCATCAATATTATTTATTTTGTTATAACAATAATAATAAGAATAAAAAAGGGCGCTGGTTGATATTAAGGAGGCAAATATTAATTTCTTCATATATATAATGTATATAATATATCACCTTATATTCCCACAATTTTTACATACATAGTACCTTTCTCCATATTGACATGATTCTCTTTCCATTACATAGTCATGGTTACATTCTGCTATAATTTTATTATTTAATTTACTCTCGTGTGCTGTCAATATTTGTATTCTATTTAAATAATCTTGTTTTAAATCTCCTAATTTATGTTTTTTAATTTTATCTGAGAGTTTAGTATCACTCAAGAAATTCAAATCCATTATTATTATTATTAATATATATAATTATATAGTTTCAAATTTAATTATTAACATATTATATATGGATGATTTATTATTATTTTTGATATTATTATGTGTGTTTTTTTCAGTAATGATATTTTTTAATAAAGATTTATTTGATAAAGATATTATTAGAGTAAAATCAACAATAGATGATCAAGTTTATCTAGTAAGAAAATTACCAAATTCACAAGAAGCTGCTAATTTGCTTGCAAGTTATAAAAAAGATATACTTAAGATATCACAAAAATTGAAAGAAAAATATATAGATAATGCGGATAAAAGTGATTCAGAATATGAATATAGAAAAAATGGAGTTGAAAGATTATTAAATAATTTTAAAGTAAATAATTTATCTGAATCAGATCCATATCACAAATATAAATCTTATATGATAAATAAAGGTGAAGAATTGTATTTATGTTTGAGACATACAAAAGATAGAAATTATGAATTTAATGATAGAAATTTAGTTATTTTTACAATATGTCATGAACTATCACATGTCTGTAATATAACTTTACAACATCCCCCTGAGTTTTGGGATTGGATGAAAGTATTATTAGAAGCTGCTGAAGAAATTGGATTATATAAACCTGTTGATTATGCTAAATATCCTGTTCAATATTGTGGTATGGCAATAAGTAGTACTCCATATATTTTTAACTAATTCTGTTTATATTAGGGATTGAGTCCATTACATACATGACCACCAAATGCGCCTTTATTATTTGGACCGATATGATAAGGACAAAAATGTTTCTTACAGAATATACACTGTATTTTTATACCCTGACAATTACTTTGATTAACTCGTATACCAAAAAAACCCGCATCTAATTTTGTTTCTAATATTTCACAAGGACCTTTATATTCTTCAATAATATCTAAATTTATATCAGTACTTTTAGATTTATCAATATCTAAATTGGGACTTTTTAATGGAGAAGTTTTCCTCTTACTATCTTCAACTAATTTTGCTTTAACTTTAACGTTTTCTTTTATTTTGGCATCTACTGTTTTAGCAGAATGGTAATTTTGATTTAGAAAAACTCCGCATAAAGTCAGAACTGCTGTGCACATACTCCCTGTTAAAGATATTAATGCTATAATAATTTCTTTATCAATACCTTCATTATTCTCATATATAATTGATGAATTATTACTCATAGTATATAATGTCAATATTTTTAAATTTGATTTTTATAAAAAATTTATTAATTAAATATAAAATAATGATTGTATTCTGTTCAATTCATGGTGAAATTAATATCTCTGAATATGCTAAAAGAATCATTGATACTCCTGAATATCAGCGATTAAGAAATATAAAACAAGGAGGTGCTGTATATTCTGTATGGATTGGTTCATCACATCACAGATTTGAACATTCAATTGGTGTATACCATCTATCATGTAAGCTTATGGACTTATTAAACCAAAAGGGTCTATATTTTAATGAAAAAGAATATAAATTAGTTTCTGTTGCTGCTCTTATTCATGATTTAGGACATTCAATTTCATCCCATCTATTTGATGATTGGTTGAATGAAATAGGTATATATTCCGAACATGAAGAAAGAAGTATTGAAATATTTAAATATATGAATGAAAAATATAATTTAGGATATAATAGTAATGATATATCATTTATTAGTAATATAATTAATCCTAATTATGATGAACTAGAATATAGTAAAAAATATTTATATCAAATTGTATCATCTGAGAATGGTATTGATGTTGATAGGATGGATTATATTTTAAGAGATTGTAAATATTCAGGTATGAGATATTCATTTGAACTAGATACTATTTTACAGAACACATTTATTAGTGTGACAAATGAAATTGTATATTCAGAAAAAGCAAAATGTTCTATTGATTCATTCTTTCATTCTAGATATTCATTATATAAACAATTATGTAATCATCCTACAGTACTTGCTATTGAATATCACATTAAAGAAATTTTAACTGAAATTAATAATGTATTTAATATTTCAGATTCTGTTATAAATGACGATTGGATAAAATTCTGTAAATTTACTGATGATATATTCTCTACAATAGATTTCATAGAAGATCCACGATTAGATAAAGCAAAAGAATTATTAAATAATATTAAAACTAGAAATATTCTTAAATTAGTTGGTGGGGTTATTTCTAATAAGGATTTAAATTTAGTATCTGAGAATGAGAATGTAATAGTTATCAAAAAAAAAATTTCATATCATAGTTATTCGTTGCCCCAATATATTTCAAATAGTAAAAATAAAACATTATTAAATTCTAATAAATATCCTGATGAATATATTATTAAAATTATGTGTAAAAATCCTAATGATCCATATGCTTTATCTTTATTAGAATCTATTTAATGAATGATATATAATAAATTTTTTTTAATTCTTTATTTTTAAATAATATATTATATATATTAATATGATGTCTCATACTATTACAAATCCAACATTATATGATACATTACCATTACAAAAACAATCATTTAAATTTACTAATATAATAACTAATGATAATTATGATATAGAATTATATCCTGATGATACTAATTTAAATGTTTTAAATAAATTATGTGTAAAATTAAATATTTTAACTGATGAAATATGTGCTTATGTTAATGATTATAAACTTATAGGTTTTTCATATGATAATATAAATATTAAACAAATATTTAATAAAAATAAAATAAATTTATCCAAATATCTAGATGAAAACTTTGTAGATAAAATTGGTAATAAGATAAATGTTTATAAAAATAATTTAATGAATGAACTTTTTGAAAATAATTTAAATAATGATAATAATATTAATTATTTTACATTAAATGATTTATTAGGAAAGAAACCTGAAATGGATAATCAATTTTTATATTCAGTCATTTACAAATATTTCCCAAATATTAAAAAAGATTACATAGATAATTATCTGGATAAATCTAATTCAGATTTAAGGAAAGATTATATTAAAAAAATTAAAAAATTATTATCTGCTAATGATTATTTTTTGGATATATTAGATGATAATGTAAATGAAATACTTAAAGAACAAAAATTTACTAGTAAATTATTAAATTTTAAATGTAATAATCTTGAAAATAATATAAATATTATTAAATTATTTTCAGATTATGAATTATCATCTAAAAGGTTTTACACAAAATTAATTCTAGAAGATTATAAAAATTCATTTTTTAAATTATATAAACCTGAATTAAAACTAAAACTATCAGATGATAAAAGTATATTAGATAAATATATATGTAATAAATTATTAAATGATTTCTCTGATAATTTGTCTTTGCCATATGATTTTAAATATATGCCTCCATCCATACAACCACGAAATTGTATGATTTTTAAAACATATCTAAAGAAATATAATCTATTTTATTCATTTATTCTTTTTATGAATGGAAATTATGATTTTATAATTAATAATTATTATGGTATAAATATTGATGATGATATCTTAAAAGTAATAAAAAGTGATATTAATACTTTAATAAATAACATAAACAGATACAGAATTTATACTATTAATAAAATACCTAGATTAAATGAATATAATGATAAAATATGTTTTATAAATACTAAAATTATATTTTCAATGGTTAATTTTTATGATTCATCTGGAGACAGTATATATAATAAGTCGAACTTGTTAAAATATTTATCTAATTTTTATACTCATATTAGAATTGTTAAAGAAAAAATGGATTTAGATCCGGATACTATTATTTTAAAATATAAACGTGTCGCCAATTATGAACAAATTGATACAATACAAAGTATTATAGGTGCGTTACATGATCCAAATATAGATATACCATCTGAAGAGTTTATAGAAATTATTTCTCAAAATACAGGTATTAGTATTGAAGATGCTACTCTGGAATACATAAAATGGGGTGAAAAACAAGAAAAAAATGAGTTTAAAAAAAAATCATTTAAAACAACTGAAACAGGTGCCGAAATTATAATGAATAAATATTTAGATAATTATATAAATTTTGAGATATATAATGTACAATCCAGAAATGAATTAAATCGTATTATACAATTTATAAAAATATTTATGAAATTGTATGAACAATTTATTAAAAAGAAATTACCTAAAAAATTAAAACCTTTATTCACAGAAGATATTGATAAAAATGGAATAGATGGTATACAAGAAGAACAACAATTATTTCAATTTATTGAAGATCCTACTCCATCAGATATACATAGTTCTCAAGTAAACAATGATCAAGAAGATGATGATGACGATTCAATAAATATTTTATCACAATCCGAAAGTAGTTCATTATCAGACCTAGAGTCATACGAATCGGATCAAAGTGCTGGAGGTATGAGGAAAATAGGTCCAGGTAAAGACTCATATGACTTTTTAAATAATTTAAAAGGATATGATGATAAATTATTTTCATCTAAATCTAGTAAATTTTCATTTCCCTCTAGATGTACTAATAATCAAGGTATTAGAATGCCAATACCTCTTCATGATGATGAATTAGAAAAATTAAAAAAATATGATATTTTGAAAACTGTTAGAATTAATGGGACTACTCGATTAACACAAAATGAAATTAATGGTTATATACTAGATTGTTACACTGTTGATAATTTAATAGAAATATTAGATCTAAAAGGTATTAAATATTCTGAAGAATTTCCATCATTTTTAAATACAATCTCGCAATATAAAATTGGTGATAAAACTTTAAATATTAATTATATTTGCCCTAAATATTGGGATATTGCCAAACGTGTTTCTATTCATCCTAGAGATATATATGATAGACTAGATGATATTATTCCTCAAGGATATAAAGGAGAGACTTATAAATCTATTATATGTAATGAAGGTAGTAATTTTCAAGGTGTCGACGACTATCAAATCAAAACACAACAAATATATTTTTTAAAACATTTTGAAGTTTATAATTTATTAAAAAATAAACTAAATGAAGAAAATATAATAAGATTGGAAAAAGGATTAAAAGATTCTATGAAAATTGTCAAAACAGATATTAAAAATAATTTTAAGAAAGAACTCTTGTGGATTGAAAATGAAACATCTGATAGGAGTCTGATGATAGAATTTAAGAAGCAGATTAATGATATATATTCTAGAAAAGACACCACATTATTAGAATTAGGTATGAAATCTTTTAATGATTATATTATAAAAAATATAGAACCAGAATATTACGATTTATTACATCAACAAATTGTAAAATATATACAACCACAATTTTTAAAAAATGCTGATGTTGATGGATTTTCTGTACCATGTTGTTTTACCTACAAACCAAATTATCAAGTAGGTTATACTACTATTCCAAAATTAGATAAAGTCAATATTTCAATTACTGATTTAACACCATCAAATATTAATAAATTCGCTCATATTCACCCAAAGTTACAAACCTTATTCGGATTTCAAAAAGAATTCCATGATAATGATAGTCATTTGGGTGGATTTATTAAATTTGGTGTAAAACAAAACAAAAATTCTTTAATAAATTGTTTGAGTAATTTTTACTTTAAGAAAAATACTGATAAGAATTTTAAAAAAGAAATATTAGAAAAATCATTAACTGATGAAAATTCATTATTAACATTTATGAAATGTGGTGATGGTAATATTGTACAATTATTTAAATCTTCTTCATATAATATTAATGATATTTATTATTTTTTAAATTATATTAATGAAAAAGACATAAAAAAACAATTAAAAAAAATTAATATTAATACTAATGAATTGAAAGAAATTAAAAAACATTTTAGAAAATATATATCTGATATTGAATTAGATAAAGATAAATCAGATTTTGATAAATATAAATATATTAATATATTCAAAGATTTAATTTATAAATCTAATAATATTAAATTTATATATGATTTAATCATATCTAAAAGTAATTTTATTAAATATCTAAATTCAAATGAAATTAAAGATTATAAATATATTTTACCATTAATGTCTGAAATAAATAATAATCATATTTATATATTATTTGAAAATAATGACGGTATTATCAATATTCGATTACCATTAAATACATATGATATTTATAATGATAAATGTATATTTAATTTTATATATAAAGAAGAAGATATATATGAACCTATTTACTATTTTAATGATAATAAAAGATATAACATAGCAAATGAAAATATGGAATGTAATATTAAATATAATATGCATTCTGATGATAAAATAAATGGATATATAGATAATATATTAAATAGTATCTCTGATGAAATAAAAGAAATATACCGCGAAAAAATCGCAGACATTAAAATATTTGAACTAGACGATTTAATTAAAGTAATAAAACAGAGTGATGATGAACCAGACAAACTATTAGTTGATCCTTATTGTAAAGTATCTCATGTTATTACTAAAAATAATTGTATATTCCCTATAATTCCATCTGGAATTATTGATGGATATGAATTAATTTATTCATTTGATAATAAACCATCTTTTAAAAAATACCTAGAATATCGTAAGAAAAAAGTTGTATTAAAAAAAGACAAACCCGGGGTGGAAATATATATGGATAAACTAAGTATAAAAGGATTCATCTTAAATGATAAAAATAAAATTATTAATATTGTTTTTAAAAATAATACATATATACCTATAGAAGAAGAAGAATATAATCCAAAAACGAAAAATATGAAATACCCCATATTAGGATATAAAGATTTATTTATTATCGATAAAGACTTACAAAATTTTTCTAAAGAAACTGATGAAAGATATTTATATAATACTGATAATGATTACCTAAATTATATAACAAATTTAACTATCCAAACCATTATTTATTATATTAAAAATAATTATAAATCTAATGATTATTTTACATATACCACAAAATTTGAGGAAAAATCTGAATATACATTTAAATTAATTCCTAAAATTATTAATAAAAAAATAGTTAATATTGTTGAAGAAAATACTGATTTAATAGATTATTTTTATGATCATAATAAATTTAAAGGAACTATAACTAAAAAAGATGATCCTATTAAAGATAATCCCTTGTCTAAATTAATTATAAAAAAATCCTTATTAAATGAATTATACTTAATTATAAATAATAATATTAAGATTAATCTAGACATACAAACAGACTTATATGAATTTATAAATGAATTTATTAAAGAAATAATTATAGAATTACCTGATGATGAATATGAAAAATATAAAAATAATACTGATATTAGTATATGTTCCGAAAGTAATGATAAATGTTTATATCCTTGTTTTACTGATATTAAAGATAATAATGAATGTAAATTATATGTAAAAAAATCCGATATTTATGATAAAGATAAATCATTAATAAATAAAATTATATATAAATTTATTGATTTATTATTAATTCATAAAAATATTGATAAAATATCAAGTATTTTACAAAATAATATTAATATAAATGATTTATATAAAACTTCTAAAAATAATGAAATATTTTTTAATTATATACAACACCAAAATAAATATATAAATGAATTATTTAAATCAGAATCATCCTTTATTAGAAATATTAATTTCTATGATAGAGAAAATACTTATTTAAATCAATCAGTGAAGGCAAAACCTATTAAATCTATAATTAAAGGTGTACCTAATATTATTAAAAAAATATTTCCGCATAGTAATGTATTAACATATATTGATGAAAATAATTTAGATTTTCAATCATTAGAATATAGTTTTTCAGAAATTAATAAAGAAGAAATATCTTCTGATAAATTAAAAGATGATATTTGTACTAAATTAGATAGATTTTATAAAAAATATGATAAAGATGGTAAAATTATTAAGTCATATTATTCTAGATATGATAAACATTTTGAATTAATAAATATTGATGATATTAAAGATAATATTAATAAAACTAATTATAAAATTAATCCGTTCGATTTAGAAATATTATCACAAACATATAATGATATTGGATTTTTATTGATATCTAGTAAATATTCTAATCAAGATCCAAGTAAACTTAAACATAATATATTATTAAAATATAATTATAAGAAAAAAAATAAAGATACTAAATTTATATTATTATATCACTTCTTGAATGAAGATAATGAATATGATTTATCTAATATTGTATTTAAAACAAATGGTTTGGAAGATGATGATCAATATAAATCATATTTATCGTTAGAGAAACTCTTAGAAATCCCTATGATAAAAACTATTATTGAAAATGATTATCCAGATCTTATTTAATTATCATAATTTTAATATTTCTTTTAATAATAATAATAATAATGGAATATTTATCAGAAATTAGAGAATTTAAATTACTTAGAAATTGTATTAATAATGATCCTATTTGTGATTTTTTTCAATTACAATCTCACCTTAATAATGGTTTAAACTTTGAAAAAGACGCACATAACTATTTTAATAAATATGTAAATAAAGTATCCTCTGATTTTATAGATGGATTTTTAAATAATATTATTGATAAATCTAAAGAAATTTATCCTAGATTATCTATTAATAAATTTAATAATATAAATCAAACAATTCACAAAATTCAAGAGAATGTTCCATTAATTGTTAATCCTATTTTAATGAATGATAAATATAAATTAATTGTAAAATGTGATTTTATAATTAAAAAAGATTTATTTTTAAAAATATTTAATCAAATAAAAAATATTTCATTCAATTCAATATCTAAAAATGACTATTTAATCATTAATATTGTTCCAGAAATTATTACATTTAAAAAAGGATGCAGAGAAATATGTAATTCATATAATGTTTTCTATAATAAATGTTCTTTATATTGTTTTAATTCAGCATTGAGACAATATGTAGGTAGAAATAATTTTTATTTTATGTTCGGAAAAGATTATAAATATAATAATGAATTATTAAATAAACAAGAACATATTGGATTAGTTATTTTTGATAACATATATAGAGAAAAAATATATTATTCATTAAATTGGTTAAATAGATTGAGAGAAAATCAATTACAATTATATCCGGAACCATCATGTTTAGAATTATATCCAAATATGAATAACAAACAAAGTTGTTGGGAAACTGAAAAGAAAAAATTAGCAAAAAAAGTAAAAGAAATTACTCTAATATGGAGAATTTCATATGAAGACCGTAATTATCTAATTAATATGGGAATAACTACTTGGGATAATCCCTACTTACTAAATAATTTATATGAATTAAAAGATACTAATACTAGAGATATTCAAGAAAGAATTATTCATATGAATAAACATGAAAATTTAATAATAGAACCGCGACACATTTCAAAAGATTTTAAAGATATATTAAAACCATCTAAAATTGAATTTGTATTAGATATAGAATCAGTGATAAATTTAGAAACTACTGAAAGTTATTTTAATAACGATATCAAAAAAGATTCTCCAAATATATGTATAATTGGTTTAATTCTAATTTCAAATAATGGATATATTTTCAAAGATTTTACTATAGATGATTTAACTATTGAATCAGAAAAACGGAATATTATTAACTGGGCATCCTTTATTAGTAAATATGACAATATAAAAATATATCACTGGGGTCATGCTGAGAAAACATATTTAGAAAATATTCATAAAAGATTTCCTGATATTAAATTACCTAAAATGACCTTAATAGATTTATTACATTATTTTAGACAAGAACCTATCATAATTAAAGACTGTTTTAATTTTTCATTAAAAACAATTGGTAAAAATATGTATAAACATGGATTAATTAAATCTACATGGTCCGAAACTGATAATGGTTTAGATGCTATGATTAAATTCAAAGAATTATGTTTGAAAAAAGATAAAAATATTCCATTAAAAAGATATAAAGAAATTGCTGAAATTATTGAATATAATAAAATGGATTGTGTAATTCTTATGGAGATATTACAATATTTAAGGATAAACTTTTTCTGATTTTCTGGAGGGATGCACCTCTACCTACACCCAAACATCGTACAAGTCATGCAAGACTGCGTCGCGGAATCCCAGCGATCGCCGGCGGTGACGCACTTCTCGGCGGGTGACGGCGACCCAGGGGCGGGGGCGTTCGGAC
>Ga0209533_1000606_pt1 | contig 34134 bp, 28 predicted proteins | sample COG_04_FD_184748 | JGI IMG/M metagenome (GOLD analysis project Ga0209533, IMG submission 184748) | Pelagic Microbial community sample from North Sea - COGITO 998_met_04 (SPAdes) (version 2) | ecosystem: Environmental > Aquatic > Marine > Neritic zone/Coastal water | place: Helgoland, sampling...
ATAAATTTACGGTAGCGCTAAGAAAAGAGCCTGGAGAGCTACATAATACTTTCTGGTGTTATTATTTGGATCCCGTGAGTTTGGATTGGAAACTATACGGTTCTGGTAAAAAGTTTAATGCCAGTGGCGACCTTTCCTATATAAATTCCACTGGAGGTTTTCTTGAAGTCGCTGGCCCTACAAACTCACAAAGAACAGGACACAGGACTCGTGTTATCGAATACAGAGCCTGGAGAATGCAAACCGACCGAACTTGGAATGTAGTAGATGAAATATACCCAAATTATAATAGTGACACAACTATAAGCTATAAAGAGTGGAGTCAAAACACTGCTGGTGACAAATTTATTTTTAAAGGAGGTGGACTCTTAGATACAGGTTTAGACCCAGGGAACATTCACTTAAACAACCCCTCGGAACTCCCTGATTTCTTACAAGGTGACAATATCAATGCCTTGTATGCAATGCCAGCAGACTTTGAAACTCTAGAACCAGCGTCTATTTATGCGAATCAAGCTATTTTAAAATTTGACATCACTAATCTCGGTACAAACCCGGAAATCAAGTTGTTTTACGGCACAGCCTATGGGCTAACAGAAGGTGTTAATGGGGCTAATGGAATTGACGACGTTTGGGAGGAGAGTCAAGAGGTGTCACTATCTCAAATTAATGAGGGTGTTTTATCAGTTTCCGTAACAAATCTAACCGACAACCAACTGTATTATTACAGATTGAGAGTAAAAAATGATGAAGGGATCACTTGGTCTTACAATGCGGATTCTTTTTCAACTAATGGGGATGTGCTTTCTACTTTGAATGCCGTACAAGACGACACAAAATTAATTATCTACCCAAACCCAACAAACGGGCAACTCAAGTTAGAGTTTAATTCCTTAAATAGCGAGATAAAACTGTACAACGCATTAGGTCAAATCGTACGCTCTCAAAAAGGAGGTGACAAATTAAGCATGCAAGATTTAGGGAATGGCATTTATTATTTAGAAGTATCATCGCCCGGAAAAACGAAAACAATCAAGGTGATTAAAAACTAATTTAATAATGAAAAACAAACTTCTATGTCCTGCCATTGGAATTAGTTTGGTCGTATTTGTGTGTATTATAATGAATGTACTGACTATACTGTGAATATGAATTTCGCCTATATATTGATCGTTTCAGCGATGTTTTTTGGGTTTTGGCTTTCAAAACGTATGTCTGTAAATAAAAAATAGTGTGTTTTAAAGATTTCTTACCTTTGAGAGATGAAGATCGAAACAACTAGAAGCAACAAAGAGTTTAAGGTTCTTGACAAAAACAGGTTGATCCTAAAAGGGCGTCGTCCAAAATGGTACTCTTCAGAAGTTCGTTTTTTTTATAACAGCAAAACCTATGAAATCAAAAAAAAAGGATTTTGGAGTACTTCCTTTACTATTTTGGAAAGTGGTCACCCCATTGGAGCCATCCATTGGAGCTTGAAAAAAAGTTATAAAATCATCCTTAAAAACAACACTTCAAGTCTACAGTATTGGCTCAAAACAGAAAAGGCTGGGAAATGGTATGCAGCAGACCGAAAGTATCTCCTATACGAAAATGATGAAACCCCTATTTTAACAATTCATTACGCTCTTAAAAAATGGAAAGAATCTATAGAAGCAGAATTCATTGATAAAGACACTACTAATTATGTGCTTTTAATTTGTGCCCTGTTTGTAATGAGGCTACAACAAACTGCTGAAAATGCTGCTGCATCTGGTGGGTTTGCATAGCGCAAGTGAAAAGTAAAAATATTCCACTATTTTCGCGCATAGTCAGTTGTCCTGCGGCCTCTGAAAGTTTTATAAATGCTAAAGTTTTTTGGCAGATTCTTTTCTCTTTAACATTTACAAAACAGGCAAAAACCTGATTTAACCACTATCAAAACACTAACGTTTTGGCTTTAATTTTAACATATTAGTTAAAAATTTAAGAGTTTAATAACGTTTTTACAGTTAATCTTGTCTAGTTTTAAGAAAAAAACAATGAAAGATTTTATTGAAGCCTACTATCCTATTATACTTGCATTCCTATCCTTTTTAATGTCTGTAACCTTGTGGTTTATGGGAAACAAGTTAGAAGGTATTTTTGTAGGGATTTGGGTACCCTCAATTTTATCGCTTTCCATTGCCATTAGACAAAGAAGAAAAAAATGAATTTACTTATATTTATTTTCGGGTTTATTATTTTTATAGTGTACGTCTATTTTTTGTTGACGATCGTTTCGAAGCAACATAAAATACAGCGAACTGAACATCAAAATGCATACGATGAACATGACATGGACGGTATTGGAAATCAGGGAAGGTTTCCGATCAAAGACACCAAGAAAAAATAAAACACTAAGCACGGCTATCCGCTTGTAGTAACGAATTGGAGCTACAAATTTCTTATGCAGATTGGTCTGATTTTTAGACCAGTGAGTTGTATAAAATCACAAAATTTACTAGGGTATAAAAAATCGCTGGAGACATCTGAACGATGCTGTCTTTTATTTTGATTCTTACAAAAATAGCGGTAATCATCATAAATGTTAATAAAAATGATGCCACAGATAATAACAGTGAGTTGCTGATGCCAATGAGTAAGCCAACACCTCCTAATAGCTGTAAACACCCTAATAAAATGCGTTGGTTTTTATAGCCCCATCGTGCATATTCGGCCAGCATTCTTTTTGAAAAAAAAGACGTAATACCATAAAAAATAAACGAAACTGCGGAAAATAAAAGGATACTGAGGTTTAAATCCATTGTCTATATTAAACCATATTTATAGGCAACAATAAATAAGCATAAAAATAATAGTACCAAAGAAGGAATAAATTTAACCAAAGGGTTTTTTACTTTCATATGACAATATTGAGCACCTACCATTAAAGACGCCATTAAGAGGGCCGACGGAACTAAAAATTCTGGATACCAAATCCCTAAAATCAAAAGGGTTGCTAATGCTATTTTAGAAGCACCTACAGCGTTTCTCACTAAATTAGACAATCCATAGTGTTTAAATTCTGCAACAATGTTTTCATATCTAAATACCCACACTATAAGTACAGAGATCGAAACAATAAGCTGCGCTAAAATTGATAAATTTTCCATAAAAGTTGTTTATACTATTTTGTTTAAATGTATGAATAAAATATTAAACAAATGATTTTCTGATGCGCTATTTTGGTAACTTTGGGTTATAAACCAATTTATCATAAACTGCGCATGTAAAAGCAGCTGTCCTTAGAGGAGTGGGTCATTACAAATGCATGTTCTGTTAATAATCAACACGTTTAAATCGATGAAAAAACTACAACTCTACGCACTTTTGTATTATTTACTATACTATTAAATCAAACCTATTTACAAGCACAAACCCCTACCGCATTGGATGTCTATGCCGCCGCCTTGGTAAGCACAACTGCGGCGCCACAATCGGCACTTGTTCATTTTGAAGCTACGGGTACAGATTTTAAAAGTCGTTCCTACAGTATCGTTGATAGGCCAAATCATGGCGCTTTAGGAACTATTTCTGGCAGTACGGTGATTTACACACCAACAAACGATTTTGTGGGGATTGATTGCTTTACCTATATAGCTACTTAGGACACAGATATTTTGTATCCTACGCGGTAGTTGCTACTTCAAGCTGAAATTATTCCGTTTCAATATAGGTCTCTATATAGGTTGATATTTTTGTGATCGTATCGATCTGGTTTGGACCTTCCCAACCATGGCCTTCTTCAGGATAAAATTGAAACTGGTGAGTCACGCCGAGTTCTGTAAGTCGCGCATCCATATCAGCCCCTTGTGAGTTTGGAACTAAGGGATCCATACCGCCGTAAAACAATTGTGTTGGCGGCGAACTAGCAGTGGCTGTATGAAAGGGGCTTACGGATTCTAAAAATTCTATAGAAGGGTTTCCAAATAATAGATATAACCCTTGATACGTAGGGTTTGTACTCTCGTAATAGGCAGGGTCTGTAAAATTAGCCGGTCCTACAATGCTACACACCATATCGACTTGGCTATTGGTGTCATGAGCATAGCTCCACAGCATTGACAAATGAGCGCCTGCACTCAACCCAATAAAACCAACATCATCACTTATAGTAAGCATCGATTTATTTTCAGACAAGTACGCTACTACCGCAGAAATATCGTCTATCTGCATCGGAAATGGAGCGTTGTTTAGGCCCGCTAATCTATAATTCATGTTGATGATCCCCACATTGGGGTGAAGGGCCGAAATAAACACCCTAACTGAATTCATATCTGCTTTGTCTCCGGCCACCCAACTTCCGCCGTGAATCAAAATAAGTGTTTTAGTCGTCATGGTTCTGTTTTCTGGAAGATAGATGTCAAACACTTGAGCTGCATCCGAACCATACGAAACATTTAAAGCTTGGTAGGCTTCTACAACGGGTTCAGTGTCTGCACGGTCTTTGGAACACCCTAAATAGAGTGTTAAAAATAAGGATAAAAAAATGATGTTTTTAAGGGCTTTCATAAGGTGGTTTTTTTGGGTTATATAGTATTTGAGGTTTAAAAATTGGGGCATCAATCTGCATAAAAGTACAAAACTCTTTCCAATGAAATCTGTTAATTTGCGCATTTTATGTTTATAAGCAACTGTTTTAACTTAAGAATATTTAAGTACTTCAACAGATCTGGTTACAAACAAAAAATAAATTTAGCATTAAGCGCATTAGTAAAAGTTAAAAAAAATATTATATATTGAATTATATATTATTTTTATAAAATATAATTTAAAATGTAAGGTTTAACAAAAAAATACGACGGACACACAAAAAGAGAATACTGTTCGTATCTACTGCGTTATTTTTATTATGGAAATAAATTTTGGCGTGGTAAGCAGAAATTGTTCATCTTTGGTAGATCTGGGTTTCAATATGGCTCCACTAATAGAAGAGGCATTTTGCATGTATTAGATGATAATTTAGTGTAATTAATTATAATCATTGTTTGTTTAGATCGAGTAATCCTCTTCTACCAATAAGTGAAAATTACAACGCTGAGTATATGGCTGCAGTTCTTTGATTAAAAAATTGATGTCGAAATTTAATGGATAATCTGTATATTGATTATCTAATTTAAATATAAAATTAAATGTTGCTCAACTATTCGAATATTATAATTTTGATAGTTGTTATTCTAATAACAATAGTAATTATAATAGTCAAAAAAAATACCTATTGGAGGTAATTTTAGTGATTTATAAATAAAAAAAATGATGTATCCTGCGTTTGAAATTATGACAAGCTTAGTGGCTTTCACGTTTATAGCAATATTAGCATATGGTGTATTTACACATCAAAGAGAGTGGTTTACATTGGGGATTTGCTGTTTTAACATCATTCCTTTAGTAGGTGGGTTCTATTATTACTCTCTTAACAATGAATTGGTTCATCTCGCTATAATCATGGTGTTTATGTCACAGATAATAATTACTTTGCCCGTAAAAATTAACTACGGCTCCGACAATTCTTCAGCATTTGTTTTGGGCGTAAAAATCGGCGTATCCATCCTATTAACTAATTTGTTCCATGGATTTTTTATTTTAAGTACAGAGTTGGATATTCCTAAACAATTTGGCTATTATCATTTAGCGATTGCTTTGATAATGCTTTACCCAATTATAAAATCAAATTACAAAAAAGACGTCCGTTGGAGATAAGAAATAGCGATCCATCTCCAGAACTACAAAAACAATTCGCTTTGCCACTCTTATAAGGCTGTTTACGATAGTGTTAAACTGATTTTAAAAGTGTTTCTAACTTATTCTGTCTGTATTCTGTAATTTGAACTATCGCTGTTTGGCCTGTGATTAGGACGTCAAAAACAACAGCTTGTTTTTGTGAAATCGATTAATTTTCTAAAGTTAAATTTTGGCAAAAAAAAACCCACTCTAAAAGAGTGAGTTTTAAATTTTCAAGATTGAAGAACTTTAAACAGCCTTTTTTACAAAAGGTAATCCTGTTTTTTCGTTTTCTACAATCATTTTTCCAGCAGGAAGATCACATGTATTATCACGCTCATCTTTGGCGAAATAATAAATAGTTTGTTCTCTACCACCTTTAAGAATTACATCTTTTGTGTGTAAAAAATACGTCTTTCCTTTGCTATTTTTGAATGAATATCCCATAATATATATTTAGTTTAGTCCAAATTACAAAAATTTGTTTATTCTTTCCAAAAAAAATATCAGATAAATGCACTTTTTTTTTAAAACTAACCTAAATTGTTAATAAAACAGCTAGTTTTTAACTGAATCTGCTGTAAATAAGAAGATAATTCATTAGAAACCCAAGGATGACTGCTTCCAAATACATGATTAGCACCTTCCAAAACAATCAATTGACTCTTTGGATGCCATGCATGTAGCTTCAACGCCTCTTCTAAGTTTACAGTAGTGTCCAAATCCCCATGAATAATTAAGTGTGGGAGTGCTAGCTTTTCTGCAGCAGTTCGAATTGTAAGTCTAGATTCATTTTCCATAAAATTTTCATAGAATTGATAGTAATGAGGCATCTGCTGTTTTGTGCGTCCATTTGTAACAAAACGAACGCTTTCGGATTTCCAAGCTTCAAGGTCCGATCCTTTTGGGAACCTCGATTTAAAATCCGAAACACTTGCTAAGCTAACAAGTTTTTTAACACGGCTGTCTTCGGCAGCTTTCAGCGTCACAATTCCACCACCGCGACTATGCCCTACTAAGATAATATTTGACGCATCAATGTGTGGGTGATTCACATAGGTTGTTTCCACCCAATTAAGCACAGAATCCAAATCATCTAATTCTTTGGTATAATTGTTATGTCCAAATGCTTCGAGGTCTGAAAAATCAATTGGCTGCTCAACGGTACCACCATTATGAGAAAAATTGAATTTCAATACAGCAACGCCGGAGGTTGCAAACGCTTTTGCAAGTAAACCCCACGCGCCCCAATCCTTAAAGCCTTTATATCCGTGACAAAACACAATTAGCGGCGCCTGCTTAACCGCAGTGTTATAGGACACATCCATTACCAAAGGGCGGCTATGCGCCCCCTTAATGACTTTGTTCTTTTCTTCTATAACCATTTTAAACGTCCTTTTCGATGATGTCAATGTCTAAATTAAAAAGCTCCAGAATAAGACTTTTGAGTTCGCGCTCATAACTCTCTAAAGTTTCTGGTGTCACTAACGTTGTTTTTTTCGCATACGACCCTGGCTTATCTTTCTTTGCAAATTTTAACAATCCCGATTTTAGATTCTTGAATGATATAACCCCCGCTTCTACAGGTGTTGAAAAACGAGTTTGTTGATTTAACATATAAGCATAGGTCAAAATCTGAAAACATTTGCTGTGCGCTTTGTAATCTGAAGTAAGATCTTCCCAATTTACCAACTCTAGCTCAGTCTGAGAAACCTGTGATGTTTTGTAATCGATAATTCTTTGGACACCATTGCAAGTGTCTATGCGATCTATTGTTCCAATCAACTGAATAGGTGTTTGGAGTTCGGGAATGTCAATAGAGGATTCTATTTTTAGTTCTACCGCTTCTATTTTTATATGATCCCCGTTATTGATACATGCCAATTCATAATTCAAAAAATTTGAAACATAACGTTTCGCAATTTCAAAACTAATAAGATTTAATCCTTGCGTGATATCACCTTCTTTATAAAGTGCCTTAAAATAATGGGTTACTGTGGGCTCAATTTTGAGTTTTAAATTCGAAATTATTTCAGTGGTCAAAACAGCCCCAATTAAAGGCGTATAAAATGCATCAAGTGTATTGTGGATAATACTTCCAAAGGTATTGGCAGCAATCGTTTCTTCAAGGTTGCTTTCAACCTTGACTCCTAAAATCTTTTGGTTATAGAAATCAATGGGATTTCGTATGTATTGACTCAATGAGGAGGGTGAGAATCCTTTGGCGGCTACCATGTTGAGCTTAGAAATAATTTCAGGTGACTTTTTTATTGTTAATAGTTGCGAAACAACTTGCGGCGTTTTTGGGATGATTATTTTATGATCTAATGTATGCTGTCCCTCAAACTCTAACTGTGTTATAAACCGACTGCGTTCACCACCACTTAACACATCGGGTTCAGTATTATAAATAATGTGTGCATTTGTTGCGCGTTGGAGTAATCGATAAAAATGATAGGTATACACCGCGTCTTTTTCCTTATACGTTGGAAGTCCATTTTCAATTTTAACGTCAAAAGGGATAAATGAATTATTTGTTTTACCCGCAGGCAACACACCTTCGTTAAGTGAAACAATGATAATCGTTTCAAAATCCAGAACACGTGATTCCAACATGCCCATAATTTGCAAACCTTTTAAAGGTTGCCCCTTAAAGTCCAACGTCTCTAAACTGAGTAATTCTTTGTAAAAACCTTGCAAAACTTTGATGCTAACAATATGACTATACTTATTGTTTAGGCGTTGTAGATGATTAAATATTTCCGAAAATCGATATAAATATTCTAATGCTAATAAATGGTTGTTTTTGGAGGTCGTATAATGGTCTTTTAGTTTAAAAATAAGCGTTAAAACGCGTTCAATAGCTTTGCTTGGGCTACTCCAAGTGTCAAGCAAAAGTTCTAGATTTTCTTTATATGCCGGTACTATAGCAATAATTTGTGTTTTAGAAAGACTAATTAAATTTTGACGTTTAATCGTCGTAATAATTAATTGAGCAGCATCTTGGTCTTGAGTTTGAAATAAGGGACGTACAAACTGATGTGATAATACAGCGATCACATCTTGGTAGTAATAGGAAGTGGTAGCTTCATTTTGAAGTTGAAACCATTGATCAATAAAAGAAGAAAAAGGAATTTGTTTTAAAGGCAGTCCCATAGTAATATTAATATCTTCTATAGAACTAGGAATTGAGTTTAATATGGGAATCAATAAATCTTCGTTCCCCAAAACTAAAGCTGTATTTTGTAATTTGTTTTCTGAATATAACTGCTGTAAAAGCGCCCCCACATACTTAACTTGGCCTATGTTTTTTGGAGCTCCCACTACAGAAATGTTTTTGGGCTTGGAATAGTAATTAGAAACCCACTTCAGAGGCTGAGATTTGAAATGTTGCCAGCTTTTTTGGTGCTGCCTTATAAAGTAACCCGCATCATGTTGGGGTGTCTCCAAAAATGTTTGGTCGATATCCCAATAGATTTGGGCTATATCGTGTTCTAATAGTTTTTGGATGATGGTCGATTCCGAAGCATTCAAAGCGTTAAACCCTAAAAAAACGTGTGATTTTTCTGGATTATTTTGAATATATGTCTCTAGATTTGCAACGGCTTGCCGATAAATTAAGCCTTGATAGCCATCTCCTTTTTGAAGAAGACGGTCCGTAAAGGTTTTGTAATATATATATATCTTTTTCCAAAAAGACAAATATCCTTTTATGAGTGGTGTTGAATTTTGATCTAATGACCAATGATTGATGTCTTGAATAGCTGAAAGGTATTCAAAAACTTGATGCTGCGGAATTAAATAACGGTCAATTTCATTAAAATCTTGAAGCACAATTGGTGCCCATTTAGAGAAACTATCAAATGTTTCTCTTTCACTTATAGGAGTAAGCGCTATATAAACTTCATAAAACTCAAAGATAAGCTCGGTATTACTTAGAAGTCTTAATTGGGACAATTCTTCTATAAAAGTCTCGATGGCAGTAATCTGAGGCAAAAACCCCGTTGTTTTATTTAATTTGGCCCATTCCATTTTAAGAAATATTCCCGCACGCTTATTGGGAAGGATAAGGCTAAGCTTGGAAACATCATTCGAATGTGTCTCTAGGTCTTTTAGAACATCATAAATAAAACTTGTCATGTTATAAAAATAAAAAAACGCTTCGCAATAGCGAAGCGTTTTAGACTTTTTATTAAGTAATAGTTAAAACTATTTAGCTAGCTTAACTTCTACTCTTCTGTTAGCAGATCTTCCTGCTGCAGTTTGGTTAGATTCGATTGGAGAAGATTCACCAAAACCAATTGATGATAATCTCTCAGCTGAGACACCGTTTTCAACTAAATAACTTACAACTTTTTCAGCTCTTCTCTCTGAAAGTAATTGGTTGAAGTTTTCATTTGTTCCTATGCTGTCTGTATGTCCTTCAACAACAAAATTAGTTTTAGGATATTCATTAAGAATTGCTGTAATCGCTTTTAAAGTTGGGAGCGCAGATTTTTTGAAATCTGATTTCCCTAAGCTAAAGTTGATAGTTCTTGCATATTCCGTAAGTTGTGCTTGTAATTCATCGGTTGGAATAATCATTTCTGGACAACCATTGTTAGCAACTGTTCCTGCTTCTGTAGGACAGTTATCGTCTTTATCTAAAACTCCATCACTATCGCCATCTTTCCAAGGACATCCGTTGTTTGCAACTGGACCAGCCTCGTTTGGACATTCGTCTTGAGCATTTGCAATACCATCTGCATCTGCATCTGGACAACCTGCTAATGTTTTCAATCCAGCTTCGTTAGGACATGTGTCTTTGTTATCAGATACACCGTCTCCGTCTGTATCAGGACAACCTTCAAATTCTGCTAAACCTGCTAGTTCAGGACATGTATCTTTTGAATCTTCAATACCATCACCATCAGTGTCTGGACATCCACCAAATTCTGCTAAACCAGCTACTTCTGGACAAAGGTCATGTTTGTCATAAACACCATCGTTGTCTGTATCAACGCCTCCAAATTTGAAAGATACGCCTACAGAATGTTGGAAATGTGTCGTTAAGTAATCATTAAAAGAGTGCTTGTAAGTAGACTGTGCTGTTAAACCGATATTATCAGAAAACCAGTACGCTAATCCAACAGTTCCGTTTATAGTTCCAGATCCAACTAAATCACTAGATGATTCTGATGAAGAAAACGTGTTGTAAGTACCTTCTTCAATCCAAGTATAACCACCACCTGCAGCTAAGAAAGGCTCAATTTTAGTGGTTTTTAATAGGCTTGAAAGACTGTACTTTACGTTAGCGTCTACTCCATAATACATTAGGTTGTCAACAGAAACTGACATTCCGTCTTCAGTTTTTCCCCATTTGTCAAGTCTGTTGATAGACCCTGTAACGCCAATAGAAAAACTGTCGTCAATATATTTTTGAACAGAAATTGTAGATATAGAAGGTAGGATACTCCAATTATCTTCTACATTATAAAACTCTTGAAATAAAGCTCCTTGAGGACGGTCTTCTCCTACTGGGAATACATCTACAGCATTTACACCAATTGTAAGTTGCCATGGGTTATTTTCATCTTGTGCATTAACATTACCAATTGCGAAAACTAGTAAAGTTGTTAGAATTAATCTGTTAAGATTTTTCATGTTAAGTAATTTTTTAGTTTATTTAATTAACCACAAAAGTAAGATGTTAATCGAATAAAACAAACTTTATATATCAAAAAATGAATTAATTTTCACGGAGCGCAAGACATTAGTATGTAATAAGAGGTTGAAAGTCGTATAAAATTAGCACTCTTTAACCTGTAAACTCGTGTTAATATACACCAATATTTTTTTGACTACTCGATACCCCATTTCTTCAATAATTTCTGAGTATTTTGCTAGTTGTTTTTCGTATTTATCATACGGTTCGCCTGTTTTGTAGTCAATGACCACAGCCGTTAAGTCTTTAAAGATGACTAATCTATCCGGAATGATTGTTTTTCCGCTGGATGTCATGATTTCTCTTTCATTATATACTTCTACGTCAGAACCATAATAAGAAAGTAGTAATGGATGGCATACAATCGCTTCTAAAGTTCCTGAGAGCTCCTGACTTTGAGCTGATGAAATCACCCCAGCATTAAAAAAATCATTCAACGTAACTTCAATATCTGCTTTGGTATAGACTTTAGACATTAGTAAATGAATCAAATTTCCTTTCTCAAGCGCTTCTTTTTGTGTCGTATCCCATAAATACCCTGCATTTGTTGCCATCGTCACATTTAGATGTTCTTTTGGAGTAGAAATGAATTCTTGCTGATAGACTGTGGGGTGTTTTGTTGTTTTGGTGGGCGTTATTTTCTCAAAAGTTCCAAATTCATACTCCAAAATTGAATCTGCCCACTTCCCAGTGGTCTTAAGGTAATTTATCAAAAGTCCTGAATATGTTTTAATATTTTCTTCGCCTTTGCTAGAAACCGATGCATTTCCAACTATATATAATTGCTCAACAGCCCTCGTCAATGCAACATACAATAAGTTAATATTATCTAACTCTAATTTTGATTGGTGCGCTTTAAAAATAGAGGCACCTTCAACTCCAAAGGCTTCGAAGTCTTTGTTGTAATTGAGTAGAAACTGTGTGAAAGGCGCAAATGAAGCCTCTATCGGCAGCCATTCTTTAGGCTCTAATTCTTTGTAAATATCTAACTCTGCATAAGGGAAAATAACGACCGGGAATTCTAGACCTTTAGATTTGTGAACGGTCATAATTTGAACCGCATTGATTCCTTTAGGAGTCACCACACTCAAACTGTCTTTTTTCAGGTTAAAATAATCTATAAATTGACGAATACTCGCGGTGGGTTTTTGTGTAAATTCGAAAACAAAATCTAAAAAGAACTGAATGTAAGCATTCGATGTTTTTGCTAATTGGAAGCTACTAATTATATACTCCACAGATTCATAAATAGAAAGCTGCAGCGCTGTTGTAGGAGAAAAATTAAACCCTAAAGACTGCACTGTCTTAAAAAAATCGCTGCGCTCTAAAGAAATGCATTTAAGTCGAAATAAATGTGGATCTCCTACATTCGTCTTTGCTACAATATAATTGATAACCTCAAGTTTGGCTTCAATATCTGAAGGCTCATGCGTATACTCTAACAGACTTATAATATATTTGACTTCAGCAGACTGCGCTACTAAAAGCGTCTCGCTTGATACAATATCAATTTTATGTTGACTTAATAAATTTGCTACAGCGACGCCCTCTTTTCGTTTACGGACAAGGACACAGATATCTTTCCATGCAGCATCAACATCCGACGCTAAATAAGTGCTGATGATTTCCAAAACTTTTTCTGCATACAAAAGTGATTTATCTGCACCTTTTTCAAACTCTAAAAAAGAAATATTCACATACCCTGTTTTATCATTAAACTCTAACTGAGGCGTGGATTCGTACAGGGATTTATAGGTCTCATTCGAAAAAACAACCGTCGAAAGATGCTTAAAAAAACTATTATTAAAAGCTACCACTTGCCTGCAGCTTCTATAATTAGTTGGAAGATTCAAAGGCGTCGCATCAAAAGGAAATTCTGTTGCATTAGTGTGCAGGTTTATAAATTGCTCAGCCTTTCCGCCTCTCCAGCGATAAATTGCTTGTTTAGCATCCCCAACTAGCATAACACTTCCGTCTTCTTCTGCCAATGTATTGGTTAGTAATGGCACTAGATTTTCCCACTGTAGCACTGAAGTATCTTGGAATTCATCAATAAAAAAATGATTAAACTTTTCGCCAATCCGTTCATATATAAAAGGCGCAGGTTGATCTTTTATTTGTTGACTTATAATCGTGTTAAATTCAGAAATCATTAATAGGTTTTCCTCTTCTTTAATCGTTTTTAACTCTTGGTTAATTAGATTTAGGACCGAAAGTGGTGTGGTGTTTTTGCGAATGTTTTTTAAATACTTCAAACGATACACCCCTTTTTTTGTGTTGTGGAATCCAGCCACAAGTTGAGGCCGGAGTGCATCAATGGCATCGGCAACGTGTGGCGCTGCTTTTTTAGTATATAAAGAAGTTGTTTCAATGGAGAGTTGCCATTGAGATGTGTATTTGACATCAAAGTTTTTAGAAACCAACCCCTTAAAATACTTTGGTAAGGAGCCGCGAGTAAAATCTGAGAATTCAATTCCATTTGCCGTGATCAATTCTAAAACTTGAGAAGCTAGTTCTATGATTTGTATCTCTGTTTCTTTAATTTCTTTTGTTAGAGCTGTCTTGAGGACTCCAAAATCCTTCAATGATCGCTGCGAGAGTTCCTGTAAAAAGGAAGCATCTGTTTCTCTTGTTAACAGCTTAGCCGTTTTGACTAAATCTAAAGCAATGTTCCAGCTCTTATCGTCATCTGCTTTTTCAATCGCAAATTCAACCAATACTCTTGTAAGCGCCGTATTTTTACCTGCTTTGGACAACAACCGGTTGACTGCTTTCTGAAGCAAGAGATCGGAATCCAATTCGACTTCAAAATTCATTGGAAGTTTTAAATCAAAGGCAAACGTGCGAATCAGTTTTTGAGTAAACTTATCAATAGTCGAAATATCAAACGCTGCATAATTATGCAGAATTTTCCTTAATAATTTTTTGGATTTAAGGTGAATGTCTTCTGGTGAACTGTCCAACTCAAGCACTACCTGATCAAATAAAGGGTCTGAAACATTTAAAATAGACGGCGATGCGAAAGCCATAAGGGCTTCTACAATCCGTGTTTTCATTTCATCTACAGCCTTATTGGTAAAGGTAATCGCCAAAACATGCCGATGCGGCAAGAATTCCTTTGAAGTTAACACTATTTTTAAATAGTCTTTAACCAAAGTAAATGTTTTACCACTACCAGCCGAAGCATTATAGATGTTGAATGTTGAAGCGCTCACTAAATAAAATTTATACTAAAATAAACAATCTTAATTATATATGCTCGTAATTTTTATTTGATTATCGTAAATTTGAGGAATTAAATAAACACTTAAAACAAATTCTTATGGCTTTTGAATTACCAAAATTAAATTATGCTTATGACGCTCTCGAGCCTCATATTGATGCGCGAACTATGGAAATACACCATTCTAAACATCATAATGGCTACACAAACAATCTAAACGCTGCCATTGCAGGAACCGATTTAGAAAATAGTTCTATTGAAACAATTCTTGGAAACTTGGATATGTCTAATAAAGCAGTTCGAAATAACGGTGGTGGATATTATAACCATTCTCTATTTTGGAACGTTATGAATCCTGAAGGAAAAGAAGCACTTTCTGGCGACCTTAAAGACGCAATACTTGCTGCTTATGGCACTTTTGAAGATTTTAAAACCACTTTCAGTAAGGCAGCTGCCACTCAGTTTGGCTCTGGATGGGCATGGCTCTGTGTTCATAAAGGTGGAAAAGTAGAGGTCTGCTCTACACCAAATCAAGACAACCCACTAATGTCAGGCGTGTCATGTGGTGGAACTCCAATTTTAGGATTAGATGTTTGGGAGCATGCTTATTACTTAAACTACCAAAACCGTCGTCCAGATTATATTGAAGCATTCTTTAATGTAATTAATTGGAGCGAAGTTGAAAAACGTTTTATAGCTTCTAAGTAAGCTTTATAAAACAATGGAAAATAAAAAAGGTGAACTTGCGTTCACCTTTTTTGCCCCAAATCTACCATGAACTTAACCTACTTATGTTATGGTGAGTCAAAGATAGTAGTTAAACACATAGTAGAAATTTATTTTAGATGAAATGCGTATTTATTAGACTAAGTGCTGCTTTACTAATAAGCTCTTTCATTATTCTCTTCAAAAAAGTTTATAAACGCGCGATTTACAACGCGGTTCCCACCTGGTGTCGGATAATTTCCTGTGAAATACCAATCGCCTAAATTTTTCGGACACGCTACATGTAAGTTTTCTATAGACTGGAATATAATTTTGACTTCAGCATTGATTCCGTCTTCACTTAAAAGTTCTGCTATTTTATCAGACACTTGCTCTGGAGTGAAAGGCGCATAGACTTCTTTGACAAAATTCTGAACTTCACTATCTTTTAAGTTTTCTTGAGCCTTACATCGCGTATAAATATCTTCAATAATATCGTACTTATCCGTGTCTTTTAACAACGAAAGTGCGGCTCTAAACGCAACTAATCCTTCAAGGTTAGCCATATCAATACCATAACAATCAGGATATCTTATTTGTGGTGCCGAAGACACAACGACAATACGCTTAGGCGCTAATCGATCTACCATTTTTAGAATACTTTTCTTTAGTGTCGTTCCCCGAACTATACTATCATCTATAATGACAAGATTGTCTTCTGGCTTAATAACTCCGTATGTAACGTCATACACATGTGCTACCAAATCATCGCGACTGCTGTCTTCGGTAATAAAGGTTCTAAGTTTGACGTCTTTAATCGCAATTTTTTCAATTCTGGTGTGCTCCGAGAGAATTTGAGTGACTTTTTCAGCAGAAAGAGATCGTGTGCCTTTTAATATTTGTTCGGTTTTCTTTTTGTTTAAATACTCTTCGACAGTCTCAATCATTCCAAAAAATGACGTTTCAGCTGTATTAGGGATATATGAAAACACTGTATTTTTAATATCATAATCAACCTGTTTGAGAACTTCAGGGACGATTAGTTTTCCAAGTAATTTTCGTTCTTGATAAATTTCGGCATCACTCCCTCTCGAAAAATAAATACGTTCAAATGAACACGCTAATCGCTCTAAAGGCTCCAGAATTTGATCAATAGAGGTTTCTCCAGATTTTTTTGTAATGATCGCACTTCCTGGTGGCAGTTCATGGACGTCATCATAATTGACATTAAAAACCGTTTGAATCACAGGGCGTTCAGACGCTACAACCACAACCTCATCATCCATGTAATAATACGCGGGTCGAATTCCTGAGGGATCTCTCAATACAAAAGAATCTCCATGTCCCAAAAGTCCAGCCATAGCATATCCACCGTCCCAGCTCTTGGCCGCTTTGGTTAATATTTTTTTGAGATTTAAGCGCTCTGCTATCAAAGGTGAACACTCCATTTTATTGTAACCTTCTTTTTTGAGTTTTTTGTAAAGTTTTGAGACGGCATCATCTAGGAAGTGCCCTATTTTTTCCATAATAGTGATGGTGTCCGTGTATTCTTTTGGATGCTGTCCAATCTCAACAAGGTTTTTAAATAAGCTTTTAACATTGGTCATATTAAAATTCCCTGCTAAAATTACATTCCGATGCATCCAGTTATTTTGTCTTAAAAAGGGATGTACACTTTCAACGCTATTTTCTCCAAATGTTCCATAACGAACATGCCCCAACATTACTTCTCCTAGATACGGAGCTAATTTTTTTTGCGCCTCCACATCATCAACAATTTCTGGATGCTCCTCCAATACATTGTTGATTCTATTATTGATTTGTGCAAAAATATCCTGAATTGGTTGTTGGGCTACTGACCGCACACGACTTATATAGCGCTCTCCAGGCTGCATATCTAACTTTATACTCGCAAACCCCGCCCCGTCTTGGCCGCGGTTGTGTTGCTTTTCCATAATAAGATACATCTTGTTGATGCCGTAAAAAGCAGTCCCATACTTCTTTTTATAAAACTCTAATGGTTTTAAAAGTCTAATGTGTGCAATTCCACATTCGTGTTTTATAGCATCGCTCATTTAAGTGTTTTATTTATATATTTAAAAACTATTATAAAAAAAGAAACGCGCCAAATATGGCGCGTTTAATTATGATGTTAATTCTATTTCAAATTGCGTTAACTCTTTAAAAGCCTTGAGTCGCGATCGTATCTCATTAGGCTGTAAAGATTCTAAGCGGTCGGTGCCAAATTTTTCTACACAAAATGATGCCATTGTAGATCCATATATAACCGCTTTTTTCATATTTTCAAATGTTATGTTTTCTGTTTGCGCTAAAAATCCAGCAAAGCCTCCAGCAAAAGTATCGCCAGCTCCAGTGGGATCAAAAACAGATTCTAATGGCAGTCCAGGTGCAGAAAACACATTGCTATGATTAAATAATAAGGCGCCATGTTCTCCTTTTTTGATAACTACATACTCAGGGCCCATCGTATGTATTTTTTTGGCTGCGGCTACTAAAGAATGTTCTCCAGTTAGTTGGCGGGCTTCTTCGTCATTAATCGTTATGACATCGACACGCTTAATAACGTCCAAGAGGTCACTTAATGCATGGTCCATCCAAAAATTCATCGTATCCAAAATAACTAACGTTGAATCGTTTTTCATTTGGTCTAAAACACTCGACTGAACGATTGGGTGTAAATTTCCTAAAACTAAGACCTTTGCGTCTTTATAAGTGTTTGGAACTATGGGTTGAAAATTCTCTAAGACATTAAGTTCTGTAACCAAGGTATCACGGGAATTCATATCGTTATGATAGCGCCCACTCCAAAAAAATGTTTTTCCTTCCTTAATGACTTCAATGCTTGAAATATCGATATTTCTTTTTGAAAAAAGATCTAAATAATTTTGAGGAAAGTCGCCTCCAACAACTGAAACGATAGCGCTATCAACGTCAAATTGCGCTGCAGAAAACCCAATATATGAGGCCGATCCACCAAGAATTTTATCAGTTTTTCCAAAAGGGGTTTCTACGGCATCAAATGCAACAGTTCCAACAATCACCAATTTACTCATAGGGTATTTTAAAAATTAAAGAGCAAAGTTACGTATTTTTTAGTCTTTATAAAACAATAAACCTAACTGTAATGGCTTAATTTATTTACGCCCAAAATCGGCAGGGATTTCGCCCCAAGCCTTGGTCTCCCACTTGACTATGACGGTCGTATAGGAGTTGTTTTTTAACCATAAGACGGCACGGTCTACAAGGTTAAACAACGCTGTGTTTCTTTCTGAACGCGCTAACTTTGTATTGCATTGTTTTTTTTTGACCCAACTCATTGCCGTTCGAGAGTCTGTGTATAGAATTCGGTTGCTATTATTTTGTTTTAAAAAGGCTAAACCATGCACAAGCGCCAAAAATTCTCCTACATTATTAGTGCCTTGATCATAGGGCCCTTTGTGGAATAATTGTTTTTTGGACTGTGTGTCTACACCTCTGTATTCCATGATTCCGGGATTCCCGCTAGAGGCGGCATCGACTGCAATCGAATCATAATTTGGCTGACCAATGCGTTTTAACTGCACTTCAGACAATCCTGTTGCGAACTTATTGGTTTTCCCAACATAGTCTTTATAGTTCCCTTTCAGAGCCGTTTTAGCAGATTCAAACGTTAGAAACGACTTGTATTGCGCTCCTTCAAAATTGGCGATTTGTGCCTTGCAATCATTCCAAGTTTCAAAAACCCCCGTATGATGACCCTTCCAAACGGTATAATATTTTTTTTTTGGTTTAGCCACGCTCTAAAAGTATCTGTTGAATAACTTGTGGAAAATATTTCATCTCTAACTGATGAATTTTAGCCGCAACATCGCTAGGAGTATCTGTTTTGCGAACCGCACATTTTGACTGAAAAATAACAGCGCCTTCATCGTAGTGTTCGTTTACATAATGAATTGTAATTCCTGACTCCGATTCATTATTTTCGACTACAGCTGCGTGCACATGCATGCCATACATTCCTTTTCCGCCATAATTTGGCAACAAGGCTGGATGTACATTTATGACGTTGTTTGGGAAGGATTTTAGTATGTGTTCTGGAAATTTCCATAAAAAACCAGCTAAAACAACTAAATCAAGGCCTCCTAAGTTTTCAACAGCCCATTTAGGGTCGTTCAACTGCTTTTTATTAAATACCTCCGTTTTAACACCCAAGTCCGTTGCGCGTTCTAAAACCAGAGCATTTGGATTATTTGAAAGCACCAAAACCACCTCAGCTTTCTTGTTTTCTTGAAAGTACTTGATGATATTTTCGGCATTAGATCCAGCTCCGGAAGCAAAAATTGCAATTTGTTTCATTAAAAAAAATTAGTGTTTAGATTGTTCAACAAAAAAAAGAATAATAATTCACATTGAGAAGTAAAACCCCAACACTTCGTCGATTTCTACACAAATAAGTACACATTTTTAAAGTAATTATGTTTTTTAATGTAAAGTTTTTTACTTTTGCATCCTAATTAAAACTTAAAATTAAAGATTATGTCAGACATTGCATCAAGAGTAAAAGCGATTATCGTAGACAAATTGGGCGTTGATGAAAACGAAGTGGTAACAGAAGCTAGCTTCACAAACGACTTAGGCGCAGATTCGCTAGATACTGTAGAGCTTATAATGGAATTTGAAAAAGAATTCGACATTCAAATCCCAGATGACCAAGCAGAAAACATTGCTACTGTAGGTCAGGCTGTTTCATATATTGAAACTGCAAAATAATACCTTTTAATTTTTTATGGAACTAAAGCGAGTTGTAGTAACGGGTCTTGGAGCACTAACTCCTATTGGCAATAACATTGACGCTTATTGGGACGCCCTAATAAGTGGTAAAAGTGGTTGTGCGCCTGTGACGTATTTTGATACAGAACATTTCAAAACAAAATTTGCTTGTGAATTAAAAAATTTCGAGGCAACGGACTTCTTTGATCGAAAAGAAGCCCGAAAAATGGATCGGTTTGCGCAATATGCTATGGTAGCTTCTGACGAAGCTATCATAGATGCCAAACTAGATTTAGACGCTCTAAATAAACTTAGAGTTGGTGTTATTTGGGGTGCCGGAATTGGAGGTATTGAAACCTTCCAAAACGAAGTTATGAACTTTGCTAATGGAAATGGTACTCCGAGATTTAATCCCTTTTTTATTCCTAAAATGATTGCTGATATTGCCCCAGGTAATATTTCTATCAAACACGGTTTTATGGGGCCAAATTATACAACCGTATCTGCCTGTGCATCGTCCGCTAATGCCATTTTTGATGCTTTAAACTTAATTCGTTTAGGGCATTGTGATGTCATTGTCACCGGAGGTAGTGAAGCAACCGTAAACCAGTCTGGAATGGGTGGGTTTAACGCTATGCATGCCCTATCTACACGAAATGAGAGCCCAGAAACAGCTTCAAGACCTTTTGACAGCACCAGAGATGGTTTTGTTTTAGGCGAGGGTGCTGGAGCGCTTATTTTAGAGGATTATGACCATGCAAAAGCAAGAGGTGCTAAAATTTATGCCGAGCTTATAGGGGGTGGACTTTCTTCCGATGCCCACCACATGACCGCTCCTCATCCTGATGGGATTGGCGTTATTGCGGTGATGAAAAACTGTTTAGAAAATGCCGGGATAAAACCAGAAGATGTAGATGCAATTAACACCCATGGAACCTCTACACCACTTGGGGATGTGGCAGAATTGAAAGCTATATCGGAAGTTTTTGGATCGCATGCCAAAAATATAAATATTAATTCTACAAAATCCATGACTGGACATTTACTTGGTGCTGCTGGGGCAATAGAAGCTATTGCTGCTATTCTGTCGATAGAGCACGGTATTGTTCCTCCTACGATCAATCATGTAACCCCAGATGAAAATATTGACCCAGAATTAAACCTTACCCTAAACAAAGCGCAAAAACGAGACGTTAAAATCGCTATGAGTAATACGTTTGGATTTGGTGGACATAACGCCTGTGTTGTGTTTAAAAAATTAGACTAACTAACTTTTGATTTCTATTCGAAATATCTTTAAGCCAAACGCTCCAAAAAACAAAGCGCTGAGGGATTCAATTTCAAAAACTCTAGGATATACTCCTAAAAATTTACTTTACTACACAAAAGCATTCACACACGGCTCAATAAACCAAAAAGATGCTTCAGGAAACTCTATTAGTTACGAACGGTTAGAATTTGTAGGGGACGCACTATTAAGCGCTGTCATCGCACATTATTTGTTTGAAAAGGTTAAAGACGCGGATGAGGGCTATTTGACAAAAACTCGTTCTAAGATTGTTAGCAGAGACCATCTGAATGCCATTGGAAAAGAACTTGGGCTTTCGTCATTAATGCGGACAAAAATTTCAATCCATAAATTTGGAGATAATATTCATGGAAATTTATTAGAAGCTTTAATTGGTGCTGTTTTTTTAGATAAAGGATACGCTGCTTGTGAAAAATTTATTTACAAAAGAGTGATAACCCCACACGTAGACATTGATGTTTTGGAAGGAAAAGTAATAAGCTATAAGGGCTTTATTATTGAATGGTGTCAAAAAGAAAAAAAGGTTTTTAATTTTGAAACTCAAAACGATTTGGGGCAAGATCTGCTTAAACATTTTTCTGTTAAGCTTCTAATTGATGGCAAAACAATCGCAAAGGCACGTGCAACGTCTAAAAAGAAAGCAGAAGAAAAAGTTTCCAAACGGGCGTATTTTGCATTGCAAGAATTAATTAATAAAAAACAATAAGCAAATAGCTTCTGCAAGACTAAAACGTTTTCGTAATAATTTAGCTTTAAGAAGCACTAATCTGAAGTTAATTATTGTGTTATTATCTTATATTTACAAAATGTTTAGTAAAACACATGGCAGTACACAAACTACTTGTTGATGATTTTGAAGATGAAAACTACAGCCTTTTAGCAATTCATTGTGATCTAGAAGACTATCGGTTGGCATACTTTTTAAATCAAAATTTAGCAATAAAGTTGGCACGTACAAAAGAAGATTTAGACTTTGTAGCCTCAACAGCTTCATTTTCTGTTTTTGAATGGACTAACACACGTTTCCAAACCGATTGGCATCTTATAAAAAATAATTGCCTGGTAGAAGAAGATGTCCTAATTTCTCAAGGTTTATTTGCAGAAAGCAATGATAAAAATTGGGCTGTACATTATGTATTGACTGAACATCAAACCGTTGATTATTTTTTAAAAATCAACAATGGCGGGGGTATTATAAATGAAAAAGAAATCTTAAATACAATTCAAAACATATCAAAAATATCCACCGCTTATAGTGTGGATGTTTCACAACTAAAATCAAAAGAACATTTAATATTTAATTAATGTCACACACAAGAAAAAAAACAAAAATAGTCGCTACTCTAGGACCCGCAATTAGTTCAAAGGAGATGCTCCTCAAAATGGTAGCTGCCGGCGTCAATGTATTTAGAATTAATTTTTCGCATGCAGACTATGAAGATGTAAAAACACGCATCAAAAATATTCGTGAAATCAATGAAGAACATGGGTATAATGCCTCGATTCTTGCAGATTTACAAGGGCCTAAGCTACGAGTTGGCGTGATGAAGGATGATGTGGTTGTAAATCCAGGTGATGAAATCATATTTGCTACAGGCGAACGCTTTGAAGGTACAAAAGAACGTGTTTATATGACCTATGAGCGGTTTCCTTTGGACACCAACCCCGGCGAACATATTATGTTGGATGATGGAAAGCTTCTTTTTGAAGTTATTTCTAGTAATCAAAAAGACGAAGTGAAAGCTAAGGTCATTCAAGGTGGGCCTTTAAAATCGAAAAAAGGGGTAAATCTACCGAATACTGACATTTCACAACCAGCACTTACCGAAAAAGACAAAGAAGATGCAATTTTTGCAATTTCTCAAGAAGTGGATTGGATGGCACTTTCATTTGTAAGACATCCTGAAGATTTAATGGAGTTGCGAGACTTAATCGCAAAACACAGTTCATACAAAATTCCAATTATTGCCAAAATAGAAAAACCAGAGGCCGTAGAAAATATTGATAAAATTGTGGCGTATTGTGATGGTTTGATGGTTGCTAGAGGAGATTTGGGTGTTGAAATTCCTGCACACCAAGTGCCCCTAATTCAAAAACAATTAGTTTTAAAAGCTAAACAAGCACGAATTCCAGTAATTATTGCCACCCAAATGATGGAGTCCATGATTGATAGCCTTACACCGTCACGTGCCGAGGTTAACGACGTTGCTAACTCTGTAATGGATGGTGCTGATGCCGTGATGCTTTCTGGCGAAACATCGGTAGGGCAATATCCTGTTCAAGTAATAGAAAGAATGTCAGATATTATCAAAACTGTTGAAAATTCTGAGTTAATTCATGTGCCACAAAAGCCACCGCATATTCGTACAAAGCGCTTTATCACAAAATCTATTTGTTATCATGCTGCGAATATGGCCAATGAAATCAATGCACGTGCTATTTCTACTTTAACGAATAGTGGTTATACGGCTTTCCAAATTTCGGCTTGGCGTCCTGACGCTCATATCCTTGTGTTTTCATCAAATAAGCGTATTATTTCGCAGTTAAATTTGTTGTGGGGAGTCCGCGCGTTTCATTATGATAAATTTGCGTCTACTGACCAAACAATTAATGATGTAAATAAAATTGCATACGACAAAGGCTACGTTGAAGCAGACGACATGGTCATTAGCTTAGCAGCTATGCCAATGAAAGATAAAGGAATGGTTAATACGTTAAGAGTCTCTGAAGTTAAGGACTATTCGAAGTTGTAAGATACTGTCAAAAATGGGAACTATCTAAACCAAAAACTGAAACAAATCCGGTTTTTCGTTTAGATAATCTCCATAAAAATTATGACGTTTTATGTTTGCAATTAAGGGCTCTAAATCGTCTGGCGACTTAAGCTCAATTCCTACAACTGCAACATCATTTTCTCTGTTTACTTTCTTGGTATATTCAAAGTGAGTAATGTCATCACTAGGCCCTAAAATATCAACTACAAATTCTCGCAAAGCACCTGCTCGTTGGGGAAAGTTGATAATAAAGTAGTGTTTTAGTTTCGAAAAAAGCAAGGCGCGTTCTTTAATCTCTGCCGTTCTTGTAATATCATTATTACCTCCGCTAATAATACAAACTACGTTTTTGCCTTTTATTTCCTCTTGATAGACTTCTAAAGCGGCCACACTCAAGGCACCAGCTGGTTCGGCTATGATTGCCTCTTTGTTATATAAATCTAATATGGCCTGACACGCACTACCTTCATGAATGGTGATCATATCATGTAAGTTTTTCTTGCAAATTGCAAAATTTTTGTCGCCAACACGTTTCACTGCTGCACCATCTACAAAGTTATCAATACGATCTAACTCTACAACCGCACCGTTTTGAAACGCCGATTTCATTGAAGGAGCGCCTTCTGGTTCAACACCAATGATTTTAGTGTTTGGAGATAATAGTTTAAAAACCGTTGACATTCCTGAGGCTAATCCGCCACCACCAACGGCCACAAAAATATAATCAATAGGCGCTTTGGTTTGGTTGATCAACTCTAGACCTAGTGTTGCTTGCCCTTCTATGACTTTCTCATCATTAAAGGGATGTATAAACGTTTTTTGTCGCTCTGTACAATCTTTGATAGCCGCATTATAAGCATCATCAAAACTATCACCAATCAGTATAATTTTCACAAAATGATCCCCAAACATCTTAGCGCGCTCAATTTTTTGCTTAGGCGTTGTGGTTGGCATAAAAATAGTGCCTTGTATTTTTAACAATTTACAAGACAACGCCACGCCCTGAGCGTGATTTCCAGCACTCGCACACACTACACCATTTGCCGCTTCCTCTGAAGTTAGCGAGGACATTTTATTATAAGCACCTCTGATTTTATAGGACCGAACTACCTGCAAATCTTCACGCTTAAAACTAATATTACAATCAAATTTTGAAGAATACTGTGCGTTCTCTGTTAGAGGCGTAATGAATGCTACGCCTTCTAGTTTTTTTGCAGCTGCTTCCACAGCTTCTATTGATGGGAAATAAGAGGTCGTTTCGGACATTTGTTTTAGGCGTCTGTTTTTATAACTTTCATAGCAGTCATTGCAGTTCTTAATTTTGCTCCTACTATTTCTACTGGGTGATTTCTAACAATCGCATTAATTCTAATTAATTCTTGATTATCAACGCCATTCTCTGAACTGAACGATTTACCAATAATATCAGTTTTTACAGTCTTCATGAAGTCTGTTAACAAAGGTTTGCAAGCATGGTCAAATAAATAACAACCATATTCTGCGGTATCAGAAATCACACGATTCATTTCAGCTAATTTCATTCTTGCAATTGTATTTGCAATTAATGGTGTTTCGTGTAAAGATTCGTAGTATGCAGAAGCGTCAATAATGCCAGAGTCTGTCATGGCTTCAAAAGCCAATTCAACACCAGCTCTAACGAAAGCAACTAATAACGTTCCGTGGTCAAAGTATTCTTGTTCTGGAATTTCTTGATCTGTAATTGTTTGTTTTTCAAAAGCAGTTTCACCTGTAGCCGCTCTCCAAGTCAACAAGTTTTTATCATCATTTGCCCAGTCTTCCATCATTGTTTTAGAAAAATGACCAGTCATAATATCATCCATATGTTTTTGGAACAATGGACGCATAATATCTTTTAATTCTTCAGAAAGTCTAAACGCTTCTACTTTAGCAGGGTTCGACAATCTGTCCATCATATTCGTGATGCCACCATGCTTTAACGCTTCGGTTACAGTTTCCCAACCATACTGAATTAATTTAGCGGCATAACCCGCGTCAATTCCTTCTGCTACCATTTTATCAAAAGATAAAATTGCTCCTGTTTGTAACAAACCACATAAAATAGTTTGCTCTCCCATTAAATCACTTTTAACTTCGGCAACAAATGACGATTCTAATACGCCAGCTCTATGGCCACCTGTGGCAACTGCATAGGCTTTGGCTTGCGCCCATCCTTTGCCTTCTGGATCATTTTCTGGATGTACAGCAGTTAATGTTGGTACTCCAAATCCTCGTTTATATTCTTCTCTAACTTCAGAGCCAGGGCATTTTGGCGCTACCATAATAACCGTTAAGTCTTCACGAATTTGCATCCCCTCTTCAACAATATTAAAACCATGAGAATACGATAATGTGGCTCCTTTTTTTAATAAAGGCATAATTGTTTTTACCACCTTTGTGTGTTGCTTATCTGGTGTTAAGTTAATAACAACATCTGCAGTTGGTAATAATTCTTCATAGGTTCCAACTTTAAAATTGTTTGACGTTGCATTTACATACGAGTCTCTTTTTTGATCTATAGCAGCTTGTCTTAGTGTATAAGAAATATCTAAACCAGAATCCCTCATATTTAAACCTTGGTTTAAACCTTGGGCTCCACAACCTACAATAACAATTTTCTTGCCTTTTAATGCTGTTACTCCGTCTTCAAATTCTGAAGCGTCCATAAAACGACATTTTCCTAATTGCTCTAATTTTTCTCTTAATGTTAATGTGTTAAAATAATTTGACATTTTAGTTAGTTTTTGAATGCATTAAGCATTTCTGTTATTTTTAATTCATCTTTTGTGACAGCAATTCGTGCGGAACGTACAAATTGCATGATCCCAAAAACACTTAACTCTCTGTGAAGCAACTCTATTTCGCTTCGACGTCCTGATTTTTCGAGCACAAAAAAGACTTTATTTACAGTGACTATTCGCGCATTGCTTTCTTTAATAATATTTTGAATTTGACGTTCTTCAAATAATAAATCTGATTTGATTTTAAACAAGCATGACTCTTGACAAATCGTGTCTTCGTCCATATGATAGTAGGCCTTAATAACCTCTACTTGTTTTTCAATTTGACCAAGAATTTTTTTGACATCTATTTCCGTCATATTTACCAATATCGTGAAGCGTGAAACGCCTTCGATTTCAGAAACAGAGATGTTTAGACTTTCAATATTGATTTGTCTTCTTTGAAAAATCGCTGAAATTCTATTGAGTAAACCGATATTATTTTCAGTATATATCGATATTGTATAAAGTTGTTTTTCTGTTGCCATTCTTATTCTAATCTAATGTCTGAAACTGAGGCTCCAGAAGGAACCATTGGAAATACATTGTTTTCTTTTTCTACGCAAACTTCTAAGAAATAGGAGTCTTTACTTTGTATCATTTCTTTGACAGCCGTCGCAAGGTCTTCGCGTTTGGTGACTTTTTTAGCTTCTATATAATACCCTTGTGCAATAGCCACAAAATTAGGGTTTACCATTTCAGTAGAAGCATAGCGCTTGTCAAAAAACAATTGTTGCCATTGACGAACCATCCCTAAAAACTCATTATTCAAAACAACAATTTTTACGGGAACTTTATTTTGGAAAATTGTCCCTAATTCTTGGATTGTCATTTGATAACCCCCATCGCCAATGATAGCAACGACTTCCCTTTCTGGAGCCGCCATTTTAGCGCCAATAGCCGCGGGCAATGCAAAGCCCATTGTTCCTAAACCTCCCGATGTAATATTGCTTTTACTTACATTAAAATCGGCATACCGACAAGCAATCATTTGATGCTGACCGACATCAGATACGATGGCTGCTTCGCCTTTGGTTTGAATGTTTATTTCTTTAATAACTTCGCCCATAGTGAGGCCTTCACTTGTTGGGTGTAGATCGTTTTTGATGACTTTATTATATTCAATATCATATAAGTCATTAAATTTTTTCAACCATTCTGGATGTGAATTGGTGTTTAATAATGCTAATAATTTAGATAAGCTTTCTTTAGCATTGCCTAAAACTGCGACATCTACTTTTACGTTTTTATCAATTTCAGATGGGTCAATTTCAAAATGAATAATTTTAGCTTGTGTAGCATATTCATCTAATTTCCCTGTAACACGATCATCAAAACGCATTCCAATCGCAATCAACACATCACATTGATTGGTGAGTACGTTGGGTGCATAGTTGCCGTGCATCCCTACCATTCCAATATTTAATGGGTGTGCCGTCGGAATTGCAGATGCTCCTAAGATAGTCCATGCGGCAGGTATTCCTGTTTTTTCAATTACGGCTTTTAATTCTTCTTCGGCCTTCCCTAGAATCACGCCTTGACCCCAAACAATCATTGGTTTTTTAGCGGTATTAATAATCGAAGCTGCTGCAGCTACTGCGGCTTGGTCCGTTTTTGGAACAGGTACATAGCTACGAACTCCTGTACATTTTTTGTATTGGAAATCAAATTCTTCAAACTGAGCATCTTTGGTGATGTCAATTAGGACAGGGCCTGGACGACCACTTCTTGCTATATAAAATGCGCGCGCAATAATTTCTGGAATTTGAGATGCTTTTGTGATTTGGTGGTTCCACTTAGTAACTGGAGTAGAAATTCCAACAATATCCGTTTCTTGAAACGCATCACTTCCCAATAAATGTGAAGGTACTTGCCCTGTAATACATACAATTGGTGTGGAATCTATTTGTGCATCAGCAATTCCTGTGATTAAATTGGTAGCACCTGGTCCAGAAGTCGCCATAGCAACGCCTACTTTTCCAGAAATACGTGCATAGCCTTGAGCGGCATGAGCGGCACATTGTTCATGTCGTGTAAGGACATGGTTTATTTCATCTTCATACTTATAGAGTTCATCATAAACAGGCATAATTGCACCTCCTGGGTAGCCATATAGAATCTCTACACCTTCAGCTAATAAGCATCTCACAATGGCTTCGCTTCCAGAAATACGTACTTTTGGTTGCTCTAAGTATTGCTTTTGTTTGGCGGTTAATGTTTCCATAATTATAATTTAAAATTCATCTGTTACACATCCTTCAGATGCTGATGAAACCGTTCTTGCATATTTATATAGTACGCCTCTTGTTACTTTTAAGGCGGGGGCGTTCCACTGCGTTTTACGTTCTTGAAGTTCTGTATCAGAGATTTCAAGAATGATGGAATTTGTTTCGGCATCAATAGTAATAATATCACCGTCTTTTACTAGGGCAATTGCGCCACCTTCTTGTGCTTCTGGGGTTATATGACCAACTACAAATCCATGTGTTCCACCTGAAAAACGTCCATCAGTTATTAAAGCAACATCTTTTCCTAAACCAGCTCCCATAATAGCGGCTGTTGGTTTTAACATTTCTGGCATTCCAGGTCCTCCTTTAGGACCTTCATAGCGAATTACCACAACATCGCCTTTATTGACTTTACCATCTCTGATGCCATCATTAGCATCATATTCCCCTTCAAAAACTTTGGCTGGGCCTTTAAATTTTAATCCTTCTTTTCCTGTAATTTTAGCAACACTTCCATCTGTCGCTAAATTTCCATAAAGCATTCGTAAATGTCCAGAGGTTTTGATGGGTTCTTCAATGGTTCTGATCACATCTTGACCTTCAGACAAGTCGGTGACCTCCGCTAAGTTTTCCGCGATTGTTTTTCCTGTTACGGTTAAACAATCACCGTGAAGCAAGCCTTTATTTAATAAGTATTTCATCACTGCAGGGATTCCCCCAACGTGATGCACATCTTCCATTAAGTATTTTCCACTTGGTTTCAAGTCGGCTAAAAATGGTGTGTTATCACTAATTCTTTGAAAGTCTTCAAGAGTAAATTTTATTTGAGCTGCTCTAGCTATGGCTAAGAAATGTAGCACTGCATTTGTTGAACCCCCAAGGATGGTCACCAACCGAATCGCATTTTCAAGCGATTTTTTTGTGATGATGTCCGATGGTTTTATATCTTTTTCTAGTAATAAACGCATTGCTTCTCCTGCTTTAACAGCCTCTTTCTTTTTCTCATCTCCCGTTGCTGGGTTAGAAGAATTATAAGGTAAGGCCATCCCAAGGGCTTCAATGGCAGATGCCATTGTATTGGCAGTATACATTCCTCCACAAGCGCCAGCGCCTGGGCAGGCTTTCTCAACAATTTTATCAAACTCCGATTCAGACATGGTGCCCGCAACTTTGCTTCCCCATGCTTCAAATGCTGAAACAATATCTAGTTTTTTTCCATTATGACATCCTGAATCAATAGTCCCTCCATAGACTAAAATGGATGGTTTGTCTACACGAATCATCGCCATTAAGGCACCTGGCATGTTTTTATCACAACCAACGACCGTAATTAATCCATCGTAGCTCATCGCTTGTACCACAGTTTCCATAGAATCTGCAATAATATCCCGCGATGGTAACGAAAAACGCATTCCGGGAGTTCCCATTGAAATCCCATCACTTACTCCAATCGTATTAAAAATAAGTCCTATAACGTCTTTGTTTAGCGTCCCCTTTTTTACAAGTTTAGCTAAGTCATTTAGATGCATGTTACAGGGGTTTCCTTCGTAACCTGTACTAGCAATTCCAACCAATGGTTTTTTAAAATCTTCTTTGGTAAGCCCTATCGCATGTAGCATCGCTTGCGCTGCTGGTTGCGTGGGGTCTTGAGTCACGGCTCGGCTGTATTTATTTAGTTCTTTCATTGTCAATTTTATCCCTTAAAAGTATCGAAATTATATTTTTACACAATTAGTATGGAGAACATCTCTTTAAATGGGCTAAACTCAACTGTTTAGAGATGAGTATAACCCATTGTTTTATAGCGATTTACTACCTGTATTGTATGATGTTCAGTACGCAAAAATAACATTAAATACGCGGTAAATCACTATCATCTTTTAACGGTAGCTCTGAAGTGCCCATTAAATATGCGTCAACATGATGTGCCGCTTGCCTTCCTTCAGAAATAGCCCATACAATTAGTGACTGTCCACGCCTGATATCTCCTGCTGCAAAAATCCCAGGGACATTTGTGACATAATCTTTTGTGGTTGCTTTAATATTGGTTCTAAAATCCATCTCTAAGCCAAATTGATCGGCTAATGTTTTTTCAGCACCTGTAAAACCTAGTGCCAACAATACTAAATCACAGTCCCAAAGTTTTTCAGAGTTTGGAACTTCATTTAATTCAGGACGTTCGCCTTGCTTAAAAATCCATTCAACCTCAACTGTTTTCAAGGCTTTTAATTTCCCGTTCTCATCTCCAATAAACTCTTTTGTAGAAATACTAAAAAAGCGTTCAACACCTTCTTGGTGTGAAGAGGTCGTTTTAAGTTTCATTGGCCAATAGGGCCACGGTTGGTTTGCGGGTCGTCCTTCTGTTGGTTTGGTTAAAATCTCAAAATTAGTGACGCTTGTTGCACCATGACGGTTGGAAGTTCCGATACAATCTGAGCCTGTGTCGCCTCCACCTATCACAATAACATTTTTGTTTTTTGCAGAAAGAACATCATTAAAATCTATCAATCCATCTACATATTGATTATTCAGTTTTAAAAACTCCATCGCTTGATGAACTCCTTTAAGCTCAGCTCCTGGAATTGGAATGTTTCGTTTTACGGTCGCACCACCACATAAAACGACGGCATCAAAATCGGCTTTTAGCTGGTTCGCATCTAAATTTTTTCCAACATGCGCATTGGTTTTAAATACAATTCCTTCGTCTTCTAAAACTTTAATACGACGATCAATTACGTTTTTTTCCATTTTAAAATCTGGAATTCCGTAACGTAATAGGCCTCCTACTTTTTTATCACGTTCAAAAACAGTGACGGTATGTCCCGCTCTATTTAATTGTTGTGCCGCTGCTAATCCTGCTGGGCCCGAGCCAATAACAGCAATCGTTTTATCGGTTCTTACTTTTGGGGGCTGTGCGGTAATCCAACCTTCTGTAAAAGCGGTTTCGACAATGTTTTTTTCGATATTTTCAATGCTTACAGGATCTTCGTTAATTCCTAACACACAAGCTTCTTCGCAAGGTGCTGGGCATAATCTCCCTGTAAATTCTGGAAAGTTGTTGGTTGCGTGTAAAATTTCCGCCGCTTCTTTCCATTTGCCTTTATAAACTTTATCGTTAAAGTCTGGAATTAGATTCCCTAAAGGACAGCCACTATGACAAAACGGAATTCCGCAATCCATACAACGGGCACCTTGATCTTTTAATTTAGATTCTTCCAGCGGAATTGTAAATTCCTTATAATTTTTTATACGCTCTTTTGGCGTCTGATAGGTTTCATCCTGTCGTTCAAATTCTAAAAATCCTGTTGTCTTTCCCATCCTTAAGCTGTTTCTAGTTGTTCTTTTTCTAATCTTAATAAAGCCTGTCTGTATTCTTCTGGTAACACCTTTTTAAACTTCGGAAGCGTCGCTTCCCAGTTTTCTAAAATTCGTTTTGCTAATGGACTAGACGTCGCCACAAAATGGTTTTCGATTAGTGTTCGCAATTGATTTACGTCTTCCTGAAGCTCAATAGGATCGATATTCAAATCTTCCCCATTACAGCTTTTTGTAAACGTGTTGTCAGCGTCTAAAACATAGGCCACTCCACCACTCATTCCAGCACCAAAGTTTCTACCTACGTTTCCAAGAATTACGGCAACGCCTCCAGTCATGTACTCGCAGCCATGATCACCAATCCCTTCTACGACAGCTTTAGCACCTGAATTACGAACACAAAAACGTTCGCCTGCTTTTCCATTGATGTAAACTTCTCCAGATGTAGCTCCATATAAAGTCACGTTTCCTGTGATGATATTATCTTCTGGAATAATTGTACTAGTTTCTGGAACTTTAATAATTAATTTAGCGCCCGACAAGCCTTTTCCTAGATAATCATTGGTGTTTCCATGAACAGTCATGGTTACCCCTTTTGTAGTAAAGGCTCCAAAACTTTGTCCCGCAGAACCATTAAAATCAATGTTTATAGTATCTTGTGGAAGGCCATCTGCTCCATAAATTTTAGAGATTTCATTACTTAAAATTGCACCAACTGCTCTATCAATATTGGTGATCGGCATTTTCAAGTGTGTCCGTTGTCTTCTGAAAATTCCTTGATGCGCTTGTTTGATTATTTTAAAATCTAAATGAACGTCTAGGTTATGATCTTGTTGCTCTGTATTATATAATTTTGTTTCGTCTGCGACTTCTACTTTGTGTAGAATTGGCGTTAAATCAATTCCAGACGCTTTGTAGTGCTCAATGGCTTTATTACGGTTTAGTTTTTGAACCTGACCGACCATTTCATCTACGGTTTTAAAGCCTAGTTGTGCCATAATCTCACGCAATTCTTGCGCCACAAAATACATGTAATTCACAACGTGCTCTGGTTTTCCTTTAAACTTTTTACGCAGTTCGGGATTTTGAGTCGCAATCCCTACTGGGCATGTGTTCAAATGACAAACACGCATCATGATACATCCAGAGGCTACCAAAGGAGCGGTTGCAAAACCAAATTCTTCAGCGCCTAACAGACATGCAATCGCTACATCGCGACCGGTTTTTAACTGGCCATCGCATTCCAAAACAATTCGATTTCTCAAATTATTCATAACCAATGTTTGCTGTGCTTCTGCGATCCCTAGTTCCCAAGGAAGTCCACAGTGTTTTAGAGAGGTTAATGGCGACGCGCCTGTTCCGCCATCAAACCCAGAAACCAATATCACATCTGCTTTTGCCTTCGCAACACCAGCTGCTACGGTTCCTACGCCAATTTCAGACACTAATTTCACATTAATTCGAGCCGCTCTATTAGCTGATTTTACATCGTATATTAATTGAGATAGATCTTCTATAGAGTAAATATCGTGGTGTGGCGGTGGTGATATCAACCCAACATAAGGCGTT
>Ga0209533_1000607_pt1 | contig 33984 bp, 33 predicted proteins | sample COG_04_FD_184748 | JGI IMG/M metagenome (GOLD analysis project Ga0209533, IMG submission 184748) | Pelagic Microbial community sample from North Sea - COGITO 998_met_04 (SPAdes) (version 2) | ecosystem: Environmental > Aquatic > Marine > Neritic zone/Coastal water | place: Helgoland, sampling...
AACCGGTTAAGAAAATACTTTTGACAAACCAAAGTAAAGTAGAAATTAATATAAAAAAATTTATTTTATTAAAATAATAATTTTTATTTTTATTGTAGATAATATAAATAAAAAATAAGAATACACCTATATAGCTAATTTTAATTGTAATAATTAAGAAAATTGAAAGTGAAAATAAATAAAAATGGTCAATTGTTTTGCTTTCTACATATAACAAAAATAGATATGAAGCTAAAATAAAAAAAACCATTGAAACAGTGTCTGCTTCAGGTGAGCCTAAGCTATTTAGGATAGTGCCATTTCCATAAGGATGAAAATATGAGTAAGAAAATATGTAAAGTATTGATAAGGCTAAAAATGCATGGCTTAACTTCTTATTTACATCAAAATTTTTAGAGAAAAGTTCATTAATAAATAAAGCAAATAAAGAAATATTAGCTAAAAAAATTAAATTTATATTTTTATAATTGTAATTAATCAAACCAAGAAAACTATGCCAAGATGAATTCATACCATAATGTGGCTGTAAGTTTCCAACACCAAAAATAGTCTTATAATTATTATTCAATTGTATTATTTGCAAATGATAAAGCTGACTATCGTAAGCAATTCCATTACCATGAGAAATAAAAATCAAAAAAAAACACACTAATAATAGTGTTACAAAATTAATTACATAGATTTTTTTAAGTAAAAAATAAAAAAAGAAAACATATCCTAAAATCAAAAAAATGAGCGTAATGTATTTTAGTGGTAAAAAAAAATTGAATAAAATTGAAATTGAAATTAGTAATGAATAACCATATATGAAGTCAATGTTGTATATTTTTAAATTCACTTTATAGAAAATTAAACGCTTAAATAAAGCTGTGTATCCTAATATACAAATGGTTAGAGCTAGTAGATTTAGATATGTAATAAGCATTTTACTCTTTTAAAGCATCACCACTTAATATTTTTTTAGATCTCACACTGTCATCATGTATCCAGCAACTAATTTTATCTCTAGATCCCAAGAATTCAAATAGTCTTCCCTTGTTTAAATGAAATTGGAAATTTGCAGAGATAGCCTCAACATTATTACATTTATCTTCAGTTTTGTACTGTATGTTGAGAAAATCAAAATCTACAAACCAAGAAAAAAAATTTAAAACTATTAACAAATAAACAATTTTTTTATTAACTAATTTATAGACTAGATAATATAAGCTTATTAAGAATGGCTGCAAGTAGGACATTTCAGCAGGTATAAAAAAAAATAATATTAAATTTGAAATTATAATTCCAAAAATTAATTTAGAATTTTCAAAATCTAAAAATTTTTTTATTTTATTTTTCTTAAAGAAAAAAAAGAAAACTATTGAAATAAATATCAATGACAAAAGTGTAATAGACATAAAAGTTTTATAGAAAAACCTTGCTAGTAAACCTGTTAATCCTTGATTATTAGGTGTTACTGCTGTTAACCATTCAATACCAAAGCCGTGCTCAAACCAAATCGGAAGATAAAAGAGGCCACCAATAAAAAAAGTTCCAAGAAAAAGAAAAATTTTTCTTGAATTTTTAATCTTATAATTAAATTGATAAAAAAATATAATAAAAAAAATAAATAATATAAAATTAATTCTCGCTCCAATAGAGATACCAAAGAAAATTACAGCTAATTCAAAAAAATTTTTTTTTAGAAAAAAAGTACCAATAGCTAAAAATACAAATGCCCAAGAATAATCAATTGGTTCAATATTATCAAAAAATAATACTGGACTTGATAAACAAAGAATTAAAAATAATATTAAATCATTTAATTTATATTTCTTAGATAAACTTAAATAAAAAAAGGAGCAGCCAATAATGATAAAAATAAATGTTGCTAAATTTGCAGCCCAGCTTCCTAATTGATAGGATAAAAAACCAATACCAATCTCAGCTACTGGATATGGAGTAAATCTCGAGGCCATTATTGTTTCACCTCCCATCATCGATTCAAATGCCCCAATTAAAGGAAGTGTATCTTCATCTGAACCATATCCCGAAACTAGTGAAAGATAAATTCCAAATAAAACTATTATTGAAAGTGTTAGTAATGCAAACTTTTGATTATTTAACATTTTTATTTTCATACTTATTTTTTTTTGGGATTGGTCTTATAATTATTAATAGTATTATAATTAAACTAATAAGAAAACCTGAATTATAAAATCCAGTGCCTCTTATAAAGAGTTGAATAAATATTAAAGGAATTAATGTGATTTTCACTTGTTGATCTACTCTATTTGAAAAACAAAATATAAAAATTGCTAACAAAGTTAATAGACCTAATAATCCAAATTCAACAATTAATTTTGAAAAATTATTAGACCCAGAGTGTAAATTGAGATTCAGGATAACTGCTGGCAAACTTGGAATATATTTTTCTTTAAATTTTATTTTACCAGCAGGCTGAAGGCCATCCTCAGTTTCATATTTTGTTTTTTTCCAATCAACTTCTAATGAATTATCTAAAACATTTCTATAATAAATATAATTTTTATAGCCTACACCGAACGGATTCTGTACAATTGATTTCTTTGCAACATAAATTGAGTAAACATAGACACCAATCGAAAGATTTTTAATATCTTTTGAGAAAATATTGTTTAGTTTTTTTGGACCATTTATTGTAAAGCCTTGAAAGTAATCATGCCCACTTATATTTTTTTGGATTTTCAAAGATGCCTTTGAAGCACAACTATCTGTATTGAGAAACTTTTCTTCTATAATGACATCAAGACTTTTATCATTTGGTAATATGCTTTCTCTAAAAAAAAACATATTAGACACTATTAATAATATTAAAAAAATGTACTTAGAGGCTACACTTATATTATTATTTGTTAAAAAAATAATAAAAATTCCACTCATTAAAGATAAATAAAAAGTTAGATTAAAATTACCAAAAGTAAAAATTAAAAATAATATATAAAAAATAAAAATAATTTTTTTTTTTTTATAAATATTTATATTAAATATAAATGATAAAATTATTGGTACAGCTATAATTTGAAAATGAGAAGTTTCTTTAAACGGATGCTTTGTATAATAAAAAAAACCTAAATCACATTTGTATAACAGGTCAAACAAAATTCCAGAATTACTGTAATTATAGAATAAAATTAAAAGAACAAATAATACAACAAAATAATCAATAATCTTAATTAAATTTTCAATTAAAAAACATTTGTAAAAAAAAATTATTATAATTGATAAGCCTATTATAAAGATTTCTATAAATAAATGTAATATGTTATTCTTTTTATATTCATCATTAATAAAATCTAAAAATTGTAAATCATTAAAATTAATGAAACGAAAAAAATAACTGTAACAAAATAAAGCTGTTACTATTAATATAGTTATAACTAAATTAATTATGGTTATTTTTTTTGAATAAAAATTTTCGTATATTAAAAAAAAAATTGTAAATAAGTATAGAAATCGGAACTCTAAAAATGAGATCGACACAAAAGAGAAAAAAATTGATAGCGAAAATAATATTAATATAATTTCATTTTTGAAGAAGTTATATTTATTCATCTTTCCACATGACCCAATTTTGCATCACCATCATATCCATAGAAGTTTTTGTAAATATTTCTAAAGCATTTTCTGGATTTTCACAAATTGGTTCATTAATATTTAAAGATGTATTTAAAATGAGGGGTATTCCAGTTTTTGCTTCAAAACTTTTAATGAGATTGTAGAATTTTGGATTAATATTTTGATCCACTGTTTGCACTCTTGAAGTATTGTCGACATGTACAACTGCTGGTAACAGATCTTTCATGTTACCAATCACCTCATAAACTGCTGACATATGAGGTGCTTCACCCTTCATTTTAAAGTAAATGTGAGCTTTCTCTTTTAATACAGAGGGTGCAAACGGTCTAAATTCTTCTCTCCTTTTGATCTTACTATTTATTATATCTCTCATATTTGGATTTCTAGAGTCACCTAATATCGATCTATTTCCTAAGGCTCTTGGCCCCCATTCCATACTATCCTGAAACCACCCTACAACACCACCATCCATAATCTTTTGTGAAACAAAATCGTATAAACTCCTTAAGTCTTCATAATATTTATATTTAATATTTTTAATATTCTTAATTACATTTATTACATTTTTACTTACATATTCATTATCATATGAGGTGCCTAAATATGGATTTAATTGATGTGGAATTTTTTCTCCTTTTTTTTTAGCAAAAAATAATGCAGATCCAACTGCACCACCAGCATCACCAACATTTGGAGAAAAATAAATATTTTTAAAATTTGATTGATTGATAATTTTACCATTTAAAGATGAATTAAATGCACAACCACCAGCTAAGCAAAGATTGTCACTGGTATATTTTTTATGCAAATTATTTATTTTTTTTAAAATTATATCTTCAAAAACTTTTTGGAGCGATGCAGCAATATCCTTGTGAATTTGCTCTATGGGTTCATGTGACTTTCTACTTTTTCCCAATAAATTCTCTAATTTTATTGAATATAGATCATCAAAAAAAGGATATCCAGATTCAAAATCATAATCTACTATAGATTCATGATGTTCAAAATATTTTAAATTTAAATTAAAAAAATTTTTGTTATCAACAAAAACTTTTTTTATTCTATCTTGAAAAATAGGCTTACCATAAGAAGCTAAGCCCATAACTTTATATTCGTCACCATAATTTTTAAAACCTAAAAATTGAGTAAACGCCTGATATAATATACCCAATGAATCTGGATAATGAATTTTTTCTAATAACTTAAACTCATCTCCTAAAGAATAAACTTCAACAGTAGAAAAGTCACCCGATCCATCAAAACTAAAACCTATTGCTTTATCTATTTTATGAATTAGGAAAGTAGAGGCTATATGAGCTAAATGATGAGGAATGAAATTTATTTTTTTTGAAATGTCGTATTCATAATACCTAATAAAATATTTATTTAAAGAATTTCTCCTAAATGTACTTAGAATTTTTTTTATTATAATCCCAGAAAAAAATCTTTTAAAAATAAAGAAAAACTTTTTTTTAAAATTGTAACTTTTATTGTAGTTTACAGTTATGTAGTCAACATCATCTAGTTTTAGAGAAGCCTTACTTAAACAAAAATCAATCGAATTTTTTGGGAAACCTGTGAAATGTTTTATTCGAGTAAACCTTTCCTCCTCTACAGCAGCTATTATTTTTCCATCAACAATAATGCAGGCTGCACTATCAGCATGAAAAACATTTAGACCTAAAATTATCATTTATTTAAACTTATTTATTATATGACTTAGCAAGTTTCATAAAAAAATAAACTAAGAAGATATTAAAAATTATCGCTAATATTAATTTATATGAGTTTTGAAGTAAATAACCGAAATGGGCAAGCCTGTATGCCAATATGTTTCCTATCAAATAAAAAAATACAATATTTCTACTTGATAGTTTATGGGCAAAAAATTCAATTATTGAACAAAAAATACATAGTAAAAAAATACCAAAAAATAAAAATATTAGCTACTTTGTATAAAATAAAAAAGCAACAATACCTGGCACATAAACTGTATAAATCTTTGGTTTACTAATATAAATGTATTTACTGCCTTTTATTTTGTTTTCATAAAAAGAGTTCAAATAATTAAATTCATCCTTAAAAGATTCAAAAAATGAATTAAAATTTAAATCATTTTTTAACTTTCTAAAGCCTATCATAATAATTTTTATATATTTAATTATCTATGTATTCTTTATTTTTTACACCAAAGAAAAATTTGAAAAATCCCCTAAGTAGATAACAAAAATTTCCCTGAAAAAAATGATAGATTGATTTTCTAATTAAGAGTAAGAATTTAATAATAATAGAATAATTTTTATTATACCCATATTGCATCTTAATATCAATAAGGAGATTATGGTCTTTTATATTTTGATTTTGTGTTTTTTGATGTTTGTGAATTCTGAAACATCCAAGTGTTTTGTTGATATGAAAGCCTGAATTTGGATAATTTTTAAGTATACGTAAGAACCACTCATAATCAAAATTGATTCTTAAATTTTTAAGATAGCCTAGTTTTTGATTTAAATCTTTGTTCCAAAAACAAGCTTGGTTAGTAAGCGTCATACCCTCATATAGAAGGGAAGTAAATGAAGGTTTAAAATATTTTATGTCGCGTAAAATTTTTTCATCAAAGTTAATTAAATTAATATTTGCAATAAACAATTTTTTACTACTATGAGATTTAATTGCATTTGCAAACTCTAAGAATGCATTTGGGTCTGAGTAAAAATCATCACAGTTTTGCCAAGTTATCCACGTTCCCGTACTTTTTGATATACCTTTATTTATAGCATCAGCTTGTCCTTTATCTTTTTGACTATAATATTTGATATTATTACCAAATGATTTTAAAATTTTTAAAGTTGAGTCTGTAGATCCACCATCCATTACAATCACTTCAAAATTCTTATAACTTTGTTTAAGTATACTATTGATGCATCTTTTTAAAAATAGCTCCCCATTAAACGTTGGTATTATTATAGAAAATTTTATTTTCATAGAATTCTTTTATTTTCTAAGAAAAACCTTATCAAAAGTTTAAAACTTCTTCTATGTTTGTTTTTAATATAAGAGTCTATTTGAGCACTACGCAATGTTCTAAAAAAAATATTTTTAGTTGAGCTAATTTTGGGACTAAAATCATATCGTTTATTTTTACTGAAACTGAATTTTTCATGTGTACCTGTAAAATCACGTCCATCATTTCTAATCATTGAAAATCTAGGTTGAAAACTATTTAGTTTTTTTTTAGAGCAAAAATAATTAAATCTTATTGCCCAAGAGTTAATTATTTTTTTATAGTTTCCCCATAATAATAAATTTAAATCTTTACCACCTAGAGAAAAATTTTTAATTTCATTATCATTTGAAAAATGTTTAGTATAATCAATTTTATTCCACTCAATTTTATTCCATACTCTAGACCATGTGCCCCAACACCAGCTACAATGTCTTTTTGTAATATAAAAATCAAATTCTTTTGAAGTTTTATACTCATCAATATAAGAATGAGCACTAACACTTCCAAAATCTTTATTATCTTTAAGCTTAATAAGCATTAAATTCATAAATTTTAAACAGTTTTTATTAATTACCAAATCATCTTCTAAAACTATACATTTACTATGCTTTTTAAGAACGTATGAAACACCATCTATAATATTTTTTGATAATCCTAGATTTTTTTTTCTAAAAATTTTGTAGTGAAAAATAATTTTTTTTTTTTCTATTATTTTTTTTATAATATCAATTTTTTTTTTATCAATTGTATTTTTTGGGCCATCACAAAATAAATAAATTTTATTATTTTTATTAATTTCGTTTTTAATAATCGTGTTAAGTAGTTTATTAATATGTTTTGGACGGTTATAAGAAAAAATTACTATTGGTGAATTCATTAATAGTTTTTTAACTAAATTTTTTAAGATATAGACCAATATACTTTATTAATTTTTCTGATATAAAAAGAAATATATTGGTTAATGGTTTATGTTCATATGGCATTTGTAAAAAATAATTTTCAACAAATAATTTTTTTCCTGTAATTTTATTGAGTTTCCTATTTAAATATAAATGCTCTGGCGTTATATCGTTATTATTTGTAGGATCATAATAATTAGATTTGATATAATCTTCATAAAAATAAATACACATTCCATTAAAGCCAGAAATACAATCAAAATTCTCTTTTAATGTTAGTTTTAACTGAAGATCGTATATTTTTTTTTTTCTATCACTGTATGAATTAATTTTTTTATTATTTTGTAAACTTTTTACATTATGGTTAATAAATTCATCACTCTCAAAATTTAAAATATCATAGTAATATGGTTTTGATTTAACTGAAATCGCAAAATACTTAGATTTATTTTTTTGAAGTGTTTCAATTAAATCATATATTGTATTAGCATTAAAACTACTGTTCAAAACGTCATCAAGGTCTACCACACAAACAAATTTTGGACTTATATCTAATTTTTCTAAAGTAACTTTTAATTCTTCTCTTGCTAATGCTAATCTTTCTATTCTATCGTTAAATTTCTCTATAAATGTTGTATCAATAAATTGAATGTCATCATTTATTAAAATGTTTCTGTGTATTTTGTCAAATGTTAAATCTTTAGAGTCATTTTCCCCAATTAATACTTTAATAGAATTTTTTTTCTTTACTTCGTTTAATACTTTAAAAAAGTTATCTAGATAAATTTCACAATTTTGTGCCAAGCCCAAAAAAGCTATATCAATATTTTTTTTACTCATTTAGAAAAATAATTAAATTTTAATATCTATATATTTAAAAAGAGACCAATACTAGTAATAAGTTGTTAAATTTTATAAAAAAAATTTCATTATTTTTTTTATTTTCATTGGCAAGATTTGTGAAATTTTTTTTTTTAAAATATTTCTAACACTAGAAACATAAGCAAAATACTCATCTCTAAAAAAATAATTTTTATCTAATCTATCATAACAATTTGACAAAAATATCTTATCGGCTGGAATATGTAAAATATTAAACTTTTTGTAGTAGGTTAGTTGTTTCTGATTATGTTTAACATTTGTGTTCCAATATCTAGTAAAAATATTTTCATCTGTTGTATTTTTTACAATATATTTTTTTTTATTTTTGATTTCATTAATAGCTACAGACATAAACAATTCATCAGTTTGATCTGATAATATATCAATGTTATTTATCAATTTTTTTTGAAAAAACTTTGAATATTTATATAAAATTTTAAAAAATGAATAATTTCCAGAAAAAAAATCACCTCCATACCATTTTACTTTTTTTATTCTCTTATCTAGAGTTTGCAAACTTTTTAATATATTTTTTTTTCCATAAGCGGGTATTACATTGTTGGTTATATCGTTAACTAAATTAATATTATTATTTCTATAATATGAAATCTTAGATAATTTTTTTAAAATCAAAACGTCAAGATCTAATAAAATGGAATATTTTTTTTTTAAACTTGATAGATATCTAAATACATCGACTCTAAAGTGACAAGCATAAAAATGCGTATTTTTTGGAACAAAAGTTGTAAATTTAATTTCTTTAATCTTTAATTTATAATTAATTTTTTTTAATAATTTATTTAAATATTTAAATTCGTTTGTAATTAATACAAACTTATATCCCTGTCTTTTTAATTGTTGATCTAGCGTAATTGCATTTTTTAAATATACAAGAATTTTATGAACATCATTTTGACTCTTAAAATTTAATGAGACATTTTCATTTTTAGTTATGTGTAATAATCCAAAGAAACAAATATCATTTTTTGCATTCATATAAAAATTTCTTCAATATTAATTTTCATTATTTAAAAACTATTTTTTCTTATAGTAAAACAAATTTACTGTGAAATATTAGTAACCAAAACGGCATTGAGTACATTGCATACCTCTCAGTTTGTTCCATTTCACCACTAGTAGTGAATACCATTATTCAAATAAGTGTCAAATATTAATATTATACTAACTTTCATTAACATTTAAAAAATTACCAGCAATTTCTTATAATATTTTTTTTCAAATAAATTTTTTTTTTTATCAATTTAAAAAATTTATAAATTAATTTTAATAAATAAAACAAAAAAAAATTTATTTTAAAATTTTTATAGTAAATTTCTAAATCTTCAGAAATTTTTCTAAAATAATTTTTATATGAATTACTTAAACCACCCACTGTCATAATCGTAAATGTTTTGTTTATGTATTTATATTTTAATTTTTTTATCAATGACAATTTAAATATAAAATCTGTATCAGATGAAATTTTATAATCTGTATTGTAGTATTTTAATCTCTTAATAATATTTTTTTTTATAATTAATGCCGTATGGGCCACCTTAAAACAATTATATTTATTTAACTTTTTCAGTGGGTAATTCCATACCCTTGTAAGTTTATTCTTATTTTGATAAAATACATTTCCAGATATAGCGTCATTATCAGCTATACTTTCATCTATTATTTTTAACGTTTTACTATTCCAAAAAATATCACCTGCGTGTAAAATAATTATATATTTTCCTTTTGATAATTTAATTCCGTAATTTAATGCTTGGTATAAATTTCTGTCTTTTTTTATTATATGCTTATATTTTTTATAATTTATTAAATTTTTCTTTATAGTTTCTGATGTTCCGTCATTTGATTTTCCATCTACAATAATATATTCAAAATTTTTAAATGATTGTCTTTTTACTGAATTAATAGTTTTGGATATTTCTTTATTGTTATTTTTTACAACAGTAATAACTGTGAATTTCATTTATTATTAATAAATGATTTGTAAGCTAGTAATACTCCATCTTCAAATGTGGTTTTGGTTTTCCAGCCATATTTTTTAGCTATAGAAACATCTAATAATTTTTTTGGAGTTCCATTAGGTTTTGATTTATTATACTTTATTTTTGCATCAACTTTCAAAACTCTTAATATTTTTTTTGCATATTCTGTAATGGTAAAATCTACTCCAGATCCAATGTTAATTAGTGTTTCTTTGGTTTTTGTTTGCATAAAATAAACACATGCATCAGCAAGGTCTTCTACATATATAACCTCTCTTTTTGGTCTTCCATTTCCCCATATATTTAGAATTTTATTTTTCTTATATTTAATTTCATGAATCTTTCTTATTAAAGCAGGAATAAAATGAGATGAAAAGCGATCATAATTATCATTAGGACCATAAGTATTTGTAGGCATTAAACAAATGTAATTTGTATTATATTGATGATTATAAGTTTCACATAATTTTATTCCTGCAATCTTTGCAATTGCATATGGTTCATTTGTTTTTTCAAGACTTCCATTAAGTAAATATTTTTCTTTAATCGGCTGCTTACAGTTTCTAGGATACACGCAGCTCGAACCTAAAAAAACAATGTTTTTAATGCCGTTAACAAACGCACCATGAATTAAATTATTCTGAATTTGTAAATTATTATATAAAAATTCACCTCTAAACGTATTATTAGCAAGTATACCACCTACCTTTGCTGCACAAATTAAAATAAACTTAGGTTTATTTTTTTTTAAAAATTGAAATGTTTTCTTTTGATTTGTTAAATCTAAATTTTTCTTATTAATCGTAATAATATTGTTGAACCCTTGTTTTCTTAATTTGTTAATAACAGCAGAGCCAACAAGACCTTTGTGCCCTGCAACAAAAATTTTAGATTTTTTAGATATCATTTAATTCTATATAAATCACATATTGATCATAATTTAAATCAGTTTTTTATTTTTAAAAGTTATTAACTATATATATTTTTTATTTATGCTTTCTTTGCCTCACTAAAATATTTTTGAACACCGGTCACCCAAAACTCTATTTTTGATATTGCTTTGTAAAAAGATTTATTGCTATTACCTTTTCCAAAATGTTTTATTGGCTTAAATCTTTTGTTTTTTGAATTTATATTTAAAAGTAACTTTTTTTGATTAAATTTTTCATTTGTTATAGATTTATAATTGAATCTATTTAATTGTCTATTCCCTACATTAATTGTTCTTGTCCCATAATATGGGGCCTCCACTATCCCAGAGCTAGAATTCCCTATAATAAAATTTGAATTTTTTAATAAAGTTAAGAAATATTCAAACTTCATAGATGGCAAAATCTTAAAATTTTTATTTTTTTTTAAATTATTGATTTCTTTCATTATAATATCTGAGCCGATATCATTGTTTGGATAAATTAAAACATAGTTTTTCTTACTTTTTTTCAATGAGTTAAAAAATATTTTAGAATTTGTTTTTAAATTTTTCAGATCAGTTGTTACACTATGTAAGATTGCAATAGAATAATTTTGATAATAGATATCATATTTCATTTTAACATCTTGAATTGTTGGTAAGTTTTTACTTAAAAGCATATCTACATCAGGTGATCCAATAACAAAAATTCGATCTTTTTTTTCTCCCATTTGAATTAATCTTTGCTTTGCTATATTATTGGTTACAAAGTGATATTGACAAATTTTTGAAATTGAATGTCTAATTAATTCATCTATTGTGCCACTTACTTCACCGCCTTCAATATGAGCTACTGGTGTATTATTTAAGACACCATCTAAAGCACATGCCATTGGTTCAATTCTATCACCATGCACAACTATTAAATCTGGTTTAATTTTTCTCCTTACTTTGTGAAATCCACTAATGTTTTCGGCTAAATTTAAACTCATTATCGATGAGTTTTTTTTATTTTTAAAAAAATTTAAATTTTTAATTTTGTCTTTTTTAATTTCTATATATGTAGAACCATATTTTTTTAAGAGATGCATTCCTGTTACAAAAACATAGCTTTTAAAAAGTTTTGATTTTTGTGTAATCTTGATTAACGATTTCAACTTACCATAATCAGCTCTTGTACCTGTAACAAATAAAATTTTTTTCATTTGATCAGATCATTTTTACAAATGAAATGGTCTCTTTTCACATTTCTTTTTACTTTTTTCCCTAAAATCTTATCATAATCAAATGCAAGATAATCACCAGTTCCTGGTCTTTTAGTGGTTAAGTTATCTTTTGTTATTCTTGAATTTTTTACAATATTTTTTTTTGCAACCAAAGAATGGAAGGCAAAATTTCTAGTTATATTCTCTTCTTTAATAATTTTTTTTTCTGAACTTAAAGCATCATATATTTCATTTCTGGCTTCTGATAGTTCTTTATGATCTTTTCCATCCATAGAACATATGGTGTCTGGACCAACTTTTTTTTTACTTAACACAAAGTGTTTTTCAATAATTTTTGCTCCTAAAGAAAGTGCCATTATTGACATATTATTACCTATTGTATGGTCAGAGTAACCAATTATCGATTTTTTAAAAATCTTCATCATTTTAATCATTCTTTTCATTCTTATTAATTTTGCTTTTGTTGGATAAATATTTACACAGTGAAGTAATGCATGAGGAATTTTATTTTTAGTTATGATATTTACAGTTCTTTTTACGCTTTTTAAATCATTCATACCCGTACTAACAATCATTGGAATTTTAAACTTACATATATATTTTATTAGTGGTAAATTATTACATTCACCAGAGCCAACTTTTATTAGTTTAATTTTATTTTCGATCAACCAATCAACTGCTTTAAAAGAAAATGGTGTAGCAATATAAATTAATTTTTTTTTTTGAATATATGATTTTAGTATTTTTTCATCATAAAGAGAGAGTGAATTTTTTTTGATCACGTCGTAAATGCTTAATGGAGAATTTCCTGGTTTAATTTTTTTAGCTGTATAATTCATTTCTTCATCTGGTATGTGAATTTGAACTTTAATTGCTTCCACATTATTTTTACATGCTTCATCAACAATTTTTTTTGCTATCTTTAGTGAACCAAAATGATTAATACCTATTTCTGCTACTATTAAAGGTTTAGATGTATTTGAAATTATTCTTTTGCCAATTTTAATCATTTGTAATGACTTTATTCATTGTGTTAAATAAACTTTTTTCATCTAATTTATGTTCTTTCAAAACCTCTTCGGGTTGACCACATGCTGGAAATTTATCAATTGCAATTTTTTTAAAGACTTTATTGTGGCTAAGCTTATTTTCATTAACAAATGACAAAAAAAGATCTGCAAAACCTCCAGATTTATAGTGTTCATCAAATAAAAAAATTTTACTTTTGTTCTTTAAAATTTTGTTTACCCATTTTTCATTAAAAAAATTTATTGAAGGCATATTTATAACTTCTATTAATATCTTCTTTTTTTTAAATAAATTACTTACTTTAATAGCTTGTCGTATCATTAATTGACCATAAGCAATAATAAGATATTTTTTTCCCTTAATTAATGTTGTCCCACAACCATCTATAAACTTATAATTGTTCTTAAGATTAATTTGCTCAGGATATGGAGGACCTATTGTTAATCTAATAGCACAATTACTTTTTTCTTTATTTATACAATGAGACAGAACTTTTTTAACTTCAGTGGAGTTGTAAGGGTGATAAATTTTAAAATTTGGTATATTTGATAATAAAGATATATCTCTTATGCTTTGATGTGATTTACCCGCACCTGCTGGTAAAAGACCAGAATAAAGTGAAATATAAATTATTTTAGTGTTTTCCGAAGCATTGTTAAATATTTGTTCATTGGCCCTAGATGTTAAAAAAGATGCAAAAGAGTTAACCACTGGCAATAGTCCCATTAAACTTATTCCTCCTGCCATTGAAACCATATCTTGTTCTGCAATACCATTCTGAATAAATCTGTTTGGATATTTTTTTTTGAATCTATAAAGATCTGCATCATCAGCTAAATCAGCATCTAGTAAAATAATTTTCTTATTTTTTTTTGCCAAATTAATCAACTCACTTGTGAATGAATTCGTAATCCAATTATTTTTATTGTTTACCATAAATTAATGAATTTCTAATACTTCTGTTTTATATTTATTTTTTGTAACACTTAAAAATTTAAGATTTATATTTAAATATTTTTTTGTACTTTTGTTAATTTTTTTGATTAGCTCCATTTGGAAGGCGAAATAATCTTTATCATTGGGAGCTCCAGCATGCCATTCATATCTTTTATTATTTTTCATAACATTTGTATGCTCTATATCTTTTATACCCTTACCTTTAATTGTGTCAGCAATTAAAATTTTAGGTTTATTTTTAATATTTGTTAACTTTTTAAAAATTTTATGCATTGTCTTAAAGTTATGACCATCAAATCTTTCAACATGCCAACCGAAAGATTTAAATTTTTTTTTCAAATCTAATAGATCAATTATATTTTTTACATATTGACTACTTTGGATTTTATTATGATCTACAATTACTATTAAATCATTTATTTTTTGATGAAAAGTTGTTTGCATAGACTCAAAAATTTGTCCTTCCTGTAGTTCACCATCACCAGTCAAAACAATAACATTTCTCCTTTTTTTAAGATATTTTTTAGCCCAAACAATTCCTTTTGCTTTTGATATTCCCATGCCAAGGGAACCTGTATTGGCCTCTACACCTTTTGTTTTAATATCTGGATGACCCTCTAATCCATTTAACCTTCTAAGGTTCAAAATATTTTCTAGACTAATTAAGCCTAAAGCATATAAAATAGAATAAAGTGCTGGCGCGTCATGACCTTTAGACGAAAAAAAAATATCTCGGTTTAAATCTTTTATTTCTTTTTTTTGTAAAAAAAATTTAATCCATACCATTAAATCCATTGCACTCATTGACGTTCCCAAGTGCCCAGATCCAGCTTTTTTGATCATTGAAAGAGTATTTAGTCTACATACTAAAGAAATTAACTCAGCCTTAGCAAATATATCTATTTTTGAATTAAGAATTTTATTTATTTCTTTTTTTTCGATAAAATAAATTTTATTTTTCATATTAATTTTTTGGTGGTAGTCCCCAATTAATATTTATTTTTGGTATAATTTGAATTTTTCGCATAAACCAAAAGAATTTTCCAGACGGTCCTTTTTTACTTAATGAACAAAGATATTCTAATGTGGGTATGCATAATTTTGGTGAAAGTTTATTCTTAGGAAATAGTTTTGTTTTTATGGGACCAGGACTCAATGTATTTATCTTTATATTGTAAGCCCCAACTTCATTAGTTACACTTTTAGCCAATGTATTGAGTCCTGCTTTGGATGCGCTATATACTGAATATTTTGAAGAACAATTAATTGCCCCGCCAGAAGAAATGTTAACAATTCTACCATAGTTATTTCTTTTCATGACTGGAATTAAATATTTTAAAAACAAAAATGGTGCAATTAGGTTTGTATTGATTATTTTATAAATGTCTTTATTTTCTATTTTATCTATAAACTTTTCTTTAGTTGTTCCTGCATTGTTTATAAGTATATCAACTCTTTTGAATTTTTTTAAAATTGTTTTTATAAATTTTTTGATTTCTTCAGAATTACTTACATCTACTTTTTTACAGAGGATATTTTTTTTATAATAAAAATTTTTTTTTAATTTTTTTAAATTTCTTGCACATACTATTATTTTTGCATCATGTTTAGAAAAATAATTGGCTATTTCCATCCCAAGGCCAGAACTTGCACCGGTAATAATAATTATTTTGTCCTTAAATATTTTATTTACCAAGCTGTCCATCCACCATCTATAACCAAATTTGATCCTGTCATATACCTAGATGCATCACTTGATAAAAATACAATTGCCCCATTATAATCTGTCGATGAGGCCATTCTATTCAATGGCACTCTTGCTTTATACTGATTATCAAATTTTTTTTCATGACCATCAAAAACACCACCTGGACTTAAACAATTTACTCTAATATTAAATTTACCATAACTGGTAGCCAAGTTGCGCATCAAACCAATTAAGCCACTTTTCGATGCACCATACACTGCTGGAGAATTTAATTTGAATTTACCTCCATATAAATTACTTTTTAAGTTATCATAAATTCTATTATCTGGTCCAACCAAACCATAAGTAGAAGAAACTAAAATAATATTTCCTTGAATTTTTTTTTTTTTGAAATGATCTATAGCTCTTTGACAAACTAAAAAAGCACCTGAAAGATTTGTTGTTAATGCTTCTTGCCAAGTTTTAAAGTCATAATCTTCAAATGATTTGTAATAATTTATTGGTTTTGAGTAAACATTATAAATTATTGTGTCTATTTTTTTTACTTTTTTTAATATTAATTTAAAACACCCCGAAACACTTGATTTCGAAGTCACATCACATTTAATATATTCAATTTTTTTATTAAGCTTTTTTGGTAAATTTTGATCTAGAATAAAAATTTTAGCACCAGCTGATAGTAAACTTAGAGAGAAACTTTGTCCCAGTTTGCCTGCTCCTCCAAATATTACAATGTTTTTATTTTTTAATGAAAAAAAATTTTTATAATTTATTAGTGGTTTTATTTTTTTCATATTTGATTTAAATAGTAGTTAATTTTTGTTATATCATCATTTGTATCAATATCTATTGATCTATTATAAGGAGTTTTGAATATTATCGTTCTTCGAGGAATTCTTTTTTTTTCTCTTAAAATAGCATTTCTTGAATAAATCCAAACTATGGTATTAATTTCAAAAACTTTTTGCACATCTTGTCTTGACCCTGGGTTTAAATTTTTATCCTTACATAACTCATAAAAAGAATCATTCTTTTCAAGCATACTAAAATAAGGACTATGTTGGGCTTCATGTACAGATACCAATAAATCTGGTTTTTTTTTTTGAAATAAATCTATTGCTTTCAAAATATCTTTTTTTTTTCGCAAAGGCGATGTTGGGTCTAAAATCACTATTGCATCTATTTTATTTTTATATTTTTTTTCATATTGTTCAAGAGCATCTCTTAAAACTGGTAACATAGGTGTTTTATCTAAAGCTAAATTTTTTCTTCTTTTTATCTTAAAAATTTTTTTATCACTCAAAACAAGATTCAAAATTTTTGAACTATCACTTGAAATGATTAAATGTTTAATTTTTTTTATTTTAAGTGATAATTCGGCAGCTAAAGATATTATGCTTTTACCGTTTATTTTAATTAAATTTTTATTTTTTAGACCCTTGGATCCTTCTCTTGCTGCAATCAAACTAAAAAAATTAATATTTTTTTTCATATGAATGTGAGATAATTTTTATTATTTTTTTAATATTATAATAACTAAATTTATTAATGTTACTAATTATTTATATAGTGTAAATAGACTCCTCTGTAAATGAATATAGAAAATTTATTATATCCCAACAAAAGTTCCCTAATATTAATTTTATTTTAAGATTAATTATAAGCCTTTATGAGATTGGTTTATTGAATAAATAAAAATATATAATTATAGGTCTAAAGATCTTTTTTTAATAATTTTAAATAATGCATTATATGTTTTTGGGAAACTCATTCTCTTAACGTTGGCATACAAATAGACCTTTTTATAGTGTCTAATAACACTAAGTTTATTTGTGACCAGTGCCACTATTGATATTGCCTTATCATTAAAAGAGTAAAGGCTTAGTGAGGATAAGGATATAAACAAATCATATTCATTGTATTCAATTAGTTCTGCAGGTTTCTCAGGTGAAATATTTAAAACATTTCTATTTAATAAATTTAATCTTGAAGTTTTGTGGGGATGATTTTTTATATAAACTTTAATTTTATTTTTTTTACAATAATTAATTATCTTATCATAACTTTGGATCACTTTTTCATTATAGTCTTCATTATTATATGGAGGAGTTTTTGACAAGAAAAGTAAAATTTTTTTTTTTGGATTTTTTCTTTTAATGTCATTATTAATTTTTATAGTTTTGTTAATTTTTACACAACTGTGATATTTTTTTAAAACAAAATATATGAAAGGTTTTTTCTTAAGATTTCCCCTTATGTAAAATGAAAAATTTTTTAAAAAAAAATTAAAAATAAAATATAAAATTTTTTTATTAATAGGTAGTGACTTAATTTTGTATGGTGCAAAATTATAGTTTTTATGCCATTTTAATGGTTTTGCTATTGGTATATATAATCCTTTAATACGAAGTAAATTTACTAGTATATCAAACAGGGGGTTGCAACACTCATGAAAAAAAATAATTTTATTATTAAAAACTTTTATCTTTATAAGTATATAAAGTAATCTTAGTGCATAAAAAAAAGATACATTAACAGCTTTATTATCTTTAATATAAAATTTATTTACAACTTCAATTAAGTGTTTTTTTCTAGCCAATAAAATGAAGTTTTTTTTATATGGTATATTTTTTAAAACTGTAAAAGGCAATGTTGAGTCTAAATAAATATATATTTTTTCATTATTCTCGAAAGTAAAATCTTTATTGTAAGATTTATTATTTCTTTTTTTAGACATTCAAATTTTTTATTTGGGTTTTTTTAATATTATTATTTTTGCGCAACTAAATTTAGGCTTATATCAAACTTTTTTCCATTATGTTTATAATAACCATCAGACCAATCTCCTATGGACTGCCCAAAAACAATTTCTGTATTCCATGATTTAATGTTTTTAAAATTATTCTTTTCTAATATTATTTTTAATTCATTAAAATCATAAATTGATTTATGAAAATCATTTGGGTAATTTTGACCCCCCATTATAGCTTTCTTTATTATACCAAGTTTTTTTTGCTCTTTATATAAATCAAGAAGCTTCTCAATGTCTGGAACTGAAATTCTAAAAAGTCCACCTGGTCTTAAAATATTATAAATTTTTTCAATAAACTTTTCACTTTCTTCAAAAGAAAAGTGCTCTAAAACATGGCTTGTATAAACTTCATCAACAGAAGCATCTTTAAATCCACTTAAATCAAAACCATCTGATACAAGATGGATGTGAGTAAATTTTCTTGCATCAATGTTAATCCATCCTTGAAGGTTTACCTCTCCTGCACCCAGATGAATTTTTAGACCACTTCTTTCATCTTTTGTATAAATTGGTATGCTCTGATTACAATTTTTTTTCACAAAGACTGCCCATTTAAACAATTTAGCTATATTTTGCTTAGTCTGTATTAATACTTTAATAATGAAATTCATTAATTTTACTAAATAATTTTATTACCTTTAACGGTTTATTAATAAATATATATATATTAAATAAAAAAAAACTATATTTAAATTAGATTAATACTATAAAAATATTAAATTTTTATAGTTTTTTTTATGAAAACAATATTTTATTTTCCACAAAAAAAAATAGTTAAACTATTCTCTAATAACAAAAATATTTTTTTTTTTGATAATCAGGGACTATACAAAATCCAGAAAAGAGAAAGAATAAATATTAAGATTGATACCACTCTAGGCCAGAAAATCTTACAAGATAAAAATTTTAATGAAATCATAAAAGATATATCAGATTGGGGACCTGTGTGGTCTAGATTTGTTGATAGAGGAGATCAGTACGAACTTTATAAAAGACAGATTTTAATCAAAAGCTTACATCTTATTAATTTTATTAAAAAAAATAATATCAAATTAATAATTATGTACACGTATATATCCCATAATATTCAAAGCTTAATGTTTGATCTAATATGTAAACACTCTAATACAAAACAAATATTTTTTTTTCACGCAAATCAATTGCCAGGTAATAAAGAAAATTTACTTGTTCCAATTCTACAAAAAAATAATTTCAAAAATAGAAAATTTTTGAATATAAAGTTATCAAATTATTCTTTTAGAGAATTCTTATTAGAGAAAAAAAAATACATTGAAAATAAAGCTAATGAAAAAATATCTTCGTTTAAAACTTATTATAAGGAGTATTTTTATTCACGTTCTTTTATTTTGTCACTGGCAAAATCTATAATCTATTACTCGTATGCAAATATAAGAAAATTCATAATAAAATCTTATAATGTTAATTTTTATTATATGGATATTATGAATTATTCAGTAATCACTCATATAAAACAAATGGCTCAGCAGCAAAAAAGTATTTCTTTTTATAGAAAAAATACTAAAACTTTTAATTCATTTAATAACAAGTACCTGATGATTGCCTCTCATACGCAACCCGAGGCTGCGTCTTATCCTCAAGGTCAAGAATGGAATAATCACATTGATATGATACTTGAACTAAGAAAAAAAGGTTATAATGATAAAATTCTTTATAAAGAACATGCCACTAATTTTAATTATTATGACCATGGCATACAACATGGAAGAAAAGGATCAAACAGATCTGAGGAGTATTATAAAAATATTTTAAGCCTTAACTCGATATTTTTGCCAGAAAATTTTAATATTTTTCATACTTCTTCGTTAGAAAATATTTTACCAATAACAATATCTGGCTCTATTGCAATTGAAAGGAGCATTGCTGGATATAAAACTATTTATTTTGGATATCCTTGGTGGGCTGGTTTGCCTGGCACAATACATATTAATGAGATTAAAAACCTTTCTAACATTAAAAAATATATATTACACGACAAACAGATTTCAGTCTCAGCCATAAACTATCTTTGCAAAATGCTTGATAATAAAACAATTGTTAATTCTGTAAATATGCATGCAATCGATAATGATATTAATGCGGATAACAAACACTTTGCAAATAAAATTAAAGAAATAATAAAAAAGGTTACTTAATTTTTATAATTTTTGTATCATCTAAATGATACACGCTATCACAATGTTTTAAGTTTTTATTGCTGTGTGTAACTACAACCACTGTTTTTTTTAGATTTTTTAAAATTAAAAATATTTCTTCTTCAGTTTTATTACCTAATGCACTAGTAGGCTCATCTAAAATCAGTATATTCGGGTCTGCATAAAGAGATCTTGCAAGACCAATTCTTTGAATTTGTCCTCCTGACAATTTAATTCCTCCTTGGCCAAGATTTGTATCTTTTTTTTTCTCAAGTTCATTTATAAAATCATCAATTCTAGAAAGCTTGATGCATTGATCAATTTTGGTCTCGTCAATTTCAGATTCTTCAACACCAATAGCAATATTTTTTCTTAACGTATCATCATTTATAAAAACTGATTGGGAAATATAACCCAATTTATTTCTCCAGTTAATTAATTCAATTGCATTCTTTGATAGTTTTTGATTTTGATTGTCTATTAAAATCTCCCCTTTATAATCAGTAATTAGGCCTAAGATAATATTCAAAAGTGTACTTTTACCTGATCCACTTTTCCCAGTTATTCCTATTATAGTGTTTTTCTTAATTTCAAAATTAATATCTTTTAATATAGATCTAGAACCATAAGAAAAATTTAAATCTTTTATAATAATTTTTTCATTAAAAATTAGTGACATTTTATTATTATAATTTTTATTTTGTAATTCACTCTTGTTAATAATGTTAAGCTCATTAGCAATTAAATTGATAGTAGCAGAGCCAAAGTTAATCGTTTGAAAAGTGAATAATATTTTTGATACAGCGGGAAGAATTCTTATTAGACATACAGTAAAAAAGATTATGCTTGGTAATATAGTCATTACATCCTGTTTACTAATTATAATAAATATTAAAAATATAGAAACTCCACATATAAATGATATTTCAACCCAAATTCTTGGAATAACTCTTAGTACGCTAATAAAAACTGTTGGCTTAATAATCAAATCATAATTTTCATTAAATTTTTTTATTATACCTTTCTGAGCATCTTTTAGAATTACATCTTTAATTCCTCCAAAAACTTCCCCTAATTGTCTCATTCTATAAGTTTCATATTTAACTTTTTCTTCACCAAAAATAGTTAATTTTTTTTTATATAAAGTAATAAATACTAAAGAGAAGACTGAAAGACTTGTAATTAAAATTAATGTAGTTTTAAAATTTATAATCATTAAAAATATTATTATTGCTAATACAATTATTAATTCTGCTATTAATTGGAAACTACTTACAATTATGACTTGAGTCTTCCATATTTCTTGGGTGAGATTATGTAACAGTTTAGATGTATTATTTTTAACAAAAAAACTAAATGGGCTAAATAAATAATTAGTTAGAATTTTACTAGATAAATATTTTTCTGTGTTAAATCCAATTTGGTATGAATATTTTGTTGACACAATTACCAATATATTTTTTAAAATCACCCCAAATAAAAATAATATGGAAATTAATATTCCTACATCAAATTTTTGCAAATATGGCTCTAATATTGGTAAATAACTAAAATAATCCTGATCAAATGTCTCTAAACCAAGAAGAATGCCAATTAAAGGAATAATTAAACCCAAACTAAAAATTTCAAAAAAAATGCTAGCAGCTGTTAAGATTGTTAAAAGTAGAATTTTTTTTTTTTGTGTAGATGGAATTAAACTATAGATTTTGCTTAAGATCATTTAAAATGATTTTTTTATTATGTTATTGAAATTTGTTTTTTAAGTATTTTTTTTAATTCTAGATTAGATAAAAATTTATTATTGTTTTCACTGTTGTATGACTCTCCAAAAGGAAATTTTTTAAATTTTTTACTTGAATAATACTTTATTACTCTAGCGTTGGCTGGATTAAGTATTGTAAAATATTTACCTAAATCATAAGTCATTTGGCTATCACTTGAAGTAATTAATTCTTCATGAATTTTTTCACCAGGCCTAATTCCAATAATCTTAAATTTTTTATTAGGGTTGATTGCTTTGGCTAGATCAAGAATTCTATAACTTGGTATCTTTGGTACAAAAATTTCTCCACCTTTTGCATTTAAGATTGCCCACAATACCATATCAACACTTTCTTCAAGACTTATATTAAATCTTGTCATTCTTTTATCGGTTATTGGAAATAATGTTTCAGATTTATTAAGTTTCAAAAAAAGAGGTATAACAGAGCCCCTACTAAACATCACATTGCCATAACGGACAACACTAAATATTGCACCACTTTTTCCAGAGTAATTATTTGCAGATGAAAATATTTTATCTGAACAAAGCTTTGTTGCTCCGTATAGATTTGTAGGTGCAGCAGCTTTATCAGTAGACAAAGCAACAATTCTTTTTACCTTATTTTTAATTGCAACCTCAACTATATTTTGAGCTCCAATAATATTAGTTTTAATAAACTCAAAAGAGTTATATTCAGATGCTTCAACTTGTTTTAAAGCTGCAGCATGAACTATTATATCTACATTTTGTACAGCTCTATCAAGTCTATCTTTATCCCTAACATCACCTAAAAAAAATCTTAAATGAGGAAATTTTTTCTTTGGATATTGTTCCATCATCTCAGATTGTTTTAACTCATCTCTGCTGTAAACAACAATTCTGTTGCTCTTATGTTTTTTTGACACATAAGATATAAAATGTTTACCAAAACTTCCTGTTCCACCAGTTATTAGAATAGATTTATTTTTCATTAAAGTAATTTTTTATAATATGAGAAATTATGTTAACATATTTAAGGGGTAAATCATAAAAAATAGGCAAACTAAAACTATTTTTGTGGTAATTTTGAGCTCCATTAAAATCTTTTTCACTAATTCTTTTTGAAACACTGTATTTAAAAATTGGTATATAATGTTGTTGAGCTAATATATTTTTTTTTATTAAATATTTAAAAAAAAGTTCTTTTTGTTTTAAATTATTTATATTTTTAATTTTAATTACAAATAAATGCCAGGCAGAAAGATTGGTTTTGCTTATTTTTTGCACTTCTACGAAACCACAATCAGAAAAACTCTTTATGTACATATTTGCAATATAATTTCTCATTCTTATAATCTTATTAATTTTAGAAAACTGAGAAAGTGCTAAAGATGCATTAATATCAGATAATCTATAGTTTAATCCTACTGACTTTATATCATAATCCCAATATCTGTTAATTTTTTGGTATATTTTTTTATTATCCCTCTCTATCCCGTGACTTCTAAATAACTTTGCTGTTTGATAAATTTTAAAATTATTAGTTGTAACAATTCCACCTTCACCACTGGTTATTGTCTTAGCGGGATGTAATGAAAAAGTACAAACATCACTATGTTTACAAGAGCCAATTGAATTCCAGTTTTTAAAAAAATACTTTGACCCTAGGGCATGGCACGCATCTTCTATTAAATAACATTTATACTTTTTTTTTAGTTTGTAAAAATTTATAATATTTTCTGGATTTCCTCCTAAGTACATTGTGCAGAATGCTTTAATATTTTTAATCTTATTAATTTTAATACAATTTTTTAAACTTATAGGTGTCATTTGACCCGTAAGACTATCCACATCTGCATAAAATATATTTGCACCTAAAATTTTTAATACATTTGTAATTGCAATAAAGTTTACTGCAGGAACTATAACATTATCATTTCGGGAAACACCAAGGCCAACTAAGGCCATATGAATTGCAGCTGTACCTGATGAGCAGGAAAGAGCATATTTAACTTTTAATGATGAGGTTATTTTTTTTTCAAGTTTATCAACATACTTTCCCTGGGTAATATAATCATTTTGCAATGATTTAATAACATTTTTAATATCAGATTTAAAAATTTTATGTTTTGTATAGGAAATATTTTTCATTAAAGATGATTTTGTAATTGTTTAAATATTTTAATTGGATTTAATTCATTAGGTAATTTTTTAAGTAATTTAGCATTTTTTTTAAAAAAAATATAGTCTGAGACATAATCCAGAGTTAGTCTTAAATTTGAAAAATTTTTTTTATATATTTGAATATAGTTTTTTTTACCTTTATGGTTTTTTTTTATATAAGGAGAAACATGTTCTCTATCTCTCTTACTTTTAGCCATAAAGTTCGCTTTTTTTAAATTTTCAAAAGAAAAAATTTCACAATCAAAACCATGTGGTATAAATCTCGGATTATTATTTGATAAAAAATCAAGTTTTTTTTTGATATAGTTTTTAATCATTAGATTGATCATTTCTAAGTTTACAAATGGACAATCAGATGTAATCCTGATTATGTTTGATGATTTATAAAATTTTGCTGTTTCATAATATCTTTTTAAAACATCATTCTCATCAGTATCTTTAGGAATATATGAATATACTTTATTTTTTTTGCAAATTATTTCAAAAATTTCTTTATATTCGTCATTAGGAGAGCATATTATTATTTTGTTAATTTTTTTTAACTTTTTTAAATTTTTGATTAAAAATTCTAAAAAACTAGATTTATCAAAATCTAATAATATTTTACCTGGCAATCTAGAAGATTTAAATCTTGCCTGAATAATTATATCAAAATTCATTTATTTTTTAAAATTTTTGATAGTAATTTTTTTGTGATCGGTTGATCTGGTTTAATTTGAAAATTTGCTTTTTTTCCAATTAAAGAAAATAATTTTTCGGGTGGTACACCAACATTTGGTCTTAAAGCTTTAATATTTTTAACATTAAAAACATCCCCTTTATTAATTTTTTTTACAACAAATAAAGATCTTCTTAGAAATTTGTATTTCATCTCATTATTTTTTCTAATAAAGTTTTTATTTCCAGCTGAAATAGCCCCATCATTAATTGCATTTCTATATTCTAGAATTTCCTTACCTTTTAATGAAAAAGCAATATCAGCTCCACTTTTTTGACCTTCTAGGGCTATATGTTTTTCGAAAATTTCAGCACCTAGTGCAGCTGCTGCTGACCCTATACTGTTATTCGTTGAATGGTCTGAAAAGCCTATTCTGCACTTGTAACGTTCTTTTAAAGTAATAATATTTTTCAAATTAAAGTCTTCTGTTTTTGAAGGATAATTGCTTACACAATAAAGAATAGTTACTGAACTAGATCCATTTGAAATTGCTGTTTTATAAGCAACATCAATCTCTTTAAGTGATGACATTCCAGTAGAAATTATTATTGGTTTTTTTGTTTGTGCTACATAACGAATTAAAGGAATATCTGTTATTTCAAAAGATGCTATTTTATAGATTGGGCAATTAATGCTTTCTAATAAATCAACCCCCTCAAAATCAAAAGGTGTGCTGAAGCATAATATATTTTTTTTTTTTGCATATTGAAAAAGTTCTTTTTGCCAATGAAATGGTGTTTGTGCCATCTTGTATAAGTCCCAAAGTGTTTTTCCTTTCCAAATTCCTTTTCTTATTTTCAAATAGTTTTTTTTTTTATTTATAGTCATCGATGAAGGTTCGTATGTTTGTAATTTAACAGCATCTGCACCATATTTTTTTGCAGTATCAATTAATTTTTTTGCTCTAATAATAGAGCCATTATGATTTGCTGAAATCTCAGCTACTAGAATTGGATTTTTTATCTTTAGTATCATTTTACTTACAAGGTTTTATTTTTTTGCACTTATGTTGATTAAATTTCCCCAAAAAGCATATTTACTAAATCTTTTAGAAAATAAGTTTAAAATGAAAAACAGATGGTCTTTTAAAGGATTTGCATACGGTGTATTTAAATATGGTAATTCACAATTCTTAATTTTAAATCCATTGTTCAACAATATATTTGACAAATCCTTAATTCCTGGAATGTAAAAGTTTGTTTTAGGGTTCAAAAAAGCAAAATCTTGATGCAGCCTATAAACTACTGAATTAGCATTTGGTGTTGCCAAAAATACAATATATCCACCCTTTTTTAATGACTCATATGCTTTTTGAATCATATAAAGTGGTTTGTCGACGTGTTGGATGGTTCCTCTAAAAATAACTAAATCAAAAAAATTTTTTTCTGTATAAATATTTTTTTTAAAAGAGATAATATCAGAAGCTATTTTTTTTGCAAAATTGTTAGTTTCCATACCGTAACATTCGCCATCCCAATTTAGAGACCTAATAAATTCTCCTGTTGAGCAACCAACATCACATAATTTTCCCTTTTTTACAAATTTTTGAATAAATAATTTATCAAGACTGTATTGCTTGGCCCGCTTTGGGTCATTAGACATTCTTTTTTTAAAGTCTGATTTTTTCCATTTTGTTTTTTTTTGAGCAATAGATTCAGTGCTTTTCTTTATTCGCATATTAATCAACTAGTTTATTCTTCTTTAATACCAAATGTATATATTTTGTTTTTTTTAAAGAAAGATTGATTAATTTTGATATTTCTAATAGATCAGTCTTTCCATCAGCATATTGTAAAAAATCCATAAACCCTTTGGTTTCTAAGTGATCTTTTCCTTCACTTGCATAACCACTAATCATTGGGTAGAGGTTTCTTCTTCCCATTTGTGGTTCACACAATGTTAAGTTTTTTGGAAATTCTTTCTTAAATAAAATCTCAATAGTTTTTTTAGCCACATTAAAACCACCTTTTAATCCTGTTTTGGTTACAAGTGTAAAATCATCCAGGGATGTGTGATACTCCTTAAAATTAGAATGTTTAGATCTACAAATTGATCCCAACCCTAAATCAATACCTGGAGAATTATACTGTCTCTCATCAGATCCTCTTTCATTAAAGTAGTATTTTTTAAATTTTATTTTTAATTTTTTAAATGCTTCAACTGCCGCTGTGTCAGAGGGAGAGTTTTTATGTTTTGAATAAAGATAGGAATAATTTCTATCATCACCTATACATGTTAAGACATATCCAGCTACAACATTTTTTTTTAGTTTATCCAGTCTTTTACTTAAATAAGTGATCGCTCCTATGGTTTCTGTAACAAATGCAAATCTTAAAGTCATAGGTATTTTTTTTTTTGAAAAATATTTTATTAATGCTGAGGATACCATTGGCCCAGACAGTTCATTATTTGCCATTGATGGGTGGCAAACATAAGTTGAAATGAATATTTCTTTTTTTGATTTACCAGGAATAATAAATTCTCCATAAGTTAGGCTTCCATTCTTATCTAAAGATGAGTCTATAACGACTTTAAATTTATCATCTTTTTTATATTTTTTAATAATATCAATTTTTTGTTTATGAGTTGAGCTAAAACCCCAATATTTTTTATAGTAAGAAATTACATATGGTATAGCATCAGGCAATAGTGGTAATGAATTAATTTTTTTTAAAAGCTCATCTTTTCTTATAACTGTTTTAGTTGGTACTGAATAGCCTGCAATATGTAAATTATGATTTTTAAAATCAATAATTTTTTTACCAAACTTATCTAAAATATATGCATTTTTAATATTCCACTCTGGTGGTACTTTCCAATCAAATACTTTTGTGCCAGACTTAACATTGTAAATTTTAAGACCAGGTATATATTTTTTTATTATACCCAGGGTATTTCGAACTCCTTGACCTGTGATACTTCTAGTTATGGGAAATAATTTATTCTTTCCTAAATCATAAATATCATTGATAATTTTATCTATATTCATGCTTTTAATTTCATTAGATAGATATCTTTTTTTAAATCAAAAAAATTTTTTATTTTATTTTCTTTAACAATTTCCCAGCCAAATTTTTTATAGAAATATAAATAACTTTTTTTACAGACCAACATTCCATTGGATTTCATTTTTCTTAATATTATAAAATTGTTAAAATTCATTAATAATTTTGAAAAACCTTTTCCTTGAAATTTATTTTTTATTATTATTGTATCTAATAATACAAATTTTTTTAACTTTATATTAATCTTTTTTTTTTGAAGAAAAGTGTATCCAATCAAAGAAGATTTATTTGACAGACAGATATGAAGATCCTTTTTTTGTGCTATTTTTCTAATGTATTTTTTTTGTTCTGAAATTGGATAGGGCCAAGAGTTTTCTTTCAATTGACAAATTTCATTTAATAATTTTACACTTAGATTTGTGTGCTCTATTGCTTGAATGGTAAGATCGCTTAAATTTATTCTGCGCTTATTTAACAAGTTTTTTAACTAGTTTAGAAATTCTTGTATCATCCAGATAAACTTTACTCATAATTTTTGATGCAGCATCTGGATCATATTTAAATGCAACCCTTAAAATATTCATCCAATTAACATTATTATTTTTTCTAATATTTTCAATTTTTTTAATAATTTGTAATTTATTTGCAATTTTGCTTTTATTAGCTAACATTATCTTAGTGTGCCTTCTTGATAAGCATAGTTCAGTGAATCTTTTGTGGTTTTATTTCTATTAACTTTATCTTTTTCTTGATGCTTGGAATGCTCATCATAACCACCTGTTTTCATTAGTGTTTTTTCTTCCAAAGAATTACCAAACTTCTTATTCAAGTAAGCTAACCAATCCATCACTTCTTTTTTAAGCTGATCCTCATCCATTTTTGTCATATTAAGACTAAAATCTTGTCTTTCAGTTATTGCTGTTAAAAATTCATCGATATTTTTAATATGCCCATTTTCTAATGCATGTTTCCACATTCCTGTTTCTGGTAACGGCAATAAAAAACCTGCACTTGGATAGACTCTTAAAGCCTCGAGTTTTGTAAATGTCTCTTTCAATGTTTGGCTATTTTCCTCTGGATAGCCTATTACTAAACTTGTGTTTGTTATAAGTCCAGCTTCATTGCAAATTTTGACTTGTTCAGCAAAATATTCAGATTTAACTCTTTTATTCATTGATTCTAAAATTTTATCGCTTCCAGACTCTAATGAATAACCTGCAGATACACATCCGGCTGTAACAAACTTTTTAGCCAGATTTAATCTATCTTGTCTTGGAATTTCTTTTCCTTTCAAGTCTTTATTCATTCCCATCAAGTCCGCTCTTATTGCGCATGTCCAGTGTATTTTTAAATCAGCTTCAATTAATTTATCTACAAATTTTTCTGCTGGCCCTAGTTTATGGAATGACAATTCATCCCAAAAATTAAAAAAGTTAGCACCATACTTTTTTTGATTTTGTTTAATTTCAGCAATTACATTTTCTGCTGATCTATGTCTATATGGATCGTGCCAAAAAACGTAATGACAGAAAGTGCATTTAAACACACAACCTCTTGCGGTATTTATTGGCATTGGGACCGCTTGATTTTTTTCATAAAACCAAGAGTGAGAGGCTCCAAATCTTTTTCCTGATGTTAAGTAGGTCTCAACATCAAACATTTCCCAATCTGGAAATGGGAAATCATCTATATTTTTTACTGCTTTTCTTTTGCCATTATTAATAATTTTATTATTAGATGCTCTATAAATTATTCCTTCAATTCCAACTCCCTTTATTGTGGCTGGATATCCTTTGTTCATGTGTGGAATTTCGACCTCTGGTTCTGAAATTTCTCCTAAAGGTTTGTCATCTCTAAATGCAGTTAACAGTTCAGTCATTGTTATTTCTGCTTCACCATACACAACAACGTCAACTTTTGTTGTTTGAAACAATACTTCTGGGATACTTCCGCCAACTGAATTTCCAACTACAATTTTTGAATTAGGCTGGTGTTCTTTAATCATATTTACACACCACTTAACCCATCTATAATGTGTAACTATACTTCCTAAGCAAATAACATCATATTTATTTTTAATAAAATAATTTTCTACATATTTATCATCATATCCTGCAACATCTATATCAAAAAGATCAAATTTAAATCCTTGTTGTTTAACATAGGTCATTACATAGCTTAGTCCAACCGGAAGGTATAAGGAGCTATTTTTGGATCCACCTCTTAAACTTGGATTAATAAAAAGTATTTTCATAAAAAATCTTTATCATACAATGAGTCTAATTCAATCAATGTTTTGATCATAAAATGAAATATATATGTTTTTTTGTTTTTTTTTAAATTAAAAATGATAAAAAACATCAACTGAAATGCATGGTGGGAAATCAATGTTAAATTCATTGGCTGTACCTGCAACCGTAAAGTCGGAGCGCCACCCAGTTGAGTCCGCTGTTGAATGATAGCCAGGGAAAGCTTAATTCTACAACTAAAAGTTAACATCGGCATTAAATTAATCACATCTTGTAATTAACAAGGTGTAATGAAGGGTGTGTCGTATGAATGTAAGATTAAGTTTATTATTATTAACTTTTTTATTTTTAAAATATTCAATAGTTCAAGCAAAAGATATTCCAGTTATTGTTATTTCAGCTGGTAAATCTCTACAATCAAAGAGCAATGTTGGTAGTGATGTCGAGGTTATTGATAACAAAACCATAGAAAATTCAAATGAATACTTCATTGGAGATATTTTGGATAATAAATTAAATGGAATTAATTACAATCAATCAGGTGGATATGGGACTGTTTCAGGGATACAATTAAGAGGTCAACCTAAAAGATATACAACAGTCTACATAGATGGAGTTAAAGTTTCAGATCCCTCTACCCCATCTAACGATTATTATTTTAATAATTTAATGTCTGGGTCAATTGATAGGGTTGAAATTTTAAAAGGAGCTCAGAGCTCACTGTATGGTAGTGGTGCATTAGCAGGTACAGTTCAACTATTTTCAAAGAAAGGGCAAGAAGGACATAACAAAGATGTAAATATTTCTACAGGCTCTTTTAATACACAAAAAGTTGATTTAAGTTTTGATGGAAAAAGTAATGACTACGATTATTTTTTAGGTTTTACCAATTTTACAACTGACGGTCAGTCAGCAATGAATGATAACTCTGAAAAGGATGGTTATAGAAGTGACAACTTAACAATGAATTATGGTTATAATTTTAATGAAAATGTTAGAATAGAAAATTATCTTTATTACAACGATTCTTTGTTAGAATATGATTCTGTAAATAAAACACAAAATGACATTGAGGCTTCTGACGACCAACAAGCTAGTTATACTAGTCGTTTAATTTTTGATAGTGGAAATTTAAAGAATACATTATCTTATAATAATACCTACAGTTTGAGAAATATTACCGGTAATGCTCCAAAAAATTACTATGGATATAGAGATGCAATTAACCTTTTATCTGAATACAACTTTAGTCTAGATAACAAAATTGTATTTGGTGTTGATAATGAATTTGATGCAGCTGAACTTAAAGATTATTATACAGAAAGCAAATACTCTAAAAGTGATGAAGCTATATATTCTCAATATTTTGATTTACAGTTAAGACCAGGAGAAAAAACCTACACTACTTTTGGTGTAAGAAGAGACGATCATACTACTGTTGGAGATTACTATACTGGAAGAATAACATTAGCTCATAAGCTTGATGATAAAACAAAATTAAGAACCAATTTAGGAACCTCAGTAAGGTTTCCATCTTTATACACTCTTCATCATGGAAATGTTTTAACTAATAAAGATATAATAAAAGCAGAAACTGGCAAAAGTATTGACATTGGTGTTGACAAATTTTTTCCAGAATACAATTTCAACTTAAGTGCAACTACTTTTTTCCTAGAATATAAAAATGACATCAAAGGATGGGCATCAAACTCAGGAGGCATTGGTGAAAAATATTATTCTGGTGGTGGAAATTATGCTTTAAATAATACTAATGCAAAAACAGAAAGTTATGGTTTAGAGCTACAAACTAATTGGAAGCCTAATGACAACTATATTTTGGGTTTTGGTTATACAAGAACCGAGTCATACGACGGTGCAACATGCGATAATCCAGATGGATCTTGTATTGATGAAATGAATGTTAGAGTTCCCAGACATCAAATAAATTTAGTAGGAACAAAAAACATCAATAATAATCTATCACATACACTTAAACTAAAATATGTAGGTGAAAGAAGAGATTATGGAAATGTAAATAATAGCTTTAAAGATGTTATACTTTCTGATTATATGATTGTTGATTTGGTCACAAAATATAAATTATTTGATACCTATAATTTGAATATATCAGCTAAAAATATTTTAAAAAAAGGCTATTCTGAGGCTTATCAGTACAAATCACCTGGTAGATCTTTTAACTTTATGTTAAAAAAGAGCTATTAATGAAAAAATATATAAATATTTCCATAGGGATTTTTGTAGCTTTAGCTGCAAGCAGATTTATTCCACATCCACCTAACTTCACAAGTTTACTAGCTTTAAGTTTTTATGTGCCTGCACTATTAGGTATCCGATACCTTCCAGTACTACTGATAAGTTTTGTAATAACTGACTTGGTCATAGGTTTTCATGGGGTCACTTTATTTACTTGGGGAAGTGTTATTTTAATTGGACTTGGATCTAAGTTTTTTGCAAAGACTATTCTGAATAGAGTTTTAGGATCATTATTAGGAGCTAGTTTGTTTTTTATAATTACTAACTTTGGAGTATGGACATTGGGATCTTATACTTACACTTTTGATGGTTTATTACTTTGTTATACTCTAGCTATACCTTTCTTTGCCTACAGCCTTATCTCTACTTTTATCTTTTCAGGGGTTATTGAAGGTATATTTAAAATTAATTTTCTAAAATTAAAAACTAGCAAATAATTAAATAAAAAAAAACCCCAGTAATTTTTTTACTAGGGTTTTTTGAATAATTTATCAATTAATATACATTTACTTATAAAATTTTTTTCAGTGCATAAATCAAGCCAATTGAGCTATTAGTACTGGTCAGCTACACGCATTACTGCGCTTCCACATCCAGCCTATCAACGTGGTG